>ERZ778026.4089-NODE-4089-length-11857-cov-53.588544_pt1 | contig 11857 bp, 8 predicted proteins | sample MGYA00375756_ERZ778026 | MGnify/ENA primary metagenome ERZ778026 (study PRJEB29350, sample SAMN05389820) | bioreactor metagenome | isolation source: Ammonium sulfate bioreactor | place: South Africa: University of Cape Town | collected 2014-02-18 ... | reverse complement strand
CGAAATTCGATGACAGATCAACGTTTGAGTGACTTGACTGTATTAGCAGTTGAACTATGAAAAAGTAATAGATAAATTTTCAAGAAACCACAAGAACTGCAGAATTTTATTACACTAAGTTGCATTTTTTTACATTTTACAAATAAAGATCGTTGATTTTTTATATCTAAGTGTGTATTTTTATCGTAAGAACTAAGCAATATTTTTAACCGCATCACACAATCCGAAACATATTCACTATATTTATCAACATTTTGGAAAGTCGGGGGATAAATTTATTTACTCGAACAAATTGAATGTCCATCAGTCAATGTTTATAGTTTTTTTTTCGTTCTATGTTGATATTGATAAGGATTGTGCTGTTTGTCATATCACTTAAACAAACACATTTTCTCTACGTAACACTGCGAAAATATGGCTACAGCAAATGTTTCAACGATATGTTCTGCATGTAAAAACAAAACGACTACATATTCTTGTCCTGGTTGTTCGAATTACTTTTGTGTTGATGATTTGCTTACGCATCGTGAAGAATTGAAATCACAATTTCATGAAATTGAACATCAACGAAATGAATTTATGCAAATTTTAACTGATCGAAACGAAAACAATAGAAATAATCATCCATTGATCAATCAAATCAATCAATGGGAACAGAAGTCAATTGAGAAAATTAAAAAAATAGCTCAAGAACAACGACAACTTATTCAACAATCGATTCTTAGTTATGTTCAAAATATTCAAACAGAATTAAACACATTAACTGAAGATATGCAAAAAATTAATAAAAAAAAAGATTTTAATGAAATGGCTTTGAATAAATTAAAAAAGCAATTAAATCATCTCGAAGAACAACTTAATCATCCAACTCATATCGAAATCAAACAAGATTCATCGGCAACATTTATTCAGAAACTATCGATAAATATCAAATCAAACATAACTTCAGGTAAATTTTATCGACATCAACTCAAAGCAAATCTCAAGTGGAAACAATATGGAAAAACAATTGCTGGAGGAAATGGAAAAGGAGACCAATTAAATCAACTCAACCGTCCTTATGGAATCTATGTCGATCATCAACAACAACACATCTATATTGTTGATAACGAGAATCATCGTATTGTGAAATGGAAAATAGGTGAGAACAATGGGCAAATTGTTGCAGGAGGAAATGGAAGAGGGAATAGAATTGATCAATTGAATCTACCAACTGATGTGATTTTGGATGAAAATAATAAATCTTTGATTATTTCTGATTATGGAAATAAAAGAGTTGTTCGATGGTCTTTACAAAATCCAAATAGTGATAAAGAAATTCTCATTGAGAATATTGAATGTGTTGGATTAATGATGAATGAAAATGGAGATTTATTTGTTTGTGATACACAGAACCATTCAGTGAAACGATGGAGAAAAGGTGAAAGAGGAGAAGGAAGAATTGTTGCTGGTGGAAATGGTAAAGGAGATAAAGTCAATCAATTGAATGTTCCGACATATATTTTTATTGATGGAGAAGAAACAGTTTATGTCTCAGATTGGTCAAATCATCGTGTAATGAAATGGTTGAAAAGCGCAAAAGAAGGTATTGTTGTTGCTGGTGGGCAAGGTCAAGGAAATCGTTTAAATCAATTAGATTGCTCAAATGGACTAATTGTGAACGAAGTTGGTGATGTTTATGTGACCGATTCTAGCAATAATCGAATAATGTGTTGGTCATTGGGATCAAAAGAAGGTCGTGTTGTTGTTGGTAAAAATGTTCGAGGAGAAGGATCAAATCAATTGAATTATCCAATAGGCTTATCATTTGATGTTGAAAATAACCTTTATGTTGCCGATTGTAGGAATTGTCGAATCCAACAATTTGAAGTTGATAAAAATTAAAAACCGCAAAAAATAAAAACATTAGTTCTCTCATGAAAATCAACGTGATATTACCAAGATATTGATTTAATTTCAAGCGGATTGAGATCTTCGAGTAGTCTCAATTCTTCCCACACGGCATAGGCTGCATCTCGAATAATTTTTGTTAGTCTTATCCATTCAGCTTCAAACACTGGCGTACATGCTTTGTTAATATCGTTAGAACTGCTCTTTTCATTTAATATGCGATCGACGTGCTCTGGATAATAATCTTGAAGCCACTGTTTCAAAGTTTCCCTATCACTAAAACGACACATAGTGATGATATAACCACCGACAAATGTATGTGTCCTATCGTCTGAACTCGAATTACGATGATCATTTGTAATTCTATGATAGAAAAATGGTGTCAGTCGAAATGAATGACGCTTTACAATTTCAGAAACACGTTCATCAGTAAACTTTAGTTCATATACATTCCTAATGAACCACCAATGTAAATCAGATGAATTCGTAGGATGTCAGCATCGAGTGCTTTTCGACTATATGATGTCCGTTGTTTAACCAGTTGATTCAAACGAGTATCATATTCGAAAAACGATCTGTATCGATCGACAACAGAAAGGTATTTCAAAATACAAACTATTATTTCCGATGATAGATCATTGAAAGTAGCGATCGATTTTCTACGAACAAATTCATTGTCTTCTTGATCGAGCATGTCTGAATAATGGACTTTAATTTTTAAAAGAAATGTTGTTTTTCGTTCTTCTCGTATCTACTTTGTTGATAAGAGATTATTTTCATTTTCTTCACATAGATTATAAAAACTATGACTATATACAGCAAATGTTTCACATGCAAACAAGCCATACAGATATTTATCCATTAATTTATTAAATAAATCAATCTATTACAAACTACTCTAAAAATATCGGAAACTTATTGGCGAATTTTCCTTGAAAGATCATAATTATGATGTTTTATCTTTCGTGTTCTGGACCTTCATCTTCATTTGTTCCAGTTGAATGAAAGCGGGAAATCGTTCGTTTCAAATATTCGTTGTGTACTTCTGAGTCTTGTAAATTATCGTTAACGGATTGACATGATTTATTCTTATATGTTTGCACATCATCATGATATGACCCACGACAAAAATGTAGAAAGCGCAAATTGTGGCGTAATCTTGTATAGGCCGGCGTTGAGCGTCTATCTTCTGACGCTTGCTTATATATTTCAAGAGCGTCTTTATAATATTTCAGAGCTCTCTTAAATCGAGCATTTTTGTGTTGAATAAAACCAATATTAGTATAAATTTCAAATAGAGGTAGTTGAGTACAGTATTTGTACGTTGATTTTACTGTATTTTCGTTCTGTAATCTGGAAAAGAGATGTTCAGCTTTTTCAAAATATAACAAAGCTGTATCATAGAATTTCTTATTGAGTTGTATCATACCAATCTTGTAATATAAAAGACCAGCAAACTCATTATCGATTTTGTCACCCTCATGATAATGGTGAAGTGTTTTATGAAAGCACCATTCAGCTTTCGTATCGTTTCCATCTTCAAGTAACGTATCACCGAGTTTTATTAATGTCAAAACTTCGCTTAATTTCTCTTCTGATGGCTTTGTTCGTTTGGAATCATCATTTTCGTAAGGTTTTAGTGTGACTTTACACAGTTGTTCCTCGATTTCTACAGAGACAACTTTCCATATCGTACTAAGCGAGAATAAAACTTCACATTCGCTTTTAGCCAATTCATTATCCTTATTTTCTTCTAATGCAGCAAGAAATGCATATGGTTCAGCAATTTCGCCTTCTAAATTAAACTCAAACAATGTACTTATTCTTTTACTATCATTCATTAGATAACCAGCATATTCTAATGCAACGTCACGATCCGTCGTCGTTGATAAAAATCTATTCATAGCAATTAATCCATCTTCATTATCTTTAAGCTTTTGTAGAACACATCCTGACAGAAATTGGCCTCTGTATACCGTAGTACAATACTGTTTAATTGATTCGTGTTGCCTTTTACTAAATCGACTCAATCGTTTGTGAAGATGCCGTATATACAAGCGAAACTTAAACATTTCTTCCATGTCTCCAGAATCACATACTCGATTGATGATACGATGAAGAAACCAATTTCTCATATAGTATTTGATGGCGTTGTTTTTTTTGTATTCATGTTGAAATTGATCGACATGTTTTATTTGTGTGTCATTCTTCTTATTCAAATAAATATTTCGACAATGGGAACACATTTCTTCAAGTTCGTTCTTTCCATAACATTGGCTTGTTAGAAGGTCTTTAAATAGTAAGAAATGAACAAGTGAAGAAGATTCCTGTTCGATATGCTGAAATGTATGTGATCTAGTTTGTTTCGAAGTAAAAATATCCGCACATGATAGAGGTTGCTTAATATTATCTATTGTTATAGGTGTCGGCTGAATCCATTGTTCGTTTTGTGAAATATTTAACGAATTCATTTTCGAATTTATATCATTCCATAACCTATCAAACAGAGAGTGTATATTAATGGTACTAAAATAATTTTGCGTATTGATTTGTGTATACGAATAAATATATACGTGTTCGAAATGTTGCTGTTTTTTCTTACATAATTCGAGATTTGCCAATAAAGAATCATCTGGGAAAGATAGAATAAGATAAATTTTCGCAGCCAAACGCCCTTCAACGATATAGTCACGAAATTTTAAATCGTCGTCAAAGATTTTATAATAATAAAATGTACGATCCAAATATTGTCCCATCTCTTTTCGCTGCTCATTAGGCAATGCATTGTCATGATACCATACACCTATGAATGGTTGCTTATGAGTAATCTCCACCATTTCCCCGAGTAATAAGAGAAATTCAATCTGAAATATACAATAAAAACGCGTGCAAAAACTTTTTTCAAAAAGAATCTTGAAATATATATTTATTGCACAGTTACAATAAGGTAAATAATAAAAAATCATCAGTACTAACGATATGAAAATATTGGTAATTAATAGTTTCGTAATGTTTCTTCAGTATTTTAATCTGTTTAGAGTCATATATTATTGAATGATAAGATAATCCAAGGACTCGTCGTGGAGATCATCAAATTGTTCATATTCGTTGTCATTGTGTTTGAAACGTGATATATCTTCTAAACGATCATTGATAGATTGTTTGTCTTTATGACACGATGGAAGTTTTTCAATCAACAAATCATAATAGTTTTTCGCCTTTTTTGATTCGTTTAGCGTACATACATAGTTGCCGTAGGATAGCCATGATAATGATTCATACATTTCGCATTGAAATTGTTCTTTGATAGATTTAAGTTCCGGATAGATTGATTTAATTCTTGCATAATAAACACCATCGGCTGCAATATCACTCATCGATTCGAAGGAAAATAACGGACTAAGAGGAAATACTATATGATTAGGTTGAAGTTCAAATATACGTGTTCCAATATCAATTTGAATTTGAAACAAAATAGTTATAAGATTGTTATTTGCCATTACTCTGGCAATATCACGTGCTACAAGAAGTGATTTAGTTGCCAAAATGAAAAAGCCAAGAGTTATGTAGCAACCCTTTGCAGCTTTGAGTTTTTCGAGTGTATTTTCTGAAACAATTTTGACAAGATAAACAGATTCTAATTTTAATAGATTAGCTAATTCAGTTGCACATTTTTGTATATTGACTAAGATTTTTTGAAACACAAGAACTGCATTTAATTCATCGGATTGATGAATGTTTGTAATAATTTGCGAGAATCGAGGATCTAAAGCAAAATTTGTTATTCCATCATCTTCACATAATTGATTGATATAACGCGTAATTTCTGACTCGTTGTTGGGATACAATTTCTTACATATATTCGATAAATCCTCGTCATTGAAATCTAATAATGGTATTTCACCCAAGATGTCAGCGAAAAAGTTGTAAACAAGAAAACGACTATTCTGGTTGTCTAATGGTAGAATAATGCCTTGTTTTGGTTTCATTGGCGACAAAATATTGATTTCAGTTGTATGAGTGCGATGTTCTCTGTAAAATTGAATGTCTTGTTTTAATTGATTCGAAAGTTGGTCACTATTTTCAAAGAATCCTGCAACTTTGTTTTTATCGCTTAAACATTTAATATCATATTCGCCTAAGAAATATATAGCATGCATTGATGAATAATTGAAAATGTTCTGAATATTTGATAAATCTGAATATTCGGAGATGATCAAAAATATTTTAGATTGTATTTGATTGTTAATCATTTCGAGACATTTTTCCGCAGTTTCGCATTTATGAATCGGTATTAATAAATCTTCTATTTGAAATTCCTTATCACTACCTTCTGAACGAAGTATGATAATACATTCATCAGACGGTGTATTTTGTGCAACAGAAATAATACTTTCTCGATATTGGAACTGTTGTGTATGCAACATTGTATAACAACTAGTATGTGTATGTGTCTTCCAATGTACTGACTTTTCGATTACCTTTTTTATGTCATAGTCAACTTGATTATATAATTTTTCCATATCAGAATAAGAATGATCGACTTTTTCGTACTTAGATAACCAAGTAGATATACTGGTAATATCATTCGATCCATATAAATATATTCGTTCAACACAATAATGTTTATGAACTAGAGGAATTATGGAACGATAATTATCCATGGAAACAATTAGATATATCATTTTGTTCGTGATTTTTAAGACGCTTGTGATACACTTCTCTCGATCGTCGCATTTTTTCATTTCAATATGTCCGGATATACAATATTTCATTGGAGATTCAACACCACAATAAAGCAAGACGAAATTTTGATACATATTTTCGCTTTTAATTGTTAACATCAATTCTATGAATATTTTTTCATTAAAATAATAAAATATACAATTAAGATTAGATATTACTTGAATTTTCGGAGAATTGACTGTCGAAATTTGCTTCGTTCATATTATTTGGTTCAAATGTAAAGATATCATTCTCATTTTTTACACTTGCAAATGATGAACTACAATAGATTTAATAAAAATTCAATAATCAAAACATATTTTTCTTACCTATTAGATATTGGTTCAAAGCCTAATGAATTCCCCCAATATATATGAAATTTCTTAGCTTCGCTCACGATTGCATTGCATAATTGTTTTACAAGTTGTCTGTCGGGTACAACCAAATTTATTGGTTCTTTACGGTCGTACAAGAACAGTTCGTTTGCATCAAATACAACTGCTATTGGTTTTGAATAAAGCAAGTGAATTATCACGGTTAACCAATTTCTATGCTTAGTTTCGATAAAAAGACGAATTAATTCTACGATTGATATATTTTTTAGAACGTTCAGTTTATACTTGGACATAAGATCCAGTATTATACTAGGATCTATCAACGATAATGTACCTGGTGAGCCAATCACATTGCTTAATATCTCCTTTGCATTTTCAGAAACGTAATTCTTATCATGTTTTATCAAAGCAACTAGCTTATCTATTACATTTTTTGCTGCTACGTTTTCATTCGTTCTACATAGAGTCTCACACGCACTCTTGCTGACATTTTGAGTGTCGCTTTTGACTACATGGAGTAATGGAAGAATTATCTCTTCTGTGTCTATTTTTTCACCTATCTTATCTAGAGCTTCACATGCACTGCGTCTGATCATGTAATTCTGATCTTCTAGTGCACTGACTAACTTGTTAATCACTTCATTTGTTGCTGCTTTTTCGCCCATCTTACCGAGAGCTTCACATGCATTCTGTCTGACCTTCTCATTCTGATCTCCTAGTGCACTAACTAATTTATTGACCACTTCATTTGTTGCCGCTTTTTCACCCATGTTACCGAGAGCTTCACATGCATTCTGTCTGACCTTCTCATTCTGATCTTCTAGTGCACTAACTAACCTGTTAATCACTTCACATGTTGCTGCTTTTTCCCCCATGTTACTAATAACTTCGCATGCGCATTTTCTGACCCTCTGGTGTTGATGACTCAAAGAATTAGTAACTAGACTATGGATCCTATCGAATTGGTTTGAAATGTTGAGGTGGCGTAGAACGACTAGAGTTTGAGCTTTGGTGCTTGTATCATTATCTTGCAGAAGGCGAATTAATGTTTGGACGATTATTTCATTATTAATAACAGATTCTGCTTTTGTGAGATGTTGTAATATTTGGTTTGAAATAATTTCGCTTGGTTGTAAGATATATTGCTGAATGCAGTCAGCAATCCATTTTAGAAGTGCAGAATGATTAGGAATAGTTGTAATGTCAGAAGCTGCGTCCATGCATGAAATGACAAGTTGCATATGTCGTATGCCGACCATATCTAATGGTTCTTCTAATATAATATTCCAAAATATTTGTCTCGTGGGTAGTGAATGCGTTTCGCTTATAAGACCTGACATAAAATTGAAAACTAATGTATAACGTTGATTGTATTTCTGACGATTGATAAATTCTTTCGCTTCTTCACTTTTAGACTCAGTCAATGCGCGAATCAAATAGCGTGCAGCAAAGTACTCTTGAAAGCTAAGATGGATGAAATAATGATCTTTTTTCAGTTCTACCTGGACATCAATTGGCTGTTTGTGAAAGCTTTTTAACAGACCTATTCTCAGGATTTGTGTGTAATCGTGTGATTTTATTTTTGTTTGTTCTAAAACGGTCTTCAGTAAAGATGGTCGTATAACGATTGTATTGGCATCCATTGCATTGAAAGCTAGATTTTCCAAAAACGTTAGTTCTTTTTGACAGTGCTCATGAATCTCTTCTTCAGATAACATTTGAATATCAATGTTTTGCGGCATTAAATATCTTCGACATAACCATTCTGTTATTGTAGTGTATAAACTTGTAATAGTTAGATATCGGATTTCAGATAAATCTTGACTGTACCATACGCTGCAAATAAGCTCAAGATTCACTGGGATATGGGCAATATCCCATATACTTTGTTTTAGCTTCAAGAATTGCAGTAGTGTATTTCTCTTGAATACATCATCTTCTGATTTTTCTTCTATTTGCTCAAAAAATTGATGGATATATTGTGTGATATTTTCATTCGTAAAACCAGTAATTTCCATTTGTACAGCATATGATAATGTATTCAAATATGGACGAGATGTTAGTATATGATGAGGAGTCTTGAGTAGATTTTCAAATAGATATTCAAGATGTGGTGGTATATTTCCTTTAATTTCATCGTATCCATCCAAAATCCATAAGGTTTTTTTGGCATCAAATAACCTTTTAAAAGTGTCGCTTTCTGTCTTGCTGAGTTCGACAGAAAAAACTTCGGTTTCGACAACATCAGCGAGAGAATACATTTTATTGGCGGGATACCGATAAATTGTTAGATGACGTAGTGGAATCAAAGCAACGAGTTCATATTCGGAGAAAAATGATCCTCTTGCCCATTGACAAGCGAGATATCGGCAGAATGTTGATTTTCCAATTCCAGCTCTTCCAAAGACAAGAACTTGTTTCTTTTCGTTTTTACACGATTTGAAAATATCTTCGACATCAATTGCTGTTTTGACACCATAAATCTCTTCATAAGTACCCATAATGGCATCACCATGTTGGATGTTATTCATTTGTTTTTCTTTTTCAAGTTGATCTTTTCTATTTACGATGACTAAATTAATATAACATTGGTCAATTGGAAACGACTGCGACGGATTCAAGAGTCGATGAAGGCGATTATTTCTTATGTATTCTTGTCTTATTTGATCGTGAGAATAGATTTCTTCCAAATGAAGAACAAAAAGACCTTTATGTTCAAGTGGTATGGCTTTTCGTCGTACGCGAGTACCCGGCATCAAAATAATTTCCTGTTCATCAGGACATGCTGAAAATGCCGAAATATCTTTTCCATGAATTGTTTCAATAGCAATTAAAGTTCCATCATCGCCTACAAATGCTGCGGCTACATCTGTAGAAATCGTACATGAGGTAACATTCCACCAGATATGTATATCATCAGTATCAAATGCCGAACTAACATTTCCGCACACACCTCGCCAAACTGTAGTCCTAATTGATGGTAATTTTCGTAATGCTGTTATGAAAAGTTTTAAGAAGGCAAGCCACGGTTTTAACTTATTTCGTTCGCTGGTTCGTAGAGCCTTATTGAAAGACTCGAAGAAAGATATACTTTGCATTGTGCAGAGATAGATTGCTGCTGATTCGTCTCTTGTTAACAAAGATGAATGTTGATTACACTTTTGCGTAGCTATTATAGCATATTTCTTGACATCAGGAATAAGTGAAATCAATTCTTGAACAGATTCTTCTAATGTAAGCAAAGGTAACTCTTCATAACCAAATATTGGATTACGATTAGCTTGTTGAAGTTCCAAAAAATTTTTATCAATGAAACGTTTGTTTGACATTTTAATTGTTTTTTTTTCGATATATGTAATCGAATGAATTTGAATTATTTTTATATTTCTAAAAAAATAAAAAAGATATTTTTCTTTATACGATATTATTCATTCCATCGTAATATATATGTATTATATTGGAGAACGTAACAATTCGTAACGGAAAATGAGCTAAGTTCAAAATCGTACGTAAAGTTTAAATATTATGTTATATACTGCAAATGTATTTGATTTCTTTCTGATAACAGTTTTTCAGTTGTATGTTGAAAAAAATACGAATAATATTACGCACTTTCTACAGTGAGTAATATGTTATTATCAACGAAAAGAAACCAATAGAAATTTCTCCTAATTGCATGCGATTGAAAGATAAAAAAAAACATATCAAGGAAGCGGAGCTCAGCGTCATCTACCGATTGTTTCATCATTAGTTGTACTAGATTTAGTGAAACAATAGTTACTGCATCCTGTATCTTCATGACAGAAAACAAGATGTTCCAAAAATAAATCTTTGAATGCAATAGCACAAACATATGCAGTAGTGTCGAACTTGTAATTTGAATTCAAGTTTCAAATTCGACGTGTATGGAGGGTCTTCTAAAATGAAATTCTCTTCAAATATTGTCAAAAATCTCGCAATCTATTTCATAGATGAAATTACCAAGTTTATTATTAAGTATACGTTCAATAAATTAGAAAACAATGTAAAGAAAATACAAAAATAAATATACAAATAATCTGTTCTCGCATTATTTAATTGTTTTGATGAAATTATTCATGCTTAATTGCTTCATCTCACGTAATACGTGCATTTGCATTGATAACGACTATATCTTTTTCGATTTCTTCATGATCTTTACTATCATTAATTTTGGAATAATCGATAGTAGCTGGATCGAAAACATATCCAGTTAATGGTCGAGGTGAAAATGGAGATTCATCAGTCCAAGTATATCCAATATCTTTGAACGCACGTTCAAAATCCACACTTTTCACCGTACGACTCCATGCCGTTGAAACTAATCGAGTGCATATAAGATTCTATGTTGTTTTGCGCTTAATTTAAATCGGCAATCAAATTCTTGTTCATCGAGGGTCTTTTATTGAGATTACAACTCAAAACCTCATACGGGTCTTCTAATATGGAGGGGGGGTTTACATATAATTAGACACTTGAAAAACTTGATCTTGTTCAAAATTGTATATCAGATGAAGGTGCTCGACATTTGGCTGAGGTTTTAAAAATTCATCCAGTAATGAACTTTTATTTGTTGAAAATATTAACTTTTCAATTTCTACAAATAGGTTCTTCATACACTGAGTCTTGGATACAATAACATCGGAGATTTGGGAGCTCAAAATCTCGCTGATGCTATAAGAATCAATAAAGTAATTTATTCTCCTCTGCCTTCGTTATTCAACTTCTGTTTTGTATAATATCTTGCTGATGCTTTGAAAACTAACAGTTGAAACTAAAGTTTTTTTCCTCGATAAATATTCTCGCAGTTCATTTGTTGCCAAGTACCTTTGTGTTCGCTTGAGATGTCGCTTGAATCCTTAACGTCGGTATCGTATCGAGTAATCGAA
>ERZ778026.4087-NODE-4087-length-11859-cov-79.587004_pt1 | contig 11859 bp, 10 predicted proteins | sample MGYA00375756_ERZ778026 | MGnify/ENA primary metagenome ERZ778026 (study PRJEB29350, sample SAMN05389820) | bioreactor metagenome | isolation source: Ammonium sulfate bioreactor | place: South Africa: University of Cape Town | collected 2014-02-18 ... | reverse complement strand
TACATTTGGATTCGCAAAACTACTCGAAGTAGTCGGTATTGTGGTATTAGTGGTTATGGTAGTGCTGCCATTCGTTGTTACATTTGGATTAACTAAACTACTTGTAGTAGTCGGTATTGTGGTAGTGCTGCCATTCGTTGTTACATTTGGATTCGCAAAACTACTCGTAGTAGTCGGTATTGTGGTATTAGTGGTTGTCGTTGTACTGCCATTCGTTGTTACATTTGGATTCGCAAAACTACTCGAAGTAGTCGGTATTGTGGTAGTGCTGCCATTCGTTGTTACATTTGGATTAACAAAACTACTCGAAGTAGTCGGTGTTGTGGTAGTGCTGCCATTCGTTGTTACATTTGGATTAACAAAACTACTTGTAGTAGTCGAGGTTGTGGTAGTAGTGGTGGTCTGAATGGTTGTGTTAGGAGCTGGCGTTATATTGGTAGTTGTGGTATTTGATGCCTTCGAGGATGTGGCTAAAGGGAAAGAATGACGATATGAAGATAAAAATTCAAGTGAAGAATATAGGGCGTTACCGATGGTCGTCGTTTCTGAATTGAGTGCTGGTAATACAACAACCACGACCACTACAGTAGTGACTGTTGTAGTGACGGCGATGATTGTGATTAGAACGATTACAATTTTGAGAATTGGATTCATTTGGTGGTTGTGGGATGTCAAAGTGGAAGTTGATGGTTACTCTCTGTTAGTGGGAAGTGAGCGGGATATGTAGTTATTCCTTTCGATGTGAATTGTGTTGTGTGATCGGATGTTGGGATTTCTTTTTGTTTTTATGTGGATTGACTGTTTTTGTTGGTGCGTTTTCGGAGAATGATTTGAAGTAATTTGGTTGACTGGTGGCAGAGAATGAATGTGTAATCTGTATATTCATTGTGTATTTGATTAGTTGGTGAGAATGACGATGGTTGTTTTGTTTGTCTGAAATTCGGCGAAATTCGGCTTCGGCTGCGATGCATTATGGTTGAAACCTTATGGGCACGGTCGTTATGCAGTATAAAATAATGAAGTGATTTGTTTTGTTGACGTTATTGTATTTACATAAGGGGAAAGAAAATGGATGATTGGTAGGATAAAATCATAACGGAGCCAAAGTTTAATTGGCATTGAATATTTAATAAGAATAATAGCTGATTTATTTGAGAAGAAAAAAAAACTGAGCGTCTATGGTATAGTTATTTGTTTGTGTATGTTCATAAACAGAATGATGAAGTGTTCGAATTTTTTTTATAGAATATATAGTTAAGCAGAATCGTCCATGCATTGTGGTGTTATTTGGGCCGTAGAGTTTGACACTATTCATAGTACCATCTACATTCTGTCCACCAAAAACTAATACGTATCCATTTTCTAATAATGATGCTGTGTGAACTACTCGTGCGTCGTGTAGATGACTATGAGGATTTCGGTTTATAGTCAAGTTAGTTTATTCTTTCTAAGAAAATCGTAACTCTTTTGTACTTTTCTGCTTCGTTATATACCGAACAGAAAAAAAAACAAAATAATTATGTATGAATTCTGAAATGAAATTGTTTACTTGATATATGACTAGTGTTTGTTGTACTACCACCTTTGGAACATCCATTCCAACATGCACATTGATGTGTTAATTGAAATTTAAATGTATTCACTGGATCTTCACCAAATGCTTCAAATTCATTATTGCCTTCATTTGAACATCGTAATAAAACGGTTACTTTCTTATTACCATAGACATAATTCAATGATGATACAGCATTGTCATTTGATGCAATATCCCACCAAGCACTTTCCTGTGTACCAAGTGTGAATGTCTCTTGTCCATCGTACGAAACTTGACAAACAGCGGCACCAATACAACCAGATCCTTGAGAAAACGATCGACATGGATTGTAACTGTATTCTAAAATTATTATTCATGCGCATATTTTATCAAATAAAGAGAGAAAAAAACATACTAAAATTGGATGTTGTTCGTGTAATTTCATCAGCATACGCAGCTTTTTCATCTGTTCGTCCAATAAAACTAAAATCAATAATACCTTTTTCAGGATGTACAAATCGACATGCATCCGATGTTGGTGCTAGAGTAGTCGATACTGTTGCTGTTGTCGTAGATGCGTCTTTACAACCATCCCAACAAGCACATTTATGTTTCAAACGAAATAGATAAACATTGATTGGATCTTCACCTAAAACTTCGAACTCTTCTTCACCCGTTGTTGAACATTCCAATTTAACAACAGTAGTTTTTTCACCATATACGTAAGAAACCCAAGGACTAGCACCTGCATCACTACCTGGATTCCATGATGCAGTCTCTTGAACACCAATAACATACGTATATTGGCCATCTAGTCTAACTAAACAATTAAAAAAAAGGAAAATATGAATCGAATTTAATTGTAACATTCTTACATTGACAAGCAGAAACATTTTGACAAGTTGAACCTTCTGTAAATGGTTTACATGGATTGTAACTATATTCTATAGAAGAGATTCGTAGCTAGGTAACATATATAAAAAAAAATCTATCAAATGAACAAACTATAAACGGGTTGAACAGCTTGTTGCTTATCTGCATATGCAGCTTTTCCATCTGTTCGTCCTAGACTTGTTAAATCGATAACACCTTTTCCAGGATATTCAAATCGACAGGGATCAGCTGCAAAAGCAACTGCGAATGATACGATTAAAACAATTATTGACATCGTCATTTCGAATCTTTACTTTACAATGAAATAAATTTAAAAGAAAAAAAAACGAAATTTATATCTTTTAATGTTGACTTATGTTATCTATCAGCATGACGTTGATTTCTATCATGATGACAAATTAAAAGGGTGTATACGTGGATGAATCACAAATATGGCTCAGAAACAAACAGTAGTGGATATTTTTGTTTCGGGTTTTTATGGAGTTGGTATGTTGTTTTATTTTAAATCGATTCACTCGTTTATATCTACTCTTGTTAAGGTAAAACAAGTATTATTAATGTTTTAAAACATGGCAAATTAATCCCACCTAATCCACGTGTAATTATTGGTACTGAATTTGAAGATGTGCACATGAATGGTATTATCTTACGAGCTTGGAAACCTGGTTCATGTTGTACCTATCGTACACTGACTGAAGTATATTATCCAATGGCTCAAAGTTTCGTTTTCGTTATTGATTCTACTAATCGACATGATATGATTGCAATATGCGAAAATTTGCATCGAATGAAAAATGAAGAGAGATTTCAAGGCAAACCTGTTCTTATTCTTGCCAATAAGCAAGATTTATCTAACGCAATGTCAGTTGATAAAATACGAGAGAAACTTGCATTGGATAAATTCGATGAAACAGTCGTTTGGCATTTACAAGGTACTTCTGCCGTTCAAAATACTGGCATCCAAGAAGGATTTACATGGTTGGCAAATCACTTCGGAACACCAACGATATCGAACGATTCAGTCGCAGTGGAGAATCATTCTTTGTGTGTATTATTATAAAAAAATCTAATTGTTGAAATAAATTACTCAATTTATTTAAGAAAAATTACAACCAAATCAAGAGTTCTTAGGAAGATTTTATACATTCGCTGAAGAAAAGCCCTTTTTGCGCATATAAAGAAACTATTTGAGAAATATTTCATTTTTTCTTAATTGAATGATGTTGCTTTTCATTATTCAAGAGGAATTAAACTTCTTTCTTGACCTTGACTACCTTCATATATTTCAACAGATCCTTTAAGATCTATGGTACGGATATATTATGAACAAAAAAATAAATCAGATTTTTAATATCTCGGCAAGATCTTTGCTTCCAAGATAATCGATTAGGGACGTGCTTTTTAATCAATCCTCTCATTCGGCCACAGTCATTCATACAGTCATAGACACTAATAAAAATCTAGGTCTTCAATGAATTACAATCAGAGAAGTCATAAAAATAGCGTCTTTAATATAAAAAGAAAACATTCCTATTCATTTTCACTATAATGACCCACACAACTAGCAACCATTCTATTTCACGAAAACAAGTAGTTTTTCTTCTTTAACATCTCGAACTTTATCTAAGCAAATGAATTTTACTTTCAGCACGTGCATAGACATCGTCATAGAAAAGCGTCATCTGTTATTATTCATGTTAAAATTCAACATTCACCAAACGATTGTCGACGTCATTCAACACATACGGTTGCTTCAAAAAGACAAACAATTTCACCATCATCTCGAAATCACACACATTCTACTCGACCACCGACTTCCAATCCTTCATCCGCTTTGTGGGCAAATTCAAGAGATTATCGAATAAAACATCAAAAGTACGACTTTTTCTGTTCTAGGTATCTGATATAATTTCTCAATTAGGTTAAGACAAAAATGCAGAGCTGCGGTATTCATCTGTGTACTCATTGGAGTTATCACATTGCTTACAGTATTATTTTGTCTATTACTTACACCCTCATCAAAGTATCGGTCGAATAACAAAAGTATTTGTCGGAATGCACTTCGTAGGAAATGCAGGTGAATTTTTTGTTTCTAGATGAGAATGTCACTCTACGTTGGAATACAACAGGTATCACGGTTGCTGGTACAACTAATGTAGTTGGTAATGCAAGTAATCAACTTTACAACCCATGGGGTTTAGCATTAACTTATGAAAATACACTTTATGTCGCTGATCGATATAATAACAGAGTTCAAAAATATCTTCGAGGAAGTTTAAATGGTACGACGGTGGCTGGGCAAGCTAATTCAACGACATGCTCCTCTTATCAATGTTTATCGAACCCAGCATCTATTATTCTTGATGATAATGAAAATTTGTTGATTTCGGAGGAAAGCAATCATCGTGTTGTTTTATGGAAGAAAGATGCGACTATAGGAGAACTCGTTGCAGGAACAGGTACAACTTTCTTGTTTTTGATGCATAAATTCATTCAATATTTATATGTATTCGGTAAGGGTATGGAACTGGCAGTAATCAGTTTCGCTTTCCATATAACATCGTTCGTGATAAACAAAGTGGTACACTCTATGTGTGTGATAATGGAAATGATCGGGTAATGCGCTATGCGGAAGGTAATAACACAGGTGTTCTTGTTGCTGGTGGAAACGGTCGAGGAAACAATACTAATCAATTGAATGGTCCCATGGGGATTTATTTTGAGTCGCTGTCAAATAGTCTTATCATGGGTAACATGGAAGGAAGTAATATTGTCCGTTGGCGAATAGGTGAGAGCAGCTGGACATTAATCGCTGGTAATCTAAATGCATCAAGCGGAAATTCACCATCTTCACTTTCTGGTCCCTTTGGATTAACTGTAGATCCAATGGGAAATTTGTACGTCGTTGATAGTGGTAATCATCGAATACAGTTCTTTTCTCTTAGACAAACCGACGGAAGAACCATTGCTGGAATGACTGGTGTTCAGGGTTCTAATCCTACGTTGTTAAGGGGACCTTATGGAATAACATTGGATAACCAGCTGAATCTATATGTTGCTGACACATGGAATAATCGTGTACAAAAGTTTCTTCGTTACTAAAATGACTATTTCTTTCGTTGCTATCGGTACCTTGTAGACGTGGGAATGGATCTCAAAAAAACAGTTGAGCTCGAGCCTATCGATGAGGTACTGATCTCACTGATTTTCTAAAATTTCATCTATTCTTGTCTATCCATAGCATAGTTATTTAATTACATTAAAAATCAAAATTCTTTAGAAAAAAATGAAAGTTTGTATTTTGAAAAATTGAACTCTCTGCTTTGTTTAAAATTCAATGCTGATCTCAAATATAACCAAAAGACTTTGAATATCGTATAAAATTCCGTAACGCAATATTTGTAGTAGACTGATTAGAAAAGTAAGTCAATCTACACTGACTAGGAATATATTCGATAGAACTCGTTGAGGTCTTTCTACACCGGAATTTCACGAAAAATGCAGATGATTTGCAGAACGATTATCTTCTTTCTCAGACATGCATGTTTGCTTAAGGATACATCTAACTACCATCGGTCGCATATAATTTCGAATATATTATCAAGACAGTAATTGCATGTATCTGGAGCATTCTCATTCGACACACTATCGATCATGCTCTTTTCAATGACTCTCCTCGTTTTCTTTGCTTTTGAATTCGAACGATCCTCAAACTCTCTTTTGTCCGCCATCCTTATTTTCACCTTATCGATATTATTGATTGATTATAACTTTACTCCCGGCGAAACGTTTCACATGGAATTCAAAACTATTTTCGAAATTTTTCATTTTTTCTTGAAATAATGATATTGCTTTGATAATGCAAGATCTTAACAAGACAATTGAGTCATAAGAACGTCCGTCCATACGTATAGCATTGTTTTTTAATCAATCCTCTCATTCGGCCACAGTCATTCATACAGTCATAGACACTAATAAAAATCTAGGTCTTCAATGAATTACAATCAGAGAAGTCATAAAAATAGCGTCTTTAATATAAAAAGAAAACATTCCTATTCATTTTCACTATAATGACCCATACAACTAGCAATCATTCTATTTCACGAAAACAAGTAGTTTTTCTTCTTTAATATCTCCAACATTATCCGTTTAGATTAATGTTTCTTTTAGCGTGGGCGTCGTCATCATCACAGAAAAGCATCCTCGGTCATTATTCATGTTAAAGTTCGCCATTTACCAAACAATTGTCGACGTCATTCGACATATACAGTTGGATCAATAAAACAAACTATTTCATCATCGTCTCTAAATCAATCACAGTCTATTCGATCAACGACTTCCAACCCTACTGCAACTTTATGGGCCAATTCAAGAGATTACAGAACAAAACAAGAAAATGATCCTAACCGAAGAAAATATAAAAAGTAGAACATTTTCTATATTCGGTATTTGATACAATTTTCTATTAGACTGAAACAAAAATGGAAAATTGCCGTATTCGTCGGTGTACTTATTGCAGTTATCACATTACTTACAGTATTGCTTTGTCTATTACTTACACCAGCATCGAAGTATCAACGGATTAAAAGAAGTATTCTTCAGAATATAACTCGTAGTACATATGGGGTGAATTTTTTTCTTTGTAGATAAGAATGTCATTCTACGTTGGAATACAACAGGTATCACTGTTGCTGGTACAACTAATGTAGTCGGTAATGGAAGTAATCAACTTTATAATCCCTGGGGTTTAGCATTAACTTATGAAAATACACTTTATGTGGCTGATCGATATAATCACCGAGTTCAAAGATATCTTCGAGGAAGTTCAAATGGTACGACAGTGGCTGGGCAAGCTGATGCAACAACATGCTCGTCGTATCAATGTTTACGCTACCCATCATCTATTGCCCTTGATGATAATGAAAATTTGTTCATTTCCGACTCACACAATCATCGTGTTGTTTTATGGAAGAAAGATGCGACTATAGGAGAACTCGTTGCAGGAACAGGTACAACTTTCTTGTTTTTGATGCATAAATTCATTCAATATTTATATGTATTCGGTAAGGGTATGGAACTGGCAGTAATCAGTTTCGCTTTCCATATAACATCGTTCGTGATAAACAAAGTGGTACACTCTATGTGTGTGATAATGGAAATGATCGAATAATGCGTTATACTGAAGGTAACAATACAGGTGCTCTTGTTGCTGGTGGAAACGGTCGAGGAAATGATACTAATCAGTTGAACTATCCCATGGGGATCTATTTCGAGTCATTATCCAATAGTCTTATCATTGCTAACACGTTCGCGAATAATATTGTTCGTTGGAGAATAGGTGAGAGCAGCTGGACATTGATCGCTGGTAATCTAAATGCATCGAGTGGAAACTCACCATCTTCACTTTCCGGTCCCTATGGATTAACCGTAGATCCAATGGGAAATCTGTATGTCGCCGATCGTAGTAATAGGCGAGTTCAATTTTTCATAGCTGGGCAAACAGAAGGAAGAACTATTGCTGGAATTACTGGTGTGTCTGGTTCTAATTCTAATTTGTTAAGTGGACCTTGTGGTATAATACTTGACAGTCAGTTGAATCTATATGTTGCTGACAGTTTTGCTAATCGTGTACAAAAATTTGTTCGCTACTAAGAGAAAAAGTATAAAATAAGCATGAAATGATTGTTTTCCTTTTCTTGCTACCTGATCTAATGGATTGACCACAGTCTGGACCGGTTGATAGAAACGGCGATGAAATTTAGCTCAACGATAAGCGTGGTATAAAATCTTTCAATACAAAAGTTATTGCTCTTCTCCAAAGCTATACGTATGAAAGAAAATAATTTACAATCGGCACCACCAAGTATATCAACTGCGAAAAACTGTCGTAACGAAATCGCGTTATAGAAGGAAGCATTTGTGGAAATAGTTTATTTCATCCGTAAAATGACAAAATCGACATAGAAACAACCACACAGAATAAATGAATTCATAAAAATGTCTCAAATGCGTTCAGCATCGTTTCAGCATTATTTTTTTCCATTCACATTTTCGATAAAAAATCGACGAATAAAAACGTGACGTAATCACAATAATTTCTTCGATATCAACTGAAACTTATTTCGCTTTATATGGATTGGAAATACACCCATGAAAGTTGTACATTATATAACTCATATTCAAACAACCAATCCTTTGGTACGTATATAAAAATATATTGAGAGCAAGTTGCTGCTGTATGATTAGTATCATATTTATTAACCTAGAAACAGGTGCACTTTTGATGACAAAAAAATACTCCATAAGTTGATTATATTCCTTTTTTGTAATTATGTAGCTCAAAGTGGTCTACATTGGTGGACCGTTACGTAGGAACTTACGCAGCACTGTTTTTAATCAATTCTCACATACTGATAAAAACATACGTCTTCGATGAATTGCGGTCGTAGAAGTCTTAAAAGTGGTCTACAATATAAAAAAAACATTCTTATTCATTTTCATTGTAATGACCCACACAACTAGTAACCATTCTATTGCACGAAAACAAGTAGTTTTTCTTCTTTAATATCTCCAACATTATCCGTTCAGACTAATGTTTCTTTTAGCGCGGACGTCGTCATCATCATAGAAAACCGTCATCTATTATTATTCATGTTAAAGTGCGAGATTTGTCTAACGATTGCCGATGTCATTCGACACATACAGTTGTCTCCAAACAACAATCTATTCATCAAACGACTTCCAATCCTGCATCAGCTTTGTGCGCTAATTCAAGAGATTATCGAACAAAACATCAAAAGTAAGACGTTTTCTGTATTTGATATCTCACATCATTTTCTATCAGGGCGAAGCAAAAATGCAAAGTTGCGATATTCATCAGTGTACTTATTGTAGTCATATCATTACTTACAATACTGCTTTGCCTATTACTTACATCAACTTCGAAATATCGCCAGATTAATAAAGGTACCCTTCAAACTATAATTCGTAGGAGACATGAGTTTAGCTTTTTTTGTAGATAAGAATGTCATTCTACGTTGGAATACAACAGGTATCACTGTTGCTGGTACAACTGACGTAGTTGGTAATGGAAGTAATCAACTTTACAACCCATGGGGTTTAGCATTAACTTATGAAAATACACTTTATGTGGCTGATCGATATAATCACCGAGTTCAAAGATATCTTCGAGGAAGTTCAAATGGTACGACAGTGGCTGGGCAAGCTGATGCAACAACATGCTCGTCGTATCAATGTTTACGCTACCCATCATCTATTGCCCTTGATGATAATGAAAATTTGTTCATTTCCGACTCACACAATCATCGTGTTGTTTTATGGAAGAAAGATGCGACTATAGGAGAACTCGTTGCAGGAACAGGTACAACTTTCTTGTTTTTGATGCATAAATTCATTCAATATTTATATGTATTCGGTAAGGGTATGGAACTGGCAGTAATCAGTTTCGCTTTCCATATAACATCGTTCGTGATAAACAAAGTGGTACACTCTATGTGTGTGATAATGGAAATGATCGGGTAATGCGCTATGCGGAAGGTAATAACACAGGTGTTCTTGTTGCTGGTGGAAACGGTCGAGGAAACAATACTAATCAATTGAATGGTCCCATGGGGATTTATTTTGAGTCGCTGTCAAATAGTCTTATCATGGGTAACATGGAAGGAAGTAATATTGTCCGTTGGCGAATAGGTGAGAGCAGCTGGACATTAATCGCTGGTAATCTAAATGCATCAAGCGGAAATTCACCATCTTCACTTTATCGTCCCTTTGGATTAACTGTAGATCCAATGGGAAATTTGTACGTCGCTGATAGTGGTAATCAGCGAATACAGTTCTTTTCTCTTGGACAAACAGAAGGAAGAACCATTGCTGGAATGACTGGTGTATCAGGTTCTAATTCCATGTTGTTAACTGCACCTTATGGAATAACATTCGATAATCATCTGAATCTATATGTTGCTGACACTTGGGGTAATCGTGTACAGAAATTTTTGCGCTACTAAGAGAATCAGTAAAACCTCTCTATGGTCGAATCATCTAAAAATTATTTACTTAAAGTTACACTTTGTGTTTCATCGTATTCCTCATAAATTATTCTGTTTGATTCCAATTACTGTCCACTTTAGAGAGGTTTCACTATATCATAAATTTTCAGATATTGTGAGTCTTGTATTTTGAACATATCTCCTCATTCTCAAGGAAAAAAATTCTCTTTGATTTCTTGATTCTTCGTAACCAATATAATCATGGCGCGCAACATTTTTTTTCGATCTATTTTCATGAGAGTCACAGTAGTGTCGACCTCGAAAATTTAATTTAAATTCAAATTTCGAGTTTCACATGTAACCAGTTTGCATATGAATTGGTTGAAAACTAATTAAATTTTGTTAAAATTAGAAGAAATAAATCAGAGCGAAGCAACCAATCAAGTTTTTTATTATTATTTTATCTACTGTACAGCCACTGATCGATTGGTTGTAATAAAGAATACATGAATCGAGTTTTGAATTTCACACAAACGAGCGGAAATAAAAGACAATCGACTAATGAACAACGGAAAAAAGATAACAACAAATTCTCGAAACGAAATTGCTGTCATTTCTTGCTGTGTTTGCTTATTGGTATTTTAACAGGAGCGATAGCACTCGCAATAATTTTGACATTGTATCTCAGTAGGTTTAAAGAATTAATGTCTAAAACTGTCTTGTTGTTTAGAAGATTCATCTACATCAAAAACAACAGCTACAAGTGAGTGTAAAAACTTTATACATATATTATACCATTTCCTATTAATTATTTGCTAGATCTTGTGCCTGTGCTTCGATGGAATATAACAGGTATCACGATTGCCGGTACAACCAATATAGTTGGCAAAGCAAGCAATCAATTTAATAACTCATGGGGTTTGGCATTAACTTATGAAAATACACTTTATGTCGCTGATCGATATAATCACCGAATTCAAAAATTTATTCGAGGAAGCTTAAATGGTGCGACGGTGGCTGGGCAAGCCAATGCAACGACATGCTCCTCTTATCAGTGCTTACGAAACCCATCATCTGTTGTTCTTGATGATAATGAAAATTTGTTCATTTCCGAGGAAGCTAATCATCGTGTTGTTTTATGGAAGAAAGATGCAACTATAGGACAACCCGCTGCAGGAACAGGTACAACTTTCTTGTTTTTGATGCATAAATTCATTCAACATTTATATGTATTTGGTAAGGGTATGGAAGTGGTAATAATCAGTTTTACCTTCCATATGATATCGCTCGTGATAAACAAGGTGGTACACTCTATGTGTGTGATAATGGAAATGATCGGATAATGCGCTATACTGAAGGTAACAATACAGCAGGTGTTCTTGTCGCTGGTGGAAACGGTCGAGGAAATAATACCAATCAGTTGAA
>ERZ778026.4070-NODE-4070-length-11891-cov-10.082545_pt1 | contig 11891 bp, 20 predicted proteins | sample MGYA00375756_ERZ778026 | MGnify/ENA primary metagenome ERZ778026 (study PRJEB29350, sample SAMN05389820) | bioreactor metagenome | isolation source: Ammonium sulfate bioreactor | place: South Africa: University of Cape Town | collected 2014-02-18 ... | reverse complement strand
CTACTGATACAGATGCTACTTGTATAGGTTCAAGTTTTTGTTGCATTCATGAAGCGTGATCAACCGGAGGACTTTTTGCACAAGTTGTATGCGACGTTGCGATCGTTCTCTCACAAGTTCCGCAACGTGTTGTTCCGTGGCGAGAACAACTACGTCGGCGAGCTCGTGGGCCAGACGTTGCGGCACTGCAGCTTCCATCACATGCCGACCAACATCGAGGCGTCGACCTTCCTGTTCGTGTTGCTGAAGCTGAACCAAGCGACGGTGGGCGGGTTTGCGCGAACGCGTATTCAGGCCATCACGTCGGTGTCGCGACTGGTGTCGAGCGGCATTCTGCGCGAGGACTCGATGTTGAAGCTGGCGTTCGCGCGGCTGTCCGAGTACGCGCTGTACTCGTACGCGGCGCTCGACCAGCTGGACCTCGGTTACGAGGACCCGAGCATCAGGTCGATCTCGTACACGCATGCGCAGTTTACGCGCGGCATCCAGGGCCTGGGCGAGACGCTGGGCACGATTCTGCGCGACACGATACGCGTCAAGCAGATGCAGGAGAACGCCGACGCCGAGACGATCGCCGATCTGTACTTTCAGATTGCGCGCGGTTACATCAACACGCCCGACCTGCGTATCGGCTGGCTGCGCGACCTGGCGTCGTTCCAGGCCTCGAAGCAGAACTTTGCCGAGGCCGGCATGTGCATGGTGCACGCGGCGGCGCTGGTGGCCGACTACCTCGTGAGCATCAAGGGCAACCAGACGGTGGACGCCGAGCTCTTTATGCGCGTGTGCCCGTCGGTGTCGGAGTTTGCGGGCGACGAGGCCGGCGTGTGCCAGACCGAGCACTTTTCCGAGAGCGGCTTCGCGGACGCCGTGCGGCAGGCGATCAAGTACTTTCGCGAGGCCAAGTGCTACGAGTTTGCGACGCTGCTCTACAAGGCCATCCTGCCGCTGTACGAGCAAATGTCCGAGTACGCGACGCTCGAGCAGCTGTGCCTCGAGCAGAGCGAGTGCTGGGCGGCGATCGCGCGCGAGAACGAGAGCCGCCTGTTCGGCACGTACTTTCGCGTCGGCTTCTACGGCGAGCTGTACGGCGAGGAGCTCGACGGCTCGGAGTGGATCTACAAGGAGCCGCCGTTGACGCATCTCTTTGACCTCAAGGACCGCTTCATCGCCTTCTGGAAGGCGCGCCTCAACGTCGAGACCGTGACGGTGATCGACGCCAACAAGGACGTGACGCGCCTCGATCCCAAGCAGTGCTTCATCCAGATCACCAAGGTCGACCCGTTCTTTGACGACGAGGACCTCGCGACGCGCAAGTCCTTCTTCTCGCAACAGTCGACGCTGCGCCGCTTCGTGATTCAGAGCGCCTTCTCGACCAAGAGCAGAAACGGCGCGCCGACCGAGGACCTCGCCGACTCGTACGTCAAGAAGCAGATCCTGTCGGTCAAGTCCTCGTTCCCCTACATGCTCAAGCGTCTGCCCGTGACGCAGAAGCGCGAGATCATCGTGACGCCGATCGAGAACTCGATCGCGCTCCTGATCCAGCGTATCGCGGCGCTCGACGAGCAGATGCGCGCCCGCGACTACCAGCAGCTGTCGCAGGTGCTGCAGGGCACCGTGCTGGTGATGGTGTCGGCCGGCCCGGTCGAGATCTGCCACGTGTTCCTCGGCAACTACCAGGCCTACCCGCCCGAGAGAGTCGCCGAGTTGCGTGCGCTCATCGTGCGTGTGCTCAACACCTGCGCCGAGGCGCTGCAGCTGCACCGTGAGCTCACGGCACAGAGCTCCAACAACCCGTGGAACTTGCACTTTGAGCTGCTCGGTGGCTTTGCTGGCCTGCGCGCCGCGATGCAGACCTTCGTCGATGCGGTCGAGTTCTCGCTCGAGCGCGAGGAGCGCCCCGACAACTCCGAGTCCTTCACCGAGACGACCGAGCCTGATTTCGAGGGCTCGGACGACGAGTCCGAGCGCGGAACCGCCTCGTCCTCCTCGGCCTCCTTGGCCTCCAAGTCCAACTCGTTGCAAGTCTCGGCCTCGCCACGAACGCGCGCCGACAGCACCGACACCTTGTCCGACACCTCGGGCTCGCCAGTCACGGCACAGCGCCGTCGAAAGGGAACCATCGGCAAGGTCGATTCGCCACACCGCAAGCGTCGTGAACACTCGCCAGATGCCGCCGCCCAGCCGACAGTCAAGATTGCCGCTGGCGACAAGCGAGTTCGTCGTTCAGGCTCGCAAGGCCCAAGGCAGTTGCCGCCGGCACCAACCGGTCCAGCTCCGCAAGCACCGCCGACCACCACCACCACCGATGCCGCCGTGCCGCCGCCGTTGCCACCACACGACACACCACCACCGTTGCCGGCACACGACACACCACCACCGTTGCCACCGCACGACTCTCCACCTCCAGATGAGGAGGAGTATTAGATGGTTGGCGTGCACGCGATCCTTCTACCCACCAACCAACCATCCATCAAGCCAACCAACCACCGACACTCGCTTGTACGCGTTGGCTCTTATCTACCAGTGTTATCCTTATCCCGCTCTTCCTATCCTCCCTTCCTTCCTCCCTCCCTTCGTTCCTGCCCGCTCTTACAGCACGTGCTTCTCAACGCCAGCACCTCCTATCATCATCAGCATCCCTCACCGCCTAGTTCACCGCCCTCCCTGTCTCTCCGCTTCCGTGCGCGTAGCGTTGCGTTGCCTCCCTTCTTTCATCTTGTACCTACACAAACGTGAATCACAGTGTATTTTTCCCATCAACTAAGCAATGCGCGAGACGCAGCTCTCATTTGTTTGTTGCCTCGCGCGCCGCCACCACGCTCGCAACACAAGCACGACTCACCGCTGACTCGCTCTCCATCATGGCTACTACCGCCGCGACGTCTATTGCAAACCACAATGATATCGATCACGCTCGCGAGTCGGTCGAGCTCTTCTATCGAATCAATACGATCCTCGATGCGGGATTGGATCGATCGTCGATCGCCTTGTTGCTGTCGTTGTGCGAGACCGGCGCCAATCCCGAGGCCATCGTTGCTATCTTTCGCGAGCTGCAAGCCATCAAAGCACAAGTGGCTGCCACATGATGATGATGACCACACTTGCGTGCGCAACTAGTGTGAGACAGTGGTTGTATTTGTGCATAATTGTGTTGTACGTAGAGGTAGTGAGCGAGTCGTGTGGTAGCGTAATACAAGTACATCAGGAGCATATCTGTGCGTGCGTGTGGTTGTTCGATCATACGTCGATCGGCAACGACGACGCATGCTGCGCTCCTCGAGGCAAGAGCTTGGAGACGAATGGCCGCGCAGCGACGAACACCAAGTTGCGCGTCAACACGTACAACAACACACGCACGAGCGCGAAGCTCACACCCGACCATAGCGATAGCAGTGGCATCGACCATGCCGAGCCGAGACACGACCATAACGTCACGCACGCCGATGGCGACGTGGCTTGCACACGGCGCACTAGACTCTCGAATGGGAACGCGATGAACTCGGCGATCGATACGGCGAGCAGCGAGATCGTGGTGCCGAGCCAGCGAGACTCGAGCGTCTCGCGAGAGGCGCCGACCGAGACGCGCTCAAAGATGATGCGTCCCAGGCGCACGACGAGCATCACGCGCAACGACGCCGTGTAGATCGACAGCACTCCGCCGCGTACGAAGCCCTCGATGCCCGCCGTGTCCCAGGTGCGCTGCACGCACAGCCACGCGGTCGGGAAGAACATGTCGGTGTCGGCCATCATCCGCACCGCGACGACGTCGATCGGGAACGTGAGCAAGGTCGATACCATGGAGATCATGGCTCGCGCCATGACGATGCGCTCGCGCGGTGCCGCGGTCTGCGACAGAAACATGGCCATCTGCTGCAGGTACAAGCGCAGCAGCACGAGCACCACGGCGCGCACCATCAATGGCTCGAGACCCAGCCACCAGCCTCCGCTCGGCGTGGTGCTCGAGGCCCCCAGCCAACCGAGCAGCACGTTCCACACGCCGCCGTCGCCTTGGAAGCTCGGCGACATCACCTGCATCAAGGTGGTCGCACGCTCGAGAGGCATCGTCACGAGCAGCGCCACGATATCGGCCACCATCGACAGCAACGCCACTACCAACACGGTCTTGTTGCAGTAGCCACCTTTTGGCGCAAAGCTCTTGTACGGTGTCATGGGTTCATGAGAGTGCGAGTGGCCGTGGCCGCCATGCTCATGCGAGTGTCCGTGACCACTGCCACCATCGTCGTCGTCATCATCATCGTCACGTCGTCGACTCCGTCGAATCTCGCTCGTTGTTGTCGACGATGATGATGATGTCGGTGTCGTGGAAGAGGAAGCGACTTGGATCTCTGGCTCCTCGTCGAGAGTACTTGCCATTCGTTGGATTGGCTCGGTATCACATATGATGGTGTTTGATGTTGATGATGTTGATGTTGGTGTTGGTGTTGGTGTTGGTGATGGTGTTGGTGTTGGTGTTGGTGTTTGATGTTGATGTTGATGTTGGTGTTGGTGTTGATGTTGGTGTTGGTGTTGGTGTTTGTGTTTGTGTTGGTGTTGGTGTTGATGTTGGTGTTGATGTTGATGTGAGCGAGAGGCAGCAATCGATCTCTCGATCTCTCGCTCCTTCTTCGTCTCATCGCCGCGTCATCACCACATCATCTCCCACCGCACCATAGCCATCTCTCTCGCGTTCTACCTGACACCCACCCACCCACTCGTCTGTTCTATCATCATCACCTGAACACTATCTCCCTCTTGTCTCGTGCAATGGCCGCCGACTCACACACGCTCCAATGCCAACTGGCGTACTCGATGCTGGCGTACCTCGCCGACCTGCGCAAGACCGACGACTCCAACGTCGACGCTGAGGCTCTCGAGGTCGCCAGCCAATGTCTCCAGAACTCGTTCGGTGTCGATCCTACCAACGACGCCCATCGTGAGCGCTTCGGAGTGCCGCACTCGTTGCCCGCCATCTTCACTGCCGGCCTCGCTGCGTTGCAGGCGTCATCATCGGCGCCATCTGCTACTGCCGCTGCCGCTCCCGCGTCGGCTTCGACATCCTCGGCCGATGCTGCCAGTACGTCTCGTTGGAGATATAGCGTGTGGATGGCATCTTGATCCAATGGTGCTACTTGTAGAGAGCGTGTTCGACAAGAAGCTCGAGCTGTTCGTCGAGCGTTTGAAGGAGACCACCAAGCTCTTCGAGGGAGTCACCGAGGGCTCGCCTGGTATCGATCGATCGACCGACCCCCCCCTGATCTTGCTGCTCAAGATTGTATACTGCTCGGATTCTTACACGTATTGACGTACTCTACAGAGTACCAAGCACGAATCGAACTCGCCAAGAAGAAGCTGCTCGAGAAGGAGGAGCAGACTCGCAAGCAACAGGAGCAAATGGCCGAGGCACACAAGAACGCTGGTGCGTGCGTGCGCAACAACAGCACCATCGACTATCGAACTCGAGGCATGGTGCTCGATGCATCAGCAGCATTGCTTACTGTTCACGTGTGGCTATGAGTGAAGGCAATGCCAAGTTGCAAGCCAATCAGTTCGAGGAGGCCATCAAGTGCTACGACGATGCCATTCGATTGAATCCCGAGAACGCCATCTACTATGCCAATCGGTACTCCGACGCACCTCAACCCTGTCACACGTTGTAAATACTCACTCCACATCATGGTGTTGATGGTATCTAGTGCGGCAGCGTACAGCAGTCTCGGTCAGCACGATCAGGCCATCGCTGATTGCAACCGTGCCATCGAGAAGGACCCGAAATACGGCAAGGCCTACGCTCGCTTGGGGTTCGTTGCATCGAGCTGGTGCTCGCGACCCGATAGCAGCACTGACCTTATCGGTGTGTGCGCGTGTGTGGTTGTGGCTGTGAAGTCGCTCGTACTTTTGCCTGCAACGATATCAAGAGGCCGTCGATGCGTACAAGAGCGCCGTCTCGCTCTTGTCGGACAATGCGGCCACTCTCGAGGCCATGCGCATCGCCGAGACGGCCTTGGCGCAGCAGAAGCAAGCCGAGCAAGCACGCGCTGCCGCTGCCGCCGCCAGTGCCATTCCTGGTGGTGCCGCTGGCGGTGCGCCGGACCTGTCGGCCTTGCTCTCGAGCATGATGTCCAACCCTGCGATCCAGAATCTCGCCCAGAACCTCGGTCGCAACATGAACCCAGGCGCTGCGCGCGCTGCCCCGGCTGCGGCTCCGGCTGCTGCACCGGCCGCTGACCCGGCTGCCGCTGCGTCGTCGGACGAGGTGGTCGATCCCGAGGCCGATGACACGACCGCTGACTTTGCACAGAACATTCCTGGCTTGGCCGGCATGCTCAACGATCCGTCGATGATCTCGATGGCCGAGTCGTTGATGCAGCAGCCTGGCTTCAACAACCTGATGAGCAACCCTGCCATCATGAACATGTACGCGCCTCTTCGCCGTTGCACCGCGCAGCATCAGCCGCACCCTCATAGAGTGACACACTATTATCATTGGTGGCATGTCATCCAGGGCCCAGCAAGTGATGGCGAACCCGGATGCGCTCAGTGGACTGCTTGGCAACCTTGGCGGTCTCGGTGTCAACCCCAACCAGCCTCGTTGAGCGTCGTCGCTCGATCCGTGCGAGCACGCTCCCTCTCCCTTCACGTTATCTCAACAACAACCACCACAACAAGCGCGATTGTAGACTCTCTTCTCTCGCTTGAATGAATCGATGCAACAAGTCCAGACACACCACGTCGGGTACTCGTACTCGTACTCTACATTCATGTGTTGCTATCTATGCGTTGGGCGAGTTCGCCGACTTGACGACTTCCAAGCGCCCATTTGCATTGATCTCAAGACGAACTCCGGCGCTTGATAGCTCCGATGGCTGTGACACGACCTTCTCGGGCGTCAGTGCTGCAATCTCGCGTTGGTTCTCAAGGTTGTCCTCGAGCAGGTTGCGAATCGCGAGCATCGCCCACTCCTTCATGTCTACGCCGCAGCATGCCAGCGTGCCAGCGCAAGTGAGCTCGCCTCGTTCCAAGGCATGGCATGGTGCTCTGGCGTGAGAGACGTACAAGGGTTGTTGTCGTCGAGGTTGCAGTGGCCAAGCACCACCGTGAGGCCGCCCAACGAGCGCACCTCATCCTGCGTGGCGCGGTGCCGGTACGCCATGTTGCCAACGATGCGAATCAACTCGCGCTTGAGGCCGTACGTGCTGCTCGACGTGAAGCGAGCCGTGCGGTACTCCTCGCTGCCGTGCTCGGCCGTGCTCGCAGCCCGATGGAGCTCGTCGGCTCGCTCGAGCGTCTTGAGCAGCTCGATGACGATCGACACGAGACCCTCGGATTGCAGCGGAGAACGCAGATCGAACGGCGGCACGAACGACGTCAGCACGCCAAAGTACTGCACCAACGACATCATGCCGTCGAACGCCAGTGGATCGTACTCGGCCGGTGGCACTGATGCAGCTCTGGAGCGATGCTTGCCCGCCGATCAGTGTGTTGAAGGTCGAGCTCTCGAGCCGAGGGGACAGCGTACCCAATCTCATTCGAGTCGCTCACGATGCGGTACAGCTCTCGCACGAGGAACTCATACGATGGCACGAATGCCTGGCTCACCTGATCCGACAACGAGCCTCCTTGGTTCTCGAGCTCCTGTTGCAGCAGGTGAAGCAGCAGGAGCTGCTCAGCCGAGCACACTTGCGTACGTTGCCTCAAGCGCACGAAGGCACGGGACAACAGGTCGTGCCGTAGCATCACTCGCATCAATCGAACGCTGCGCAGCATCGATCGAGTCAGCAGCACGACGGCCGTGAGGCAGAGAGTGAGCGCGAGCCACATACACCCACTCGAGCAGATGATCTCGATCATGGCCTTGCGATTGAGCCTCGGTGTGCGCCAGCGTCTGCGTGAGAACCACCTTCCACAGAGTCTCCGGTTGCTGGCCCTCTCCAGCTGCCGAGGTTACTAGATCGGCCATGAAGGCTCGTCTGTGTTTCGCGACAAATCAGCTATCGATCGAGCTCGATCGGACATGGCAGGCGCCAACATACGCTCGTTCCTTGGAGTTGACGCACAGGTTGTGGCTCAGTACCAAGGCAGCTCGTTGAACCTGATCGTCTGCATCCTGTAGCAGTTCCCTTGATTGTACGTCGGCATGAGACGGTGGTTCTCAAGTCGAAGTTCTGCTCGCCGTGAGACGTACTGCAGTGGCGACGGCAGCGCTCGAGCCCACGCCAACTCCTGCGTCTTGTCGTTGTTCGTGATGATGTTCGAGAGCAATTGAGCCGATGAACGAATGGCATCTACTCCGACACATCCCGGTTGGTGGTACTCGAGTCAGTGTCAACGTTGATGCAAGAGAGCGCGCGGCGTCGTGGCGCTCGACTATACCAGTAAGCGTGGAAGAGCGGCTTGCGGTCGTTGGATTACGATGCAGCACTCGTGGAAGTCGCTCGAACAGCAGCTCTCGCACGAGCTCGTTGTTGAGTATGAACAATTGAGCGCTGCTACTGGTGGCTAGATTGCGCAGCAATCGAATCACTGGCACCACCAATGGCATCTCGAGCAATCGATCGTCCTCCAACGATGGTGTCTTGGCGGCGGCAGCGACCATGATGGCGAGGAACGCACACGCGTGCTCGACAACGTTGCATCGATCAAGCGAGGCCCTGCACCATTGGATACGCCGAATGGATGTCAGCGACGGAACATTGGATGATGAGATTCGATTGATCGATTGGTACCGATTGGCTGGGTTGAGCGAGGACTTGAGCAGCAGCGCGAGCGAGGGAGCCTGGTCCAACGTGCAGGCGGCAACCAGCTCGTCTGCTGCTTGGTTCACCACTCGATCAAAGTCAATCTCATCAGAAGCGGTGCATTGGCTCGCTGGTTGTGAACGGCTACTCGCTGACGACGCCGAAGCCGAGCTCGAGGTTCGTGTGCTGCACTGTTGCTCATCAGCAGCCACCGCAGCTGCCGCAGTCGTTACGGTTGGATGATCGGCGGCGCTAATCTCGATCACTTCTTCCGTATCGTGGATCGCATCGAAGATGCGTATTTTGCGAGAGGCCATACCGAGAGGAGAGAGAGAGAGAGAGGGAGGTGTGGATGAGAGCGAGGTGGCAGCTGAATGAGGCCCGATGCGTGAGTGGAGCGGCACACAAGTACATTCCGAGCGACGAGGTCAAGAACAGTGATCGGAACGAGCAGACGAAGGAACCGGAAGCTACTGTTCTTGACCTCGTCGCCCCTTCGTTGATTGATTGATTGCCAGCACTCTCGTGCAACTTTGATATGAATCCTACTCGTGAGATAGCTTTGGCACAGCGAGCGTACGGTGAAGGTATACAGCATTGTGAGCGTCACGAATATCTCGCTGCCGTTGCCTGCTTCACTCGCGCGTATCGATTCAATCCCTGCTCGGCTGCCACGCTCAACTTTCGTGGCTTCGCACTCAACAACCTGAAGCTGTACCACATGGCGATCCGCGACCTCAAGCAAGCGATACTGCTCGATCCGCTCATGTCGAGCGCTTGGAATAACACCGGCTTCTCGTACAACCATCTCAAAGAGCACGAGCGCGCCATCGTCTACTTTGACCAAGCGATTCGCATCGATCCCAGCAACGTTAGCGCCAGAACCAATCGAGGACGCTCGCTCGTGAGTCTCGGGCGCCGCGACGAGGCAATGGCTGAATATTTGGAGTCGCGCCGCATTGATCCGCGCAGTGTCTTCATGTACGATGATGGCCAGACAGGCCGAGGTGGCTTGCTGATATGATCGGTGGCTGATGATGCATGGATGGCTACTTGGCAGCCATTCGAACCTGGGCACGCTGTTGGTGCGCATGAATAGGAATCTCGAAGCCTTGGAGGCGTATGATCGTGTGCTCGAGCTGGACCCAGCGCACGTCTTTGCTCGCCATGCGCGAGCAGTCATTGTACGTGGCATGAAGCGGAGCGAGTCATGATTCACAATTCTCACGGCATAGCACTGCGTGCGTGAGTATACAGCTGTTCAATCTTGGTCGGTTCGAGGAGAGCATCGAGGGGTTCAGTGAGGCGATTCGACGCGCGCCACATCTCGCCGCCGCATACAATGGCCGAGGCGTGGGGTACCGAATGATCGACTGCCCCGAGAAGAGCTTGGAGGACTTTAACGCAGCACTTGCATTGGAGCCCACGAGCTCGGGCAGTATGTACGTGAGCCGCGGCTTTGCTTATCGCGCCATGGCCGGGCACGAGGAGCAAGCGATGCAAGACCTGCAACGTGCCGTCGAGCTGCTACTGGTTGAGGTCGAGGACAGTACCGACCGAGCAACGTACTTTCTCGGTCGAGCATACCGAGGCATGGGCCGGCTCGAAGAAGCGATCGCCACTCAGAACAAGGCGCTGGAGAACGATCCGCAGCATACGAGAGCCTTCGCCGAGCGCAGTTATGCACATCTGCAGGCAGGCCGGCTCGAACAGGCCGATGCCGATATGATGCGAGCACTGCAGTTGACGCCGACCAGTACGACGCACTGTTATTGCTGCATCCTCTCCAATCCACTGACACTCATACGCCCACGCGCACAAAATGGTGGCGCGACTTGCAGTACGCACCGAGCTGCTCCGCGAGCGAGCGGAGCTGAAGCAGATTGCAGCTCGCAGTGTCCACGTGCCGCTCACCGACCTCGAGTACCAAGCATACATGGCCCAACGCACGCCACTCGTACATTCACACGATTCTTGCCCATCCGGCGGTCTGCCGAACGTACATGCCAGCAGGTGATGCCACCGTTTGCTCGATGCGATCCCCGAATGAAATGAGGCTAAAGTGGCCACTGTTGCAGTAGCAGCTCTTGTGGCTTGTCAGTCACACGTCAGCAAGCTACAACGACCTCCACGTCATCGGATGGTCGAGTCGTGTCGTGATAGACGAGGAAGAGGTGGAGATCTCGATTGGTTCCGAGCCCACGTGAGTTCCGCGATCGCGAGTTGCGTGAGATATGGTGGGATCACTCGGCTCGAGTTGCCTCATTACCTTCACAGCTCTCTCCCGCTCCCTCTCTCTCTCTCTCTCTCGCTCTCACGTACGACCACACGACCGCAACCAACGAACACAATCCCACGCGAATGTCGTTGCCCACTGTTCCCAAGCTGCCGTTTATCGGTACGAGACTCGTATGGCGGTGTTTGGTCGAGATACTTACGCGATCGGGTGAGCAGACATTGGCGCCAACCTTACGGGTATGCTGCTTGGCATCACGATCATCGCGAGTCGATCGGCTGTCCTTGGCTGTTGATTGATGGATGTCTCCTTCAGATGGCATGTTTCGAGGCATGTACCGTGATCGCAGCGTGCATGACGATGACTTCCTCGCCATGATGGAGCGATCACGAGCGGTCGGCATGCGAGCGATCCTCGTGACTGCTGGCTCTCTCGAGGAGGTCGAGACGGCACTCGCTCTCTGCGCTGAAGACCGTATGATCTCTCGACCCACTCATGAAGCCACTCCGATCGATGCAAGATTGCATGAATCAATGCTCAAAGCGAGAGGGCCGATGCTTGTGCAGGATCGTTGTACACGACGGTTGGAGTGCATCCGACACGATGCGACGAGTTCGATCGAAGTGGCGATCCAGATGCGCATCTGGCCAAGCTGCTGGCCATCGCGCGAGCTCATAGTGGGCCAGACACCGATCAACGAGTCGTGGCGATTGGAGAGTTTGGTCTCGGTACGTAGTGGCCCACGCATGCAGTGGCCTCTGAGTTCGAGTATGGACTGATGCATTCCATTGACAGACTATGATCGAACCAAGTTCTGCAAGAAGCCAGTGCAGCAACGGTAACTACCACACAGTGCCATCTATTGTTTTGATTGATTGATTGATTGATTGATTGATTGATTGATTGATTGATTGATTGAT
>ERZ778026.4065-NODE-4065-length-11903-cov-10.964889_pt1 | contig 11903 bp, 14 predicted proteins | sample MGYA00375756_ERZ778026 | MGnify/ENA primary metagenome ERZ778026 (study PRJEB29350, sample SAMN05389820) | bioreactor metagenome | isolation source: Ammonium sulfate bioreactor | place: South Africa: University of Cape Town | collected 2014-02-18 ... | reverse complement strand
CCGACGAGTCGTCAGACGAGTGAGTTCGAACTGAGGATGGTATCACGATATGGATAAGTGTTGGGAGTGTGATGTGGAGAGCAGGCAGGTGAGAGAGTATGGATCAGCAAGCGAGCGAGCGCGTGAGTGGTTTCTGTTCTGTTGTTGACGTGGGTAACGCACGCGGAGCTGAGCTTTTATCGCGCCATCGAAACCTCCTGAGAACTCTCGCTGTGACTTCGCGCCGCTCACTGCCGCCCGCCCACGTATCCAATCCCTCTCGATAGAGGAGACTCCTGCACACCATGTAGTCGCGGGCACTCCCCTCCACACTCCCCTCACACCCGCACGCCTACTCCGTTCTGCGTCCACCGAGGCTCACAAGAGCTCTTCGCTGAGGGAAATCGCGCTCATTTGCTCTTCTCCTTCCCATCCGCTGCAGCACCAATCCTCTCGCGCGCCCTCGCCATTCCTGCAATCCATTCGTTGGGCTAGAACTTACTCGAGCACCATGACGACGCGACCACAATCGTTGTCGTTGTACCGCACGTTGCTGCGCTTGTCGTCTCGCTTTGCGACTGGCGGGAGCATGCAAGGCCACCGCGATCTTGCGGTTGCAGCACGCGACAACGTACGAGCGGCATTCCGTGCGTTCCAGCACACGAACGACCCAGCACTTCTGCAACAGTTGCACCACACTGCCGTGCGTGAGATCCATGCTGCTCGTCGCATCCTCAACGATGCAAACGCGACTGAGGTACGCGCCAGCGGCCGCTCTCCCCTCTGCGTGTGCGGCGCGCGCGTTTGTGCTGATGTACGAGGCTGCTTTCGTGGGCAGTTCCCGCTCGAGAACGCCATCGTACCCGAGTTAGCGCGTCGAGCATCAACGCTCCTATCAGATGCCAGCCAGAAGAAGATCAAGGGCGGCAAGTGGAGCCTATGGGACCGCTTGGGTAGCAGCCAGTAAAGCCGCAGCCGCCAACCGCTGTGGCGGCCGATCCAAGCCGTTCCAACCACCTACCCCCGCTAATCCTGCAAAGTAGCGATTAAACAACATGTATCAACGTTTGGTATGGGTTCCATGGTGTGAGGCAGTGGAATAGCGGATGTCCATCGAGATACCAACCACGCATCGTCCACAGTATCTCGGCTCAGCGGGAGAGCAGCGGCGATCGAAGCGCGCCATTCGCACTGATAGAGCAACGAGAGCGTGAGAGCAACCTGAACTACTATTAAGGAAGCGCCAGAGAGTCGAAGCGCTACAGTGGAGGGAGTCCGCTTGTGTGGCTGCGTCGTTGTCCTCTTTGTTTCGCCTCCCTCTCTCTCGTGCATACAGCAGCTGCCCTCTCGCTCCTCTCTCTCTGTGTGCGTGCGTTTGCTGAGTGAGTGTGAGAGACGCGTCGCTGTTGCATCGCTTTGCGCTCGCCAAAGACGTACGTATGATCGGTCACCAGATTGTTTTTCCATGTATTTCAAACGTCGAACGAGTGCGTGGGCCTCCTGTGTTGACCTCCTTCCTTCGCGCGCTCTCTCTCGTGTGCGGTTTGGTGTTCTGCAGTCCGGCTGCTGTTGCGTCGTGTTGTCAACGGTTAGCTCGTTCGATCGAGCTCGATCGACCTGATCTTCGTTGCTTTGCGTGGACCGCTCGCTCTTAGTCTCTTCGTGTGTCTCTTCACGCTCAAGGTACAGGGTGGTTGGCGAGTAGCAGGTGTTCGATTCGCGCTCACGCTCGCTTGCGTGCGTAGCTGCGCAATGTCGTCGTTGATGCCGACGTCGGCCTTGTCGGCCGAGGACCCGCCCAAGGAGAGGAAGCGACGTGGAACCACGTCCAGCTCCTCGAGCAAGGACGACAAGGACGGTAAGGAGAAGAAGCACAGGCACAAGGACAAGGACAGCAAGGACAAGGATGGTAAGGAGAGGAAGCACCGCCATCGCGAGCACTCGAGCAAAGACGTGACCGATAGCGCGTCGGGAGCCGCCGCCGCCGCCACCGGCGATGGTGCCCAGGCGTCTTCGGGTGGCTTCAAGCCCGCCGTCAAGCCGTCGTCGTCTTCGTCGTCGCGCTCGACCTTCGTCGCCGCCCGTTCGGCCGACCCCGCCGCTGCTGCGGCTGCCGCGCCGCTGAGCCAATCTGCGCCGTCTACGCCCGTCAAGAAGAAGCCTGTCGCCGCGCCGCGCGATAACACCGTTCCGCCACCGCCGGCCGAGGACGAGCTGAACGCCATGTTCGACAAGCTTCTGGTACGTCGAGCCGCGCCGAGTCGATCACTCGAGCTCATGACCGACCGACTGACCGACGGTTGTCTACGACTCGTGCACGGCTGATATCATATAGTCCGACATGGGTCTCCCCGAGCCGTCGAAGAAGGCCATGCGCACCTTCTCGCGCGACAAGAAGTGGACCATGATCGTGCAATCGGGCGCCGCCAACACCAGCGCCAACACCAGCAACACGCCCGAGAGCGTCATCTCCAAGCTCAAGGCCGACTTTTCCGTTAAGAACACCGAGTCGCTGCGTATCGCTCTCGCGTCAAGCAACATGTCGTGGCTCAAAAAGTTCGTCAAGCACAAGGGCTTGATCTTGTTCTTCAACAACTTTAGCAACGTGTTGCAAAAGCCAACGTACGTCCTCGTCCTCGTCCTCGTCGCTGTCGTCGTTACCGCCGCGACCGACGCACGTATTACGACACGCGGGCCGCAAACTCACTCGCATTGTATTGCTGTACGGCCACAGCAAGTCGCATGAAGACCTCGAGCTCATCACCGAGTGCGCTCGTTGCTCCAAGGCATTGCTCAACACCAAGCCGACGCTCGAGGGTGTGCTCACCACCAACGGTGCTATCGACACCATTATCGCCAGCACGTCGTTTGTGAGCGACAAGACCAAGTCAATGGTCCTCGAGGTCCTCGCCGCCCTGTGTCTCGTCTCGCCCGACACGCACGGCGCCATTTGCAAGGCACTCGAGCCCAGCCTCGGCGATTTGATTGCTCAGCTGACCAACGACGAGTCGGCCATGTCGCTCAAGGTACACCCATGAAGCCAACCCAACCCTACCCCCAAACAAACCCCCAGTCCCGATTCTCGCTCTCGTACTTTGTTCTTCTCACTCGGAGCTTCGTGCTTGTCGTTCTTGCCCCCTTCTTGCTCTCTAGGTCGCGACTCTCACGCTCTTGAACGCCACCATCAGCGGTATGGCGCCCGAGCAAGGCAAGGCCTTCCGAACCAACTGGAACCTCAACAAGGCTTGCGACACGCTCCGTTCCAAGACCGTCACCGATGCGCTCGAGACTCAGCTCGACATTTACGAGGAGTGGGACGCCATGGAGGAGGCACAGATGCTTCGCCGTGACCAGTACGTCTCTTCGATCTCCACCAGCGGCACCGACCGTTGACGAATGTTGACACATTCACGTTGGTGCACCAACCACAGAGAGGAGCTCAACGAGGCCTTCCAGCAGTTGCAAGAGCAAATCAAGGCCCATAGGCACCTGCAGCCAACGCTGTTGAGTATCCTACAGCACTTCCCGCTACTGCGCAAGGACGGCGACGCTGGGTACGTCTTCGACCATCACTCGCTCGAGTCATGCCTTATGGCTGACTGACTCACTGACCGACCGACTGCCTGCCTGCCTGCCTGCTAACGACAGAGTTCAATACTGGGAGCTGGTCGATATCTTTATCCAAATGTCGGCGGGCGTCAAGTACGACGATGACAAGTTCGAGTGTACGTGTACTGCAAGCAAGAGCACACCACTTCTTCTACTTTATGTGCTCTCGGCTCACATCTTCGCGCCGCTCGTTTGAACCAGTCACCAAGAATGTCTGCAAGCCTCTCCTCGAGATGCAGGCAGGTCGCGATGTACCGATCGACGAGGTGCCTCAGGGTGAGGTGGGACGCTCGGCCACGCCGGTGATCGATCCGGCGTTGCTGGAGGAGAACGCCAAGCTCAAGAAGGAGGTCGAGGAGCTCAAGACTCGCCAGCCCAAGGTGGTCGAGGCCGATCCCGAAGCCGCTACGCGCCTCGCGGCTCTTGAGAAGGAGGTCGTCGAGCTGCGCGCCGCCACTCGTCCCGAGCCACAGATCGTCGAGAAGCTCATCTACAAGGACCGCATCGTCGAGAAGGTCGTCGAGAAGGTCGTCGAGAAGGTCGTGTACGTTGACCGAATCGTACCCGGACCCCCGGCCGAAGGAGACGAGGCCGCGCCTGTTACTGGCGGTCCGCCGCCGCCTGGTGCCGGAGGAGACGACGCTGCGCCTGTCACTGGCGGCCCGCCGCCGCCTCCGATGATGGGTGGTGGCCCGCCGCCGCCTCCGATGCCTGGAGGTGGCCCGCCACCGCCGCCGCCGCCGATGCCTGGAGGTGGTCCGCCGCCGCCGCCGATGCCTGGAGGTGGCCCGCCGCCGCCACCTGGTATGGGCCCGCCGCCGTTGCCTGGAGGTGGTCCGCCGAACATTAAGGGTACGTGGCTACTCAGCCGACCGTCTCGCCGCCTGCGATCTGACGCCGTGTGTGCTCGTGTGTGTGCTCGTGTCGCTGCGTATAGTGTTGCCCAAGAAGCGCGTCATCAAGCCCTCGGTCAAGTTGAGGGGCCTCAACTGGCAGCCGATCAAGAAGATCGACGGCACGGTGTGGGAGGAGACCGATGACGAGAAGGTCAAGATCGACCTTGGCGAGCTCGAGGAGCTCTTCTGTCAGGCCAAGGCTCCAAAGCCCGAAGACCCCAACGGTGCTGCCAAGCCTACCGGTCCCGCCAAGCCACAAGTGGTCTCGCTCCTCGACATGAAGCGATCGCAAAACTTGTGTACGTGCACAAGCTGCACCTCTCCTTGCATTTCTCTCTCTCTCTCTCTCTCTCACATCGTCATCATCCTCATCGTCACTGATCGTTGCTTGCTCTACTCCATACTAGCTATTATGCTTTCGCGCTTCGGCAAGTTGTCGTTTGCCGAGATCCGCAAGGCCATCGAAGACCTCGACGAAACGATCCTCACGCCCGAGAATGTCGCCGCTCTCAAGGGCCTTGCGCCCGATGCCGAGGAGATCGCCATGCTCAAGGAGTACACTGGCGACGTGTCGCAACTCGGCAAGCCTGAGCAGTTCGTGTTGGCGATCGCTGACATTCCGCGTCTCATTCCGCGTCTCAACGCCTTGGCCATTCGCTCGACCTTCCAGGGCAAGCTCGATGCTGTGAAGGCTGTACGTCATTAATATCCTCATCACCGCCATCTACGATCATAGGGCGCTTGCTCATCAACTATTGTGTTTGCACGCTCCCAATCATACAGGAGATGGACGTCATGTGCGCTGCTGTGCGCGAGACGCAAGAGAGCAAGCGCCTCAAGCCGCTGCTCGAGATCGTGCTGGCTCTCGGCAACCACTTGAACGGCAACACTGCCCGCGGTGGTGCTTACGGCTTTAAGCTCGACTCGCTTACCAAGGTACGCAACTCGTTGCTCGCTTGCCCGCTGCACTATGGCGTCCTCTAACAGGCAACGCTGTTGTGTTGTGCAACCATAACCATAGCTCGGTGAGATCAAGACCGTCGATGGTTCCCAGACGATCAACCATTACCTGGCGGCCATTGTCGAGCGAGACTACCCGCATCTTGCCGATATCGTTGATGACTTCCAGTCGATCGGTAACGCTGCCCGAGGTACGTTCACGTTACACACACACACACACTCTCTCTCTCTCTCTCTCTCTCTGTTGTCCACGTACTTGGGGTGGCTGAACCATTGGCATTCTCGTGAAATAGAGAGCATCCCCAACACCGATACCGACCTCAACAAGCTCAAGGGAGAGCTGGCACAGGTCCAGCGAGAGCTCGATGATGCGCCTCCGGGAGACAGGCTCAAGCAACTGCTGGGCCCCTTCTTCGGCAAGGCCGAGGAGGAGCTCAAGGATGCCCTCGCGCAGATGGTTGGCCTGAAGGAGGACTGGGGAACCTTGGCGCAGTACTACGGCGAGCCCAAGGGCCCTGACTCGCAGGCGTTCTTCGAGACCCTCAATCACTTTATCACCAACTTTGACGTGCGTCTCTCTCGTGTGTCTCTTTTGTATCTCGATCGTCTCGATCCGCAACTGATTGTGTGCGCTGCTGCACCACTCGACGACACAGAAAGCGCGAAAGGACAACAAGCGAAGGAAGGCTCTGCAAGAGAAGGCCGCCGAGGCGCAGAAGCGAAAGGAGGAGCTCGTACGTCGAGTCTCACTCGCCCACCCACTCAATCCGAACTACAGAGAACATCCCAACTTACCAGTATCTTTCGTGCTCCGCTTCTCGAGCGTAGAAGGCACAGGCTGCGGCTTCGGGAGCTGCCAAGCCCGAGACCAACAAGGAGGGCGGTGGCGACCTCGATGCGCTCATCGGCGACATGAAGAGTGGTCAGGCGTTTGCCAACCGTCTGCGCCGCGGCCGTGGTGGCGGTCCGCCGATGGGAGGCCGAGGCGCCCCGATGCCGGCGGGAGCAGTGGCTGGCGAGGCCCTGATGATGTTCGGAAACCTGAAGAAGACGGGACTCAGATAAGCCATTCATTCGTTGCTGTCTGTGCTGTGCTGGCTACCAGTACCACGTGCGATACACTCTCACGTTCACGTCCGACGTTCTCTTCGTCTCTCTCTCTCTTGGTGCTGCTCGCGTGACGAGGTCTGCTCGCTATGCTCGCCCACTCGCCTCTCTGCTGTCTCGTATGTTATTGTCGATCGTTAGTTGACGGTCAACGCCCAAGCTTCCTTCCCACTTTAGTGCTATCATATCGCTACATCCTATACTCCAATCTGCAATAATACACTCATCCACCATGAACCAATCGCCCGAGGCGCACGCACGACCAGTTGTTGATTGTTATTATTGCTCTGTGGTCGGTCTGTCGGTCTGTCACATGTCTTCTTGGTCTATACCACTTACTCTCCAGCCACGGCTCGCGAGGCACCAACCAGCTCGAGCCCGAGAGGCCTTACACGATGCGCTCGAGCTCCTTGGCATAGTTGAGCGAACGGCGAATCAGACCGTGTGCAATGACCGATACTGCGCCAGCAGTCGAGTCCTTGCCTTGCTCGAATGTAAAGCGACCATTGCTCGAGGTCCAGCTATGCGCCGTCTACAAGAGGAAAGAAAGCCATCAGCCATCCAGCCACCCATTCATCGATCGGCACGAGAGAGAGAGAGGGAGGGAGGTATAATACATACCGCAAAGTCTTCCACGTCATGCACCGAGTCCAGCATGAGTAGCTGCTTGGCCGCAGCGAACGACAGCGACTCGTACGCCTCAGTGATGCTGGTCGCGATCTCCTCACTAGATACGCTCTCGTTAGCGTCGTTGTACTCGATACACGATAGCATTCTGCTTCGTGCGCGCACACGCCACCTACCGGACAGTGTCCATCAAGCGGTCCATGAAGAAGGCATAGTACGGAGACGGTACGTTGGCCTTGGCGCTGACGACCTTGTTGTAGCTGCCCTCCATCAGATACTGCTCGAGGTGCATCGGATGCTGCACGAACGGCGAGCTCTGGCCCTCAGCGTCCACCAACTCGAGCTCCGTGTGAAACTCGGCGATGCGGTTCTCGGCCAAGAGATGCAACAGGTTGAGGCCGAGGATCGTGTACTTCCACTGCGATGTCGATGATGCCGAACTACGCACGGGAGGGAGGACAAGAGCATCAATCGATATGAATCAAGGTAGATCGCGCGCGCGATCGACATGAGAGCTCGCGACATACGAAGAGTAATAGGTCTTGACCTGCGCCAGATGACGCTCGAACGATGGGATATCGTGGCGAAGAACACTCCACAGCACGGCGTACTCGAGGATCTCGCCTATCGTGATGCCAAGCAATGAAGGTTACACGCGTGTAGAACACATGAGCGAACGAACGAGCTACGTACGAGACAGCTCGACGTGTTGTTGTGACAAGGAGTCCGTAGCTGTGGGCTGCAAGAATGAGAACTCGGTCATGCGAATCTAGATATACGCGCGATGTGAGAGGCATCGAGTGAGTATGATCGAGGTGCGTCGCATCGATGATCGACGTCGAGATATTGATCGAACCTTGAGTTGCGACAGCAGCACGCCAGCCTCGTCGAGGTTGGAGTTACTCTCGACGAGCGACTTGAACTTTTGAAACGAAGCCACAACCTGATCCATTTCGAAGGTGTTGGATTCGATGTGTAGAGGGAGAGGGAGAGAGGGAGATCGAGATATGAGTCGAGTTCTATCGATCGATCGATCGATTCGCGTGAGTGTGCGAGAGAGTGAGCGTGACGAAGCAACCAAACAAATGACGATAGCTTGAGAGGAAAAATCCCTACTCAAGTACAAAACCTCTCTTGAAGAAGACCAGCATCCACTCACGTTTTCATTCACTACTCGAGTACAAAATCCTTCTCAGTGCTCGGACCTTGTGCTCACCATTCGTTTCCTGCCTCGCCCCTCGCACACGCATACATTCCGCTCGGTTGTAACACACTAATCGAACTCCCTCACACCTCGACCTTGATCGTATCTGCATCCGCGACACGTTTCAACAACGATCACGCAGAGTCTCACCAACATGCTAGTATGTCGTCGCTCTCGGTGCCGAATCTCCGCTATGCCTTCCGCACGACGCTGGGCCTAGGTCTGGCCATGTTGCCGTCGCTGTTCCTGTACGCGTGGATGCCGGCCTCGTGTCTGTCGGCCATCGTGTATCTCGTGATCGCTTGCATGGCCAACAAGCAACAACTCCAACTCGGATCGGTGCTTCATGTCACGCTCGCTAGCATGTACAGCATCGTGTTGGCGTTGGTTCTCGGTGCGTCATCGCTGCTGTTCACGGCCGTCGTGGCGCAGTTGGTGTCGGCGCTCGACCGCGCACCACACGTACAATTCGAGTCGACCATCGCGTTGGTGCTGTTGATCACGTCATCGGTACCGATCGTCATCATGCGGCTACATCCCGAGCTCAAGGCCGGCGGCCCCATCGGCTTGATCGTGCTGGGACAGTTCGTGTTGTATCCGTTCACCGACTCGTGGAGCAGCCTGGCCAAGCTGTTCCTGAGCCACGAGACCTCCGAGCAATGCATCTCGATCGCCGCCGAGCTGTTCGATAACGGCACCAGTACAGGTGGCGGTGTTGGCGGTGGTAGTGTGGCTGGATTCGAGTGCACGACGTCGCTGCAGTACTCGGCCATGGCGTGGTTCGTGGCGGTCGAGCTGCTGAATGCGCTGACCTACACGGCCACCGGAGCCGCGTGTGCGCTCATCATCGGCTTCTTCGTGATGCCCGAGCTCGCGACTCAACAAGCTCGCATGGCGCTCGCCGATGGGCTTCGTGACATTGCCGACGGGCTCGATCGATGCACGGCCGAGCTGCAGCGTCGTGTCGCGGGCGCCGCCGTGTCGTCGAGTCTGCACAGCGAGTCGACGCCGTTGCTGCTGATCCCGCCGCCCGAGTCAACGATCGAATCGCGATCGGGCGTCGTGACGCCGTTGCTGTCGTTCACGGCCTACGAGGAGACGGTGTTGTTCTCGGACCACGTCGAGAGCTCGGTCGAGCTCGAACGCGTGCTGGCGAGTGCCGAGCATCTGCGCCGTGTCGTGAGCCGACTGTCGGGCGCCTTTGGCGCCAATGCCGACGACGGCGGGTTCCAGTCTCTTGCAGTGTACAAATGGTGGGGCAGCTCGAGCGCCTTGTGGACCGATCTCTACCATCGACTGGCGGGTCTAGTGCGCCGTGCCGCCGGCGATCTCCGGGATCGTCAGTCGTTCGCGTCTCCCGGAGCCGCCATGACCGTGGCCGATGAGATCGAGACCATTCAGGTGATGCGACGTCAGATCCGCGCCCAGTTGCTGGCGGCGCATCGACGCAACTGGTCGAAGCTACGCAGCGTGGCGGACCTCACTCCGATGCCCGAGTTGCGAACGCTCATGTTCGTGTCGATCTACTCGGAGCGAATGCTCGACGTTGCGTGGCAGGTGCTGGACGACGTTCGCAGCGTGCAGGAGAAGCGCCAGGCGTACTCGGACACGACCACCGCACGTCCGCTGTGGCTCAAGCGATGCCTGTCGGTCGTACACACGTTCACGATCGAGCCGTTTCGCTTCTGGATCATGTACATTCGCTCGTGGCCCGCATGGTTGCGGCAGCTGAAGGCGCTGCGTGCCTCGACCAACTTTGTGTACTGCTTCAAGCACATGGTGGTGCTCGCTGCCTCGGTGGCGCCCTTCATGCTGGCGGCCATGTTTCGTTCCTCGAGCGAGCTCGTGGCACAGTGGCTCGATCGACTCGACGGCTACTGGATCTTCGTCTCGGCCGTCATCGTCTTTAATCGTACGCTCGATAGCACGTTCTACAAGCTCGTGCTGCGAACCGCCAGCACGATCGTGGCCGGTGTCTCGGGCGGCTGGCTCATGTACTACTGCTACGCCGCCTCGTCGCCGTGGATCATTCTCGTCTGGACGCTGGCGTGGGGAATGGTGTGCCTGTACTACGCGCAAGGCGTGTACTCGTATCTGTTCTTGCTGTCGCTCGTGACGCAGGTCATGCTCGTGCCGTGTCAGTTCCAGCACGACCTCGCCACGTGTGCGCCACAGGTCGAGCTCGCCGCATGGCGACTCGTGAGTGTCTTGGTCGGAGGAACGATCGCGACGCTCGTGAGCGGTCTGTTGCTGCCCTCGGTCGCAGTGTACGAGTTGCAGCGCGACCTCGCCGAGGCTCTCGAGCGCCTGGGCGACCTCACGGCCGATATCGTCACGGCCTACTGCCTCGTCGAACAACAAGAGACCGCCTCGGCGACGCAACGCAGGTCGCCACTTGTCTCGAGCACCACGGCGTCCGACAGCGATCTCGAGTCGCAACTCGCTCACGACTCGTTCGTGTCGGCCTCGGCTGGCTTCCGACAAATGCTCGACCAGCATGAACAGATGCTCATGCTGCCGACGACACAGAATCGCGCCAGCATCACCACACCGACGCGCCGTCAGTCAGTCCGCGAGAAGACGACCGATATTGCCAGCGAGCCCGAACACCTGCGCATGGCCTCCTTGGTCGAGGAGCAGCTCGAAGGCATCGACAAGCTGCTCAAGTCGTGCCAGACCACCATGAGCGTCGACACTGCCGGCTGGTCCATGGGCCCGTTCTCGGTACCGGCGCACTACCGACAGCTCCTCACCGATCTGCAGTTGCTCGTGTCGGACTTGCGACTGGCCCATGTACTATCGCAGCGCGATCCGGTACTGACCGGCCAATACCACGGCACGACCTACGGCTTCTTCATCGTGCCGCTCCGGACGCACTTTGATTCGATCGCCCATGCCGTTCAGGAGCTGGCACAACTCATCGCAAGCCGCCTCAAGGATCCGCACCACGATTCCAGTGAGGCCTTGCGTCAGACCACTGACAAGCTCGCTCGTCTGAGACAGCAGTTCACTCAAATCCAACAACAAGCCCGAGGTACGCTCCAGCACGACTATCACGCGACCAAGTACTCTCGATCTCACAACCTGCTACGATTGCGTTTCTAGAGCAAATGGTCGAACAGTGGGTGCGGTTCTTGCATACCGACGTCGTTCTACCACCGATCGACGAGTACGACCAGAGCACCGACCCGTTGCCTGCACACGTCAATCCTTTGAGCTTCATCGACGACACCTATCGCTTGTACTCGTTCTTGTACTCGTTCATGCGTGTCCTCGATGCTTGGGAACACTTGACCACGTTATAAGATGAGATCGTCATGTATTATGTAGTTGTATTTGCGTTTCATTGTTGTGGATTGCGTTAGTGTTGTGATAAAGAAGGTTCGATTCGAGCGATTGGACGCTCAGTCTGCTCGCTGCCCTCTCCCTCTCACAACTCCTCCATCAAGCTCAATCAATCAATCAATCACCCACTCGACCAACTAATCAATCAACTCCAACGTTGATTTGCTACTCATCAA
>ERZ778026.4060-NODE-4060-length-11921-cov-8.814259_pt1 | contig 11921 bp, 6 predicted proteins | sample MGYA00375756_ERZ778026 | MGnify/ENA primary metagenome ERZ778026 (study PRJEB29350, sample SAMN05389820) | bioreactor metagenome | isolation source: Ammonium sulfate bioreactor | place: South Africa: University of Cape Town | collected 2014-02-18 ... | reverse complement strand
CGTTTCGAGCGAGACCACTCCTTCGCCGAGTCGCCCATTTGCGCGCGTGTATGCGCGTATGCGTGTATGCGTGTACGCGTGTATGCGTGAGTGGATCGAGATCGAGAATGAAGCGACGACGAAGAAATACGACGAGCGCGAAAAATGGAGCAATAAATACGTATGGGTCGCTGGGGGAGCCTTATCAATAAGCGTCGCAAGCCTACCGGAGACCTTAATGCGTTGGGTTGCCCGCCAACGCGTTCTTCCTCTCTCTTTCTCTCGCTCGCCTCTCCCTCTCTGCTTCTTCGCCTTCTCTCCTCTCTCTCGTTCCTTCCTTCGCTCTCGGTTCGAGTGCGTGTTCGTTTGCTTGTCGTATTCCGGTAGCAACAGCAGCAGTTTAGGAAGAAGCAGAACCACCAGAACCACCAGAACCACCACCAGCCAGCAGAACCGGCAACTCACGATCCAAGGCGTACTTCAAACCAACCCATTCGGCGGCTCTCTGTCTACTGCTACCAATCCGTCGCTCTCCTCCCTCCGCTCAATCCTTCACCTCTCGACAACCCACCAATCTACCAATCAACCAACCAACCATGGGTAACACCTGCCAAGGCCAGACCGCTGATGACAAGAAGAAGGCGAAGCGCAGCCGCCAGATCGACACGCTGATGAAGGACATCAACCAGGAGTCGCAGGACGAGGTCAAGCTGCTCCTGCTTGGTACGCTCGCTGCCGCTGCCTTGCCCTTCGAATCTAGCGAGCCACGAGGGACCGCAAGAGGGAGGGAGCGCAAGATAGAGAGGCGCCACTCGTTCGCTCGTTCGTGGGACTCATCATCGTCGTCGTCTTTGTCGCGGCGGTCTACGCAGGTCCTGGCGAGTCGGGCAAGAGCACCATCTTCAAGCAGATGAAGATCATTCAGATCGGCGGAGGCTTCTCGCAAAACGAGCTCCTCGCGTACCGCTACATTGTGTACGGCAACTGCATCACGCAGATGAAGGTCATCGTCGCCGCTGCTGAGAAGCTCGGCATCGAGTTCGAGTCGCCTGATACCAAGGTACGCTCCCCAGCCGTCGGTGGACCACCACCACCACCACGACGGCCCTCGCTGCCTGCTGACGCGGCTCTCGCGGTTCGTAGGCTCGCGCCGAGCGAGTGGGCCAGCTCCCTGCTGGAGGTGACGCGTGGTCGCGAGAGGTTGCAAACGACATCAAGGTCTTGTGGGCCGACAAGGGAATCAGGGAGACATACGAACAGCGTGACAAGGCCTACCAGCTCAACGACACGGCTGCTTAGTACGGCGATATCTCGCTGCGCTGCGAGTTAGCTTCTGCCAGTGCAGCCTGCGTGTGCGTGTGGTTACTGACCGTACCGCGTTTCTAGCTTCTTTGATGAGATTGATCGTTTCGCTGCCGATGACTACGTTCCCACTGAGACCGATGTGCTTCGTGCGCGTGTGCGTTCTACCGGTATCGAGGAGGCTGACTTTGAGTTCGAGAACCTGCTCTTCCGGTACCGGCGTCTCTCCTCCCTCTTTCCCCTCGCGCGCGCGCTCGCACGATTTTTCGCTTCTCTTTGATCTCACTCCAAGTCGTGCCAACGTTGATCAATCACAGTATGCTTGACGTCGGTGGCCAACGAAGTGAGCGACGAAAGTGGATTCACTGCTTCGATTGCGTGACGGCCGTCATCTTCTGCGCATCGCTGAGCGAGTACGACCAGACGCTGCGAGAGGACGACTCGCAGAACCGCATGAAGGAGTCGCTGTTGCTGTTCGACGAGATCTGCAACTCGCCGTGGTTCCGCGACACGGCCTTTGTGCTCTTCTTGAACAAGACCGACTTGTTCGAGGAGAAGATCAAGCGCGTGCCGCTCTCCGTGTGCTTCAACGACTACACGGGCGACATGTCGTTCAAGGACGCGTCCGAGTTCATCGAGCGCAAGTTCACCGAGGTCAACCAGAGCCAAACGCACAAGATCTACCCGCATCGCACATGCGCCATCGACACGCAGAACGTCAAGGTCGTGTTCTCGGTCGTGCGCAAGACCTTGCTCGAGGAGGTGCTCAGCAGCACGTTCGGCGTCTAAATCTCTTCTCTCTCAGCTCTCCCTCTCCCTCCCTCTATATCTCCCCATTCTCTTCCATCGTGTGCATCTGCTTCTTTCTTTCGTTTACGCTTGAACGAGCGTCATCTCCTCTCTCTGCTCTTGTGTCTCGTCTCGCTTCGCTCTCGACGACGCTCGACGCTCGACGCAAATCATCCCAGAGTACGAAAGCGTCGCGCTTGCAGCCTTGTGTTTGTGTTTTTCTCCTTTGCCGGCTAAATTCTTCGTCTTGCTTGCTTGCTTCCTTGCTTGCTGCTTACCACTCGTCGTTTAAGCAGCATAGCTGTTGTTTGCCCATATACGCTCTCCACCCGCTTCTGACTCTTCTCACCCCCAAACCCCCGACGCACCACGTCGACGCCTCCTTTACTCTCTCTTTCGTTTTCCTTACCCTGTATGCTTCCCGCTTCTCGCTCGCTCGAGTCGGCGCTACGGAAGCACTCTGTATCAGCTATCTTGACTTGGTTGACGCAATGTACACCTATTCCGACCATAAATTAACCAACTGCAAACAAACCACCAACACCGCCACCAGCACCATTAGACCACAGCTCACGCATAGATCAATGATCATTCATTTCTTGCGAGGTAGACAGGTGGAGCAGGATCAATCGATCTCGGTCTCGATATCGGTTAGGTTTGGTTGGGTCGGGTCAGTGAGTTAGGTAATTGGTTAGTCGGTTACTTTTTGATGATCTGGACGACATCCTCGTCGAACAGCTCATGGTCCTTTCCGACTCGTTGTGGCGTGTGCTTGGCACTCGAGCCCCACACCAACGCACTGCACACATGCGCGAAAAAAGTGGAGGATGAATATCACCGCCGCTGCCGCCGCCGCTCTCGTCACTGCGCACGTACTACTTGAACTGCGAGATGAGGGTCTTGTGGATACGGTTGCAAAAGTCCTCGACCGTCGTGGCACCGCGACGCATCACGACCGGTGCGTTGTAGTCAGGAATCTGGCCGCGAGGCTTGGTGTAGCTGTGGTCCAAACGAAAATCCAGCGCATCAGAAAAACACACACACACACGCACGATGGCGACCATTCGAACAATATGGAGTGTGCGAGAGACGCAAGGCACCAGCACCAATCACGTACATGCGGACCAGGCTCAAATACTCCCACATACGCTCGAGCAACTCGTCGAGGTTCCACTCCAAGTGCGCCGAGATCGGAACGTAATGCGGAATTTGGTCCAAAACCTCGAGCTCTGCAAGATTGGATGCACCACAAAAATCCAAGTAAGCAACCAATCATAGACTCAAGGTGGTTGCGCGAGAGAGTAAGGCGGCATACCTTCGAGAGTCAACTGGTCGATCTTGTTCATCACGTACAGACACGGGCAGTAGATGCGGTTGCCCTCGATCACATCAATCAGATCATCGGCCGTGGCGTCGGTACGCAGACACACGTCGGCGTTGTGGATCTTGTACTCGCCACAGATGGCCTTGACGGTGTCGGCGTCGAGATGCGTCGTCGGCACGGTCGATGTAAAGTTGATGCCGCCCTTCTCCTTGCGGCGGAACGTCAGGTTCGGCGGCTCCTTGTTCAGGCGGATACCAAAGCCCTCCAACTCACGCTGCCGCATGGGAGATAGTGGTGGTGGTGGTAGTGGTGGTGATTAATAGCAGCGCATGGCGCAGCGCAGGAGCAGCGCAAGAGCAGCAGCGAACCTCGAGGATGATCTTGTGCTGCATGGGCTTGAGCGAGTCGAGCACGATGAGGATCAGGTTGCAGGTGCGCGCGACGGCAATCACCTGACGACCGCGACCCTTGCCGTCCTTGGCACCCTCGATGATACCGGGCAGATCGAGCAGCTGCAGCTTGGCGCCGCGGTAGTAGATGACGCCCGGCACGCACGTGAGCGTCGTGAACTCGTACGACGCGATCTCGGAGAACGTGCCCGTGAGCTTGTTGAGCAGCGTCGACTTGCCGACCGACGGGAAGCCCACGAGACCGATGCGCGCATCACCGGTCTTGGCCACATCGAAGCCACCTTCGCCAGCACCACCGCCGCCGCCACCCTTGGGCGTGATGAGCTCGCGGCGCAGCTTGGCGAGCTTGGCTTTGAGCATGCCCATGTGGTGCGCCGTGGCCTTGTTCTTTTGCGTGCGGGCCATCTAGAGAGAGAGACACGCGAGCGATCAATACGATAAAAGCCTATCTCGGAGTTGGAAGGGTAGGTGGTACCTACCTCATCTTCGATGTCCTTGATCTTTTGTAGAACGCTCATGATGGGCAACAACGAAGACGAGCACCGAATACAACAACAACGACGTCGACAACGAGCAGCAGCACAGAGCGATGAGGAGGAGGAAGGAGAACAACAAGAGAAGCAGGCACCCAAAGAGATCGAGAAAAACACGCAGCAACTAAGGCTCCCTCCACGCTCACTATTGCGTGACTCTGTCGATCTCCTCTCTCGAATCGATCTATCGTCTCTTTCCCTCTTCTTCTTCCCTCGCTCGCGCAACGCAACACACACGCGCCTCTCTCTCCTCTCGATCGACACAACCCACTCGCTACCCCCACTCGTTCGTGGGCGTCTACGTGTGTGTACACCGTGCCTTCTGAAGGTTGTACTCACTCACGTTGGGTAGTGGAGTAGTGAGGAAGAGTGAGTTTGGCTGTTCCGAGGAGTTCGTGGTTTGCTTGGTTGCCAACTGGATCACACGAGTTAGTGAGTGAGTGATTTATCTTGCATAGAGGATCGAGAGAGAGAGAGAGACTAGTCATCTAGCAGCATCCTCATCATGTCAGAACGAGTTGCTCGCTCGAAGCAGTACGAGTATCGCGCCACTGCGAGTCTCGTCTTGCAGTCGGAACGAACGGCACCAGCGAGCGATGAGGTCTCGGAGGTTCGGTCTCTTGCTGGCCGTATCACGGGCCGCATGGGCGATCGTGTTGTTCGTGGTCGACCCAAGGAGCTCGACGAGAAGCTCGCCAAGTTCCGCAAGCGTGCCGAGGCCAACCGCAAGGACGAGTCGCACGTGCTGCGCAAGCTCGAGCGCGACAGTGTGTTGTCGGCGACCGCGATCGACGACGCCTACTATCAGCCCAAGACGCGCGAGACGCGTGCCGCCTACGAGCAGCTGCTGAGCGTCATTCAACAGTGCCTCGGCGACCAGCCGTCGAGCACGCTGCGCGGCTATGCCGACGAGGTGCTGGCCGTGCTCAAGAACGAGCACCTGCGCGAGCCCGAGCGCAAGGTGCACCTCGGCAAGCTGCTCAACACGACGGCCGAGCAGACCTACACGCAACTGGCGTCTCTCGGTCGTCGCATCACCGACTACCGCGACGACAAGGACGACGATGCCCATGCCGGTGACGATGATGCCGCTGCCGGCGGTATCGCTGTCGTGTTCGACGACGAGGATGACGAGGACGAGGAGCAAGAGCGCTTCGAGGTCGACGACGACGAGGCCGAGGACGACGACACGGCCGCCGGCATCGACACGACCGGTGACGTGGTTCTTGGTGCCCGCGGCGATGGTAGCGCCGGTGGCGGCGGTGGCGCTCAGGGCGACGACGACGACGACATGAAAGCCGAGGACGGTGGCGATCACGATGCACTCCATGTCGATGCGCGTGAGATCGACGCCTACTGGTTGCAGCGCAAGATCTCCGAGTTTCAGAAGGATCCGTTGACGGCACAGCGACTGGCGGCCGAGGTGTTGCGATTGCTCGGCGACCTGGCGGGCTCGGACGACCGCGATTGCGAGAACCAGCTCGTGGGCTTGTTGGACTTTGAGAACTTTGATCTCATCAAGTTGCTTCTCGTCAACCGTGCCAAGGTCGTGTACTGCACACGTCGTGCGCAGGCGCAGTCGGATGCCGAGCGCCAGGCGATCGATGACGAGATGCGTGCCAAGCTTCCTGACTCGGTGCGCGTTCGTATTGTCGACGAGCTGCAAGGCACGCGCAATCAACTCTCGGCCACCAAGGCACTCGAGCGTTCGATTCGACTCGAGGCACGTCGATTGGCACAAGACTCGATGGCCGAGTATCTCGCTGCCTCCAACAACAACAGCAACAACAAGAGCGGCGGCAGTGAGGTGAGCAGCGTTGGTGCCTCTCGACGATTGCTCGATCTCGAGTCGATGGCATTCTCGCAAGGTGGTCACTTTATGAGCAACAAGGTGCTCAAGTTCCCACCGGGCTCGAAGCGCATGTCCAAGAAGGGCTACGAGGAGGTGCACATTCCGGCACAACGACCGCCGGCCGAGAAGGCTGGCGAGCGCGTTCTCGTGAGCTCGTTGCCCAAGTGGGCGCAGCCGATCTTTGTGCGGCGCACCAAGGACGGCAGCGAGCCGATCACGACGCTCAATCGCATCCAGAGTCGCGTGCACGAGACGGCCGTCTACTCGGCCGAGAACATGCTCGTGTGTGCGCCGACCGGCTCGGGCAAGACGATCTGTGCGCTGTTGGCCATGTTGCAGACCATCGGACAGTACGTCGGCAAGGACGGCGTGACGATCGACAAGGATGCGTTCAAGATGATCTACGTCGCGCCGATGAAGAGTCTCGTACGCGAGATGGTCGGCAACTTCTCGTTCATGCTCGGCCAGGTGGGCTTGACGGTGCGCGAGCTCTCGGGCGACATCAACCTCACGAAGCAGCAGATCAGCGAGACGCAACTGATCGTCACGACGCCCGAGAAGTGGGACATTGTGACGCGCAAGGGCGGCGATCGTGCCTTCACGCAACTCGTGCGCTTGATTCTGCTCGACGAGATACATCTGCTGCACGACGAGCGTGGCCCGGTGCTCGAGTCGATCGTCGCGCGCACCATGCGCCAGATCGAGGCGACGCAAGAGATGGTGCGCCTGGTGGGCCTCTCGGCCACGCTGCCCAACTACGAGGACGTGGCGACCTTCCTGCGCGTCAAGCCCGAGAATCTCTTTGCGTTCGACAACAGCTACCGCCCGGTGCCGCTCGAGCAGCAGTTCATCGGCATCACGACCAAGAAGGCCATGGCGCAGTACGAGCTCATGAACGAGATCACGTACCAAAAGGTGATCGAGCGCGCCGGCACCGGGCAGGTGCTCGTGTTCGTGCACTCGCGCAAGGAGACCGTCAAGACCGCGCGCGCCATTCGCGACATGGCGCTCGCCAACGACACGCTCGGACGCTTCCTGCACGCCGAGGAGGCGGCGCGCGCCATCCTCCAGACCGAGGCCGACGAGCACGCCAAGAGCGCCGAGCTGCGCGACCTCCTGCCGTACGGCTTTGCGGTGCATCACGCCGGCATGACGCGTGCCGACCGCTCGCTCGTCGAGGATCTCTTTCTCGAGCGCTACATCAAGGTGCTCGTGTCGACGGCGACGCTCGCGTGGGGCGTCAACCTGCCGGCGCGCACCGTCATCATCAAGGGCACCAAGATCTACCATCCCGAGAAGGGTGCGTGGGTCGAACTCTCGCCGCTCGACGTCATGCAAATGTTCGGCCGCGCCGGTCGGCCGAACCAAGACGCCGAGGGCGAGGGCATCCTCATCACGCAGCACTCCGAGTTGCAGTTCTACGGCTCGCTCATGAACCAACAACTGCCGATCGAGAGTCAGTTCGTGTCGCGCCTCGCCGACAACCTCAACGCCGAGATCGTGGCCGGCACGGTGCAGAGCGTGCCCGAGGCGGTCGAGTGGCTCTCGTACACCTATCTCTACATTTGCATGCTCCGCAGCCCGACGCTCTACCACGTGGCGTACGACGCCTACGAGTCCGACCGCCTGCTCGAGAGCCATCGCCACGATCTCATTCACTCGGCGGCCGTGTCGCTCGACAAGAACAACCTCATCAAGTACGACCGCCGCCTCGGTACCTTTCAGGTCACGAACCTCGGCCGCGTGGCGGCGCACTACTACATCTCGCACTCGTCGATCGCCGTCTACAACGAGCACCTCAAGCCGACGCTCAGTGACATTGATCTCTTTCGCGTCTTCTCGCTCTCGAGCGAGTTCCGCCACGTCACCGTGCGCCAGGAGGAGAAGCTCGAGCTCGAGAAGCTGCTCGACAAGGTGCCGATACCGGTCAAGGAGGCGGTCGACGAGCCGTCGGCCAAGATCAACGTCCTGTTGCAGGCGTACATCTCGCGCCTCAAGCTCGACGGCTTTGCGCTCGTCGCCGACATGACCTACATTACGCAGAGCGCGGCGCGCATCATGCGTGCGCTCTTCGAGATTGTGCTCAAGCGCGGCTGGGCGCAGTTGACGCACAAGACGCTCTCGCTGTGCAAGATGGTGCAGCGTCGCATGTGGGCCTGCCAGTGCCTGCTGCGCCAGTTCCCCGACATTCCCGACGCCATCATCACCAAGCTCGAAAAGAAGGACATGGACTTTGAGCGCCTGTACGACCTCAACTCGCAGCAGATCGGCGAGCTCATCGCCTTCCCGGCGCAGGGCAAGGCCATCTTCCGCCACATTCACCAGTTCCCGCGCCTCGAGCTCTCGGCGCAGGTGCAGCCCATCACGCGCAACATGCTCAAGATCGACCTCACGATCCGGCCCGACTTTGCCTTCGTCGAACAGTACCACGGCGCCGCCGAGGCCTTCTGGGTGCTGGTCGAGGACGTCAACGGCGAGAAGATCCTCCATCACGAGTACTTTCTCCTCAAGGCAAAGTACGTCGACGACGACCACTACCTCACCTTCACCGTGCCGCTCTACGAGCCGCTGCCGCCGCAGTACTTTATTCGCGTCGTCTCGGATCGTTGGCTCGGCTCCGAGGCCGTGCTGCCGGTCTCGTTCGCCTACTTGATCCTGCCCGAAAAGTACCCGCCACACACCGAGTTACTCGATCTCCAACCGATCCCTCTCACCGACATTAAGAATGCCGCCTTCGTGTCAATCTATCAACCATCACCACCACCACAACAACAAGGCCACACTGCCACCGCCGCCTCGGCATCGTCGACATCATCATTCACGCATCTCAATCCGATTCAAACACAAGCCTTCTCGGCCCTCTATCATTCCGACGACAATGTGTTGCTCGCCGCTCCGACCGGCTCGGGCAAGACTCTCTGTGCCGAATTGTGCATCTTGCGTGCGTGGCAACAACCACCGCCGGCCGGTGCGACGCGCTCGCGTTGCATCTACATTGCACCGTTGGATCGTATCGCCGAGGAGCGCTACCGCGATTGGCTGCCAAAGTTCGAGCATCGACTCGGCAAGCGTGTCGTGCTCTTGACCGGTGACTCGGCCGGTGACTTGAAGCTGCTCGAGGCCGGCGACATTGTGATCTCGACGCCCGAGCACTGGGACATGCTGTCGCGTCGATGGAAGCAACGAAAGAACGTGCAGACCGTCGCGCTGTTTGTGATCGACGAGTTGCACCTCCTCGGTGGTGACCTCGGACCGACGCTCGAGGTCATTGTGTCGCGTATGCGCTACATTGCCGCGCAGACCGGCAACAAGATTCGCATCGTCGGTCTGAGTAGCTCGCTCGCCAACGCTCACGACGTCGGTGACTGGATCGGTGCCTCGATGCGTACGACCTTCAACTTTCACCCGACCGTGCGTCCGGTGCCGCTCGAGATTCGCTTGCAGGGTTTCGATCAGGCCGACTACGAGTACCGCATGCTCGCCATGTCGAAGCCCACCGTACAGGCGTTGGCGCACGCCAACGGCAAGCCGTCGATCGTCTTTGCGCCATCGCGAAAGCACGTCCTACGCTTGGCGCAGGAGCTTCGTCTGTATGCCGAGGCGTCGATCGCGGAAGCAAACGCCGCAGCGGCGGCGGCGGCGGCGGCGACAGGCGGTACTACCAATAGCAGTGTCACACGCGTGTCACCGTTCCTCCACTGCACGCTCGAGGACTTGGCACCGTTCGTGCAGCAGGTGTCGAATCCGTTCCTCGCCGAGTTGCTCGAGTTTGGCATTGCGATTCTGCACGAGAACCTCTCGGCGGCCGACAGCGCCGTGGTCGTGCGACTGTACGACGCCGGCGCCATCCAGGTCGTGATCACGACGCGAACGCTGTGCTGGGGCCTTCCGCTCGCCGCACACCTCGTGGTCGTCATGGGCACGCAGTACTACGACGGCAAGGAGCATCGATACCTCGACTTTCCGATCACCGATCTGCTGCAGATGATGGGTCGCGCCGGACGTCCGAACCTTGACGCCAGCGGTCGGTGCGTGATTCTCTGCCACGCGTCCAAGAAGGACTACTACAAAAAGTTCCTGTTCGAGCCGCTGCCGATCGAGTCGCATCTCGAGCTCGCGCTCGCCGACCACTTTAACGCCGAGGTCGTGACCAAGACGATCGAGAACAAGCAGGACTGCGTCGACTACCTCACGTGGACCTTTATGTACCGCCGCCTGACGCGCAACCCCATCTACTACAACCTGCAGGGCGTGTCGTTCCGCCACGTGTCGGACCACATGAGCGAGTTGGTCGAGGAGACGGTGGCGTTGCTCGAGGAGAGCCAGGCGCTGTCGGTCGACAACGACTCGGACCTCTCGCCGCTGAACCTCGGCGTCATTGCCGCCTTCTACTACATTCGCCACACGACGGCCGAGCTCTTTGCCTCGTCGCTCAAGGCCAACACCAAGCTCAAGGGCCTGATCGAGATCCTCGCGTCGGCCTCCGAGTACGCCACGCTGCCGATGCGCCGCGGCGAGCCGTCGATCCTGAGCCAACTCGCCGGCCATCTGCCGGTCAAGATCTCGCAGACGCGCTTCAACGACCCGCACGTCAAGGCCAACGTGCTGCTGCAGAGCCACTTTTCGCGCCGCTCGCTGGCGTCGGACATTGCGGCCGACCAGCGCACGGTGCTCGAGAGCGCCCACAAGCTCGTACAGGCGCTGGTCGACGTCATTAGCAGCAACAGCTGGCTGCTGCCGGCGCTCGCCGCCATGGAGCTCTCGCAGATGCTCGTGCAGGCGCGCTGGTCGTTCGATCCCTTCCTGCAACAGGTGCCGCACCTGACGCCCGAGATCATCGAGCGCTGCACGGCGGCCGGTGTCGAGGGCATCTTTGACCTGATGGAGCTCGAGCCCGCCAAGCGCCAGAAGCTACTGCAGCACCTCAACAACCGCCAGCTGCAGGACGTCGCCATCTACTGCAACCGCTACCCGAACGTCGACGTCGACTTTTCGGTGCTCGACGAGCAGAGCCTCTCGACCGCCGCACCGATCGTCGTCGTGGTCGACCTCGAGCGCGACTCGGACGAAGAGCCTGGCCCCGTGATCGCGCCCTTCTTCCCCAAGGACAAGACCGAGGAGTGGTGGCTCGTGCTCGGTAACGCCGACAAGAACCATCTCTACTCGATCAAGCGTCTCGCGCTCGGCAAGAAGGCGCGAGTCAAGCTCGACTTTACGCTCACCGAGCCGGGAGACTACGAAATGACGCTGTACTTTATGTGCGACTCGTACGCTGGCTGCGATCAAGAGTTCCCGATCAAGATTCACGTCGAGCAAGGTGAAGATGAATCGGACGAGTCAGATGATGACGATGACGCAATGCAACAAGAGTAACCAACCAAGTCAACCAGGCGCACCACACCACTACAATCACCACACCATACACACAACACACACAACGACAACAGCTTCAATATCAAGCTGTTACGGCAAACCTCTCCCTCTCCCTCCTCTCTCGTTGTTCGTCTCTCTCTAATGATGATAATATCATATGCTATAGATTTCCACACAATACTTCTCGGCGTCACTGATAGCGCGAGAGTGGGCGATGACATCAGCATCGATGGCGGCGGGAACGTGGTTGTTGCTTGTTGCCTTCGTCTCCACGCCATCACCACCATCACCACCACCACACGCGCTCTCGAGGGAGAAGACGCTCGCTCGATCCTGATGGCACTCTCTCTGTTCAACCT
>ERZ778026.4059-NODE-4059-length-11929-cov-10.755769_pt1 | contig 11929 bp, 14 predicted proteins | sample MGYA00375756_ERZ778026 | MGnify/ENA primary metagenome ERZ778026 (study PRJEB29350, sample SAMN05389820) | bioreactor metagenome | isolation source: Ammonium sulfate bioreactor | place: South Africa: University of Cape Town | collected 2014-02-18 ... | reverse complement strand
GCGTGTTGTTGGTGCAGTCACTGCGCGGTGTCCTCGTTCCTGCTCGTGGTTGGTTGGCTGATTTGTCGAGAGGAACGCTACGTGGCGTTCGGGTAGATTGTGATCTTGGTGAGTCGCTTGTTACGAGTAATCAGCACGCACGACGAGGTCATGGCCACTACGACTCCGACGACGACCGCTGCCACCGCAGCCGCCGCAGCCAGCGCCGCGACGTCGCAGCACGACCTCGATGGCTTCACTCAGGGCCTGTATCGCGCTGCACACGCCGTCACGCAGATCTCGAATCGTCTGCCGCTCGAGGATGACTTTGCCTTCCACAAGGCCACCACGAGCGGCTTCAACGCGAGCATGTCGGCCGTGGCGCTGCACGCCGTGACGCTGCTGCAGCAGATCGTCAACTCGGACCCATCCGCGCAGCCGCTTGACGCCCTCGGTAGCGTGGATGACGTCGATGAGTTCATGTCCAAGCTGCCGCTCGTCATCGACGCCAACGAGACGCGTCTCGAGGCAGTCGTACGTCGCCGCTGCTCGAACTCCGCTCGCGAGCACGTGCACTCGCGCACTCACCCAGCGCACTCACCTCCCATCGTTCGATCTCCATCGATCGCGCTCGACACAACAGGAACAGCTCGAGGACGAGATATCAGGTGCCAAGAACACGCAACCACCCGCCGTCGTCATCTCATCGACATCAGTTCGTCCATCGCGAGGTGACAAGGTATGCCAGGCTTCCGCTCTCTCGCTCTCTCTCGCGCTCTCTCGCTTGTGGTACTGACGACCTCGAGCGCCTGCGCGGCGAACACACAACACGCCCACACACATAGGACTACAACCTGTTTCATGCCAACAACGTCGTGAGGCCGCAGAACACCTTCAATCCGCCGGTCGACAACTCCAACAACCCGTTCCGCCCGTCGATCACGCACAAGCCCAACGCCCGCAAGCCCCTCGACCCGGTCTTCCTCGCTCCCTCCATGCCGGGGCTACCGAGCGGCCTCGAGTCGCACGCCAGCGCGCTTGGAATCTCGGTCCGACGTGAACCGTACGAAACCTCCTCCTTCTCGCGCCCTCACGCTCCGGAGATGCCTCGCTCTGAAGTTCACGGTCTCGTTCGCTCATTCGTTCTGCGCGCGCACAGCTACCCGCATCCTTACCAGTACGAGCTCGATCACTTGGAGTTTCTCGACTCGCAGCTGCAGGCCAAACCCGAGGAGCTGTACCAACCGCTCTCGTACGTCTCTCACACACACTCACAACGCGAGAGGAAACACTCGTGCGCTAGTCGTTGAACGACTTGCTCAACATGCATGAACGCCACTCGAGCAGACAATCGTACACCTGGGTCGATACCAAGCAAGGCCTCGACCTCGTGGTGGCTCACCTCAACACGGTCTCCGAGGTTGCGATCGACCTCGAGCAGCACAGCTTCCGCTCCTTCCAAGGCTTCGTGTGTCTGATGCAAATCTCGACACGAACGCGCGACTTTCTCATCGACACCCTGGTGCTGCGCTCGCAGATGCAGGTGCTCAACGAGTACGTCATCGCATGGCGCTGCCGCCGCCGCCGCCGCTGCACATCTATCACGCTCGCACTAACCTAACCATTGCACTCGTAGTCCCTTTACGAACCCCAAGATCGTCAAGGTGCTCCATGGCAGCGACAGCGATATCGAGTGGCTGCAGCGAGACTTTAGTTTGTACATTGTGAATTTGTTTGATACCGGTCAAGCCATGCGCGTGCTTGGTATGAATCGCGCCTCTCTCGCTCTCTTGCTCTCACCGTGACTGACTGACTGACTGACTGAATGACTGACTGACTTCAACCTCCATCAACAAACAGAGTTCCCCAAGTTTTCTCTTCAGTACCTACTGGATCATTATTGCGGCGTCAAGTTGGACAAAAAGTACCAGCTTGCCGACTGGCGTATTCGCCCGTTGCCCGAGGTCATGTTGACGTATGCGCGACAGGATACGCACTATCTGTTGTACGTCTACGACCGACTCAAGAACGAGCTCCTGGCTCGCGGAAATGGTGCGTTGCGTCGCCTCCAATTCGCTCTATCCTCACTGCTCGGCCTGTGTGGCTGAAACCTCACCGCATCGCTCACTCCGTCCTCGTCTTCGTCCTCCTCTCGAGTAGAGTCCAAGAACTTGTTGCTGGCCGTGTTAAATCGCAGCCGCGAACTGTGCTTGAAGCGCTACGAGAAGGAGCTCTTCGATGCGCAAAGCCACATGGCACTCTATCGCAAGTACTCGTACTTTCTGAGTGAGAGCTCGATGCGCGTCTACGAGGCAATCTATGCGTGGCGCGATCATGTGGCGCGTGAGGAGGACGAAAGCCCGCGCTTCGTGCTGCCCAACCACCAAATGTTCAAGATTGCCGAATCGCCGCCCAGCGACACGCATGCACTCTTCCGTCTATGTCAGCCGGTGATCCCGCCCTTCATTAAGAGCCTCGGAGCCGAGTTGGTCGACATTATCAAGCGTGCACACAAAGTACGTCAAGCGCACCTCTCGTCAACTCACTCGTCAACTCACTCACTCATCTACCCCCTTTCGGTCTCCTCCTAGTCCCCGGCTGCTATCACTTCCCCCTTATTATCAGCAGCAACAACCACGGCGACAGCATCGTCACAGTCGCACCTGAAGGCTCCGACTCCGGTGCGCATCTCGTCCATGGCGAATGCCGCAACCAGCAGCCACCATCACCATCTGGAGCCGGCCATCCTGGCGCTCGGAAGCCAACAGCCTCTGAGTCCAGCGCCATCGGCCGATCAGCTCTATGAGCAAGCGGGCTGGGTCGAGTCGGCGCTCAAGGGCCCATCGCGCGTCGAGTGCTCGGCACACAACGACGACTTTAACGCCTCGCGACCCATCGGCTCCAAGTCGTTGTACTCGTTCGTGAGCGACGATGACGACGACGACCACCATACACCCAAGCCACAGCACACGCCTGAGCTGAGACGCTCGCTCAATCAGCGCTCGTTGGCAATGGCCACCTATCCCCCGCGCTCGCACTCGTCGTCGCTCTTTGCCATCCCGCTCCCGATGCCCGAGGCAACGAGCGGCAGCGCCAACGACAACGGCGATGACAACGTGGTCGAGCGCGTGGTCGAGGAGCCCGTGACGCCGGTCGCCAAGAGCTCGGGCGCCGCCTCGTCGTCGATTTCGCCCGGAGCAGCAGGTCGCAACGAGAGCCCGAACGCCAATGTACCCAAGTCGATGGCCGAGATCTATCAGCTGTCGAACCTCAACCGCAAGCGCAACAAGGAGAAGAAGAAGCGCAAGGGTGACTCGATGGATGATGACGAGTACGTAACGGCACGCACCAGTGAGTGTGATGTGTAGCACTCAGGTGTTGACTGACACCGTAACTCTCCTCCTCCTCCTCTTCGTGTGCAGCTCCGATGGCGAAAGCTCGACCGCAACCTCCAGCAGTAGTAAGCGCAAGGTGTTTGCCTCGCATGACAGCTCGGACGATGAAGACAGCGCTAGCCTTGGCGGCGAGCAACTGTCGCAGTCGCCTCACGATACGGCGCAGTTTATGCGCTCGATCGGCTGGCTCGGTGCTGGCGACTCGCTCGAGATGGACAACGCCTCTCACTCGGGCAACTCGGCCGGTCAGCTCAGCAGTGCAGCGGCCGATGGAGCTGGTGACAAACGCAAGCACCGTCGATCCAAGTCGCGCGACGACGAAGCCGCCAGCCGACTCAAGGCGCGCAAGAAGCCCTCGTCCTCCGCTGCCGGAGCAGCATCGGCGGCCTCCGGAGCTAGTGGTGCTGCTGGCTCGCCCTCCTCGCCCTCCTCGGCCAAAGCGCGAAACAAGAACCATCAGACCTACCCGCCACCCAAGTCAAAGTTCACGCAGTTCGACTACGCAGCTGCTGCACACCAACCAACCATGGCTGCTACCAGTACGTCAGTCGTCGTGTGTCCGTCGTGTGTTTGGGTTGCGTCCTTACTCACCCTCCTCTCTCTCCCCTTCGCCACTCCAGGTCGAGGAGAACACGCCTCGTCGACGTCTGGCGGCGGTGATTCGACCTACACACCATCAGTCTCGGCCCCCACTGGCCAGAGAACCCGTGGCCAGTCACGGCCCAAGTCTGGTCAACGCAGCCAAACCTTCCGTGGAGGCAGCGGTGGCTCTTCAAGAGGAGGTGGCCGTGGCGGTGGTGGCGGTGGCAGCGGCTCGTTAAGTCGGCGCTAACTGTGTGCTGTCGCACGCATTCACTCCCAACCCACGCACACAGTGCGCTTCCTCCAGCACTTCTATCCGAGTCGCTTGCTTGATTGCTTGCTTGTTGTACAAACCACATATCCATGCATCACCCATCCCGCTCCCTTCCCTTACCCCTTCCATTCCCATCCATCCCACTCCGCCATCGAAAAGTAAAACTCTCGATACGGTTGTCGTTCATTTCCTCTTCGACGCTGCTGCTGCTGCTGCTACGAATCGATCGGCACCATTCTGATACCGTGAGTCTCTCTCGCGCGCTCGATTCACAAGGGGCGCTGCGGTGTGTGCTGCTGCCTGCTGGCATCCACACTCACGTTGCGAGAGATTGCCCGTCACCGTGCACACTAGCCGCTACTCCGATTGATTAGCCGGCTCGTTCGGTTGGTCGGTCGAAGGCCTCCATCGGTCAGTCGGCGACTGCTTCTCGCTACGACGTGAACGTGTACTGATTCTCGGGCTGCGTGGCGAATGATGAAGCACTCGGCTGCGTGAGGAACTCTTGCGAGCGCTCGTACGAGTCATACTCGGAGCCGAGGTCCTGCGACAGGAATTCGCCTTCGCTGGTGGAGCGCAGCTGCGACGTTTGCGACGAGCCATGTTGCGTCATGCCGTACGCGACGCCCTGAGCGCCGCCGGACACGGGACCGTAGCCGCTGCCGCTGCTGAACTGCGACGAGCCTCCACCTTGCGAGAACGGCTGCGACGATTGTGAGGAGCCGAACATCGATGGGCTGCTGAAGCGCCGATCGTCAGCCACACCGCCCGGCACGCCAGCGCCAGCTGCATAGAGATTGCTGCGGCCCGGCGCCAGCATGTCGGTGGCGAAGCCTCCTGGTCCGACAGTCGGCGGTGCCGCAGTGCGGTGGCGCTCATAGTAGTCGTAGGTGCTGGCTTCCTCCTCGGTCGGCACGCGATTGTCGAACGACGACGATGAGCCGCCGCCACCTCCGCCGGCCGAGAGCGCTGGAGCACTGGCGGCGTAGCCCAACACGTCTCGCGCATCGTAGCGCGCTCCGACCATGTAGCGCTTGTCGCCGTAGAACTTGCGCGACTTTTGGAACTGCACCATGCTGGGCTTGAGGTTGTTGAGTGGGCCTTCGACCAGCACGTCGTTGGTCTTGTAGTGCACCAGCAGCGCGTTCCAGAGCGGCTGCTTCGAGAGCACGCGTGGGTTGCCGAGCAGGATGATGCCGTAGCGCGCACGCGTCAAGGCGACGTTCAGACGACGCGGGTCGCTGAGGAAGCCGATGCCCTGGTGTTCGTTGCTGCGCACGCACGAGAGAATGATAAAGTCCTTCTCGCGTCCTTGGAAGCTGTCGACGCTCGCGACCTCGATCTCCTTGTACAGCTGCGAGCGCAGGCTGCCGTTGCGCAGCAGGTACGCCGTAATGTACGAGCGCTGGCCCTCGTATGGCGTAATGATGCCGATCTGCTGCGGAGTGACGCTGACCTTGAGCAGATGCGTGACGATCTTTTCGCAAATGGCTGCTTCGGCACTGCGACAGCGACACGACATCGTGGGTTAGTTCACCAATAGCTCGGGCACGTGTGAGGATGGCGGCGGCGGCGATATGAGCAGCGTACCGATTCAAGTACGAGGTACCAGACGATGAGAGCTCCTCCTGACCGATGCAGTTGTAGAAGAACATGGGCTTGTTCGGCACGGGCCATGGAAAGTCGAGCGACGACAGTGTACGCTCGACGACCGTCACTCCGTTCTGCAGCGTGCCCTCGTAGAAGGTGTTGCTCGGAAACTCGGACAGTGCCGGGTGCATGCGGTACTGCACCTGCAGTCGAATGGGTCGAATGCCGAGGCTCACGAGGCGCTCAAAGAGCGACTGCGACAGGCCTGCCTTGGCAGCCTTCTTGCACATGACCACCGGGCCCAACTGGCAGTGATCGCCGACGAGCACGAGCTGCCGTGCGCCGCGCACCACCGGAATCAAGCACTCGGGCTCGGTGGCTTGCGTCGACTCGTCGATCAGCACGTGGCGGAACGTGAAGCTCGACAGCCGTGGGTCGCCGGCACCGACGCACGTCGTGCAGATCACCTGCGCGTTGCCGAGAATCTCGCGCTCGATCGTACGCTTCAGCGCCTTGAACTTCTTCTCGTCGCTCGACGACAGCTCGCCCTGTTCGTCCTTGAGTTGCTGCAGCTTCTGCAGCTCGCGCTTGTGACGCGACTCCATGTGCGAGACGCAGTAGTGCAGAGTCAAGAACTCGACCGGCGAGCTGACTGCTTCGCGACTCTTGGCACACACACGCACGACGCGCAAACCGCTCTGGTGTATCTTCTCGGTCAGCTGATCGACGGCAACGTTACTCGGCGCGCACACGAGCACAGGCGATGAGCCGCCCGAGAGCTTGACCATGTGGTACACGATCGATGCCGAAGTGACGGTCTTTCCCGTGCCGGGCGGGCCCTGCAGATCGGCAATGCCACTTGGCACCAGTGAGACGAACCGTCATTCAAGAGCGAGTGTTGGCTCGCGCGAGCGAGCGTACCTGGATGAGCGACAGGCTTCGTTGGAGAACTTGCTTGACGGCATTGACTTGCGAGTGATTGAGCTCGGGCAGATCGGCGACCGAGAAGCGCTTCGGAAGAGCTGTACGAATCGGTTGCATCTCGATCTCATGACCCAGCAGGCGGTGGTAGAGGTAACCGGAGAGCGACGTGTCGTCGACAGCAAATGCCTTCATGGCCGCTTGCATGCGGTCGAACGACGTCGACTTCCACACAAAGTCCACAATGAAGTGGTGCACCAGATCGATCGGCGCTTGGTGGTTGCGCAGCTCGAGAGCTACCTCCTCGTTCACCAAGCGCACTACGTGACCGGCGCTCTCCCAAGGTGCGTGCGTCGCGTCGCCGTTGTGGCGGAGTCGCAGCTCGTCTCCCGGCACCAGACGCAGTTCGTTGTCGGCCTTGGGGAACGAAAAGTACGCGACGCGCTTCTTGTTGAGGCCAATGTCCCATCGAACCGTGACTCCGGTCTGCGTCAGCATCTCCTTGACCTGCTTGTCGTTATCGGCTTCGAGCTTCACCAACGGGCCGAAGATGTTCTGGTATTGGTAAGCATCTTCATATCTGTGCATCACGGTCCTCGCACGAATCAGTATGTAACCTGCACCAAGGCGACGCGTACGACGAGCTCGCGTACCTGAGCAACACTGGATTGGGCTCATCGTCGACGCCCGGCTTCTCGAGGTCCTCCAACGTGGACTCGGGATTGCCCTTCCACAATTCTTCGAGCTTATTGATCTGCTGCGCCGAGATCTGTCGTGCACGGAGCTGCTCTTGTTCCGAAGGCACCTTGACGAGCCACGAGAGAAAGCTGCGGTCTTCGATCAGGGGAAGCCATTGCGCCGGGTCCCAGTTCATGTCCTTGAGGCTATTCGAGCTTGCGCACGGCTCACTGCATCACCAGCGTGAGATCCCCCAGTGCATCGAATGATGATAGCTCTGCGCTGCGCGACTGCGACAACGCACCGACACAACAAGACGACGACCGACTCGGTCTTGGCAGGAATGAATCCGAGCAGGAACACGTTGCGGCAGCCGCAGTAGTAGCACTCGAGTATCGTCTCGCCCAGCGGGCTGTCGGCATGCAGGCTGACCTCCTTGTGCTTGGCCCGCACGAGATGGTTGATAATGTGCGAGCCTGACGTGTTGCCACGGCCATTACAGAACCACTTGCGACACGAAGGGAAGTTGCATCGAACCACGGATGCCGGACTGTGGATGCCGCAGTACCTTGATGACGATGATGATGATGGACGACCAACAATCAGTATCCTCCTACGCTCGCTCTCGCTCTCTCTCGAGCAGGCTCGTGATACATACTTGCACGCATGGTCGGGCAGAACACGATTACCACTCTCGTCGAGGAAGCCTTCGTCAAAGTTGAGCGACCCTGACACGGACGATGCATCGTCGAGATCGTCCGTGTCGTCGAGGTCGTCGTCGTCGAGATCATCATCCGGCTCGTCGATGAACTGGTTGCTGCGACGTCGCGACGACATGGTGGCGGCGGTGCTCGAGCCACCGAGTTGGAGATCTCCAGGTTGAGAGAGTGGTTGCGACAACGGCTGCGACAGCGGCTGCGACGAGTCGGTGTAGTCGCTGTACTCGCTGCCCTGCGTGTGGTACTCGTCCGACTGGCTGGCGCCATCCTGCGACGCAAAGTCGAAGGCCGACGAGCTACGTCCGCTACCGACCACCTCTTGCGAGATGGGTTGTGAATCCATGTAGATGACTCGGGTACGTGCGTGCGGCAGCGGGCAACGAGGCAACGAGACGCGACGCGGCCCTCTCGCTCTCGCTGTCTTTCTCCTCCTGCCACGTCCGCATCACCACCCCATCACCACCATCATCGATATCCAAGCCTGCATCACCATCCTATCACCGTCATCGATATCCAAGCCTGAATCCTACCATCCCATCACCACCATCATCGATATCCAAGCCTGCATCACCACCATCCCATCACCATCATCGATATCCAAGCCTGAATCACCATCCCATCACCATCATCATCGATATCCAAGCCTGCATCACCACCCCATCATCACCATCATCATCGATATCCAAGCCTGAGTCACCATGCCCAAACAGCGTGGCTTCCAACCCAAGGTATGTGCCGCCGCCTCGTCCCGCCTCTCATCATCAGCACCTAACCTCTCGAAGGGCTACATCAATCCGATCGCTCTCTCGCGTTCGACCCACGCTGTTCACTCGGGGCCCACCATTCGTGATTACCTCAATCGCCCACGGCCTACCATGGAAGATGTCAAGGCCTTAATGGCCGAGCGCGAAGGCGGCTCCCTCGCGCTGCAGCGATGGGAGGAGCAACAAGAGGCGCAACACAAGGAACTCTTGCGACAGGACCGCGAGGCTCGCGCTCAGGCTGCTAGCAAAAGCAGCAAGTCCAAGCGCAAGCACTCCTCGAGGCGTCGTCACTCTGATGACTCCTCCGACTCATCTGACTCGGGCTCGTCTGATTCAGAAAGCAGTCGAAGCCGCAGCCGAAGCCGAAGCCGAAGCCGAAGTCGCAGCCGCAGCCGAGGTCGTACACGCAACCGGACTCGATCGTCGTCATCGGAGGACCGCTCGTCGTCGTCATCCTCATCACCGTCATCATCTCGCAGTCGACATCGCCGCAAGCACAAGCATAAACACAAGCACAAGCACAGCAAGCATCGTCGAAGCAGCAAGCACTCGCGTCGTTCCTCCTCCTCGTCGTCGTCTCGCAAGCGCAGGCGCGACCACGATTCGTCTTCTTCATCGGATTCCGAACGTTCGAAGCGACGACGTCGAGAAGGCAACGGTGACGGCAGCCGACCGGTGAAGCTGTCTGAGTTCTTTGCAAAGGCAGCTAGCGACGACGACGATGACGTGGCGACACGTGACAGCAGCTCACGAGCGCCTGTCACTGAGGCTCAACCGTCACCCAATCGAAACGACGCCACTACCGAGTCGACAGCGGGCAATGGTGCTGGTGCATCATCGACAACGACAGCATGATTCGTGTCCATGCATTCGCATTGTTGAGTTGATTGTAAATGAACCACATCGACTCGTTCATCATGTGGCATTCGAACAACCGCGAGCGAGCGCGCTTGGCCCAGGCGATGCACTAACGCCAGCCCCAGCGCTCCTTCCATTCGGGATACCAGCCGTTGGCACACACATTCTCGTGGAAGTTCTCCGGCATCTGTGTGATCGTCGTGTCGAGCACCAAGGTCCACGGAATGGCCGGCGTTTGTTGTGGCCAGAACGGCGTGCTGATGTTGCGCGGCGCCGGGTTTGACGTGCATCCATTCGGATCACCGCAGCGAGCAAACTGTACCACAGCGTCGCTCCCAGGTCAAAGAGAGAGCCGTCCGTGATAATGGCGCGATACACAAACGAACGAACGAACCTGAGCCCAGTAATGTCCGATCTGGAGTGAGAGGCTCCGTTCGTCAGGTTCCAATCCGAGAAGGTTCTCCATGACATACGGCAGCTCGGAGCCATGCGTCGCGTTCAACGCCTTGGCAACTCTACGCGAAAGACAGTGAGTGAGTGAGTGAGTGAGCACCTGATGAGTGCAGCTGCACGTACTTTCGCTGCGGATGGTGCGCGAACAGATACTTCCAGAGAGGCGTGCCGTTGTTGACGGTCTCGTTGGCCTGCACCCACGCAGGGCACGTAATAAGAAAGTCTGGATGGATGGATGGATGGGTTGATGGATCGACGAGGATCTTAGTAAGCCCGACCAATGTTGCCACATATGCAGCGTTATCGAGAGCGAGAGAGCGTACCGCCTTGGGCTTGCGCAATAGCATCCCAGAGACCGTGCTGCTTCGCGTACGGATAGTACAGCTGCTGTCCGTAGGTCATGAGCTTCCAGTGCGACAACACGCCGAATGAAGACAGGTACTGCGCCGCGGTGGCTTCGGTGGTCGAGCCCGTGATCAGAAATGCCCACACAGTTCCTTCGTCGGCGTTGGAACCGAGTAGCTGCGGCACCTGTCGTTCGTTGGTTGCATGGATCGATGTGAGCATACTACCATCCGTCACTCGCGTTACGTGGCAGTCACGCGACGCACGCACCTTGTGGTACTGGCCTTCGGCAAACATCTGCATCGCCTGTGCCGGGAACATCTTGCCCTTCACACATGGATAAGAGCGCTTGGCGACCGCAAGAATCTCGTCGGGCGATGCTGCTCGCAGACAATCCAGCTGCGTCTCTCCGAAGCATCCGAGACTGCAATCATACGGATTGGTATACTTGATGGACGACGAGTGAGGCTCATGCATCTCAGCAGCGAGACTCGTACCCGGTGGCAACCCATTCGCCATACGTCAGACATTGATCCATCGTCGATGTGAGCGGCACGCCACCCGATTCCGAGATGGCTCGTTGAAACAGCGGCCAGCTGTCGGGCAACAGCAACTGGTACGCGACCGAGAATGCACCAGCGCTCTGGCCAGCAATCGTGACCAAGTTCGGGTCGCCTGATCGATGGCAGTCAATGCACGGTCATTCCCACGGATAATGAGCGAATGGCGGAGTGTCAGTCGCTTGGTACCTACCATTGAACGAGCGTATGTTGTCGTGCACCCATTGCAGTGCCAGCTGCTGGTCCTGCAAGCCAAAGTTCACGCGTGGGTCCTCCTCGAGCATCTGCTCGACGGCGAGAAAGCCTGAGTCGTCAAGTATCGGTCAAGAACGGCAACGTGAGATGATCTGTCGTTCTCCCAACGCCTGAAGAGACTCGATATCATCACACGAACCAAGAGCTCCGACGCGGTATTGGATCGCGACCATGATGACCTGCTCGTTGCGTACGAGATTGACAGGGTGTGTCGCTGGAAGGCCTCCGCCTTGGAAGCCTCCGCCCTGATAATGGAATGAGGGCACAATCAACCACATGCCACCCCTCGGATGGCTGATGTGTCGGTGCACGGCGTACATGGATCCACACGATAACGGGGAACAATTGGTTGGGCTGTGTGGGCTTGACGATCGGAGCAAAGACGTTGAGATACAGGCAGTCCTCGGATGTCGGCAGCCTGCACGTTTGGGTGCGCAATCGCTGAGTATCCGCTCGCTACAAACAAGACACAACTTCGAAAAGTGTCGAGTACCTAGTGGTGTTGCTTGGCTGCGGACAGCGCGGTGGCGCGTGCGTGGCATTGAGAACCGTGGGC
>ERZ778026.4052-NODE-4052-length-11957-cov-8.584860_pt1 | contig 11957 bp, 9 predicted proteins | sample MGYA00375756_ERZ778026 | MGnify/ENA primary metagenome ERZ778026 (study PRJEB29350, sample SAMN05389820) | bioreactor metagenome | isolation source: Ammonium sulfate bioreactor | place: South Africa: University of Cape Town | collected 2014-02-18 ... | reverse complement strand
GTGTGTCACAGGTCGATGCTCGAACCGGAAGGACCTTCTACGTGAACCACACCACCAAGACGACGCAATGGAATCATCCAGGCGTCCAGGACCCGAATCCACTACCCGCTGGCTGGGAGGAGCGGGTGAGTACCATCACTACTTCTCACGCGAGTGTGGGCCTTGGTGATTGGCGCGCACTCACGGCTCATTGGCGTGTGCTGGCTGGCAGACCGACCCCACTAGCGGCCGCAAGTTCTACGTCAATCACAAGGACAAGACCACGACGTGGAACGACCCTCGCCGCGCCAAGAAGCCGTCCTCCGCACCGACCTCACCGACAGCTGGCGGCGCCCCTGCCGTGAACCCGTCGTCGTCGTCAGCATCATCATCATCATCACAGTCCTCTATGCCGAACGCAAACACATCAGCGCCGAAGCCAATGCCCAAACCGACGCCAAGCTCGAGTGGCGGCGCCTCTACGTCGTCTGCCTCGTCTTCGGCTTCGAGCAGCAAGGTATCCAAGCTTGCTGGGATTGGGAGTCGCCGCAAGGTCAACACGCTAAGCTGCACGCTATCGCGATGCAGGGCGTGAAGGACACCGAGTACTACGATGTGCTCGGCATTGCTCCTGATGCCGATGCCGGCGCCATCAAGCGGGCGTACTACAAGCTCGCCCTCAAGCACCATCCGGACAAGAACCCGGGCAACGCCGAGGCCGAGGCCTTGTTCAAGAAGGTGCGAGCAATGTGCTCTCTTGAGCGACGTGGCACGATGCGCGCCGAGCTCGAGTGGCTGACGGCGTCAGTGAGGGAGTGCAGATCAGCGAGGCCTACCAAGTGCTCTCGGATCCCGAGATGCGCAAGCGCTACGATGAGCACGGCAAGAGCGGCACGGAGCCCGACGGCGGCTTCATGAACCCACGCGAGTTCTTCCAGATGATGTTCGGTGGCGGCAAGTTCGACAAGTACATTGGCAACCTCGCCATGGTGTCGGAGATGGAGCAGCTCGACGAGATGGAGCGCGCCAAGCAGAAGCGCGAGCGCTTCTACGACCTGACGCAGAACCTCAAGGAGCGCCTGCAACGCTACGAGACGCTGGGTCCGAGCGGCTTTGCACAGCAGGCGCGCGAGGAGGCCGAGACACTCGTACACGAGTCGTTCGGCCGACAGCTGCTGGATGCGCTCGGCTACATCTACCTGCAGAAGGCCAAGCAGTACCTCGGCTCGAGCTCGTTCCTCGGCGTCGTCGGCCTGCTGCACACGGCGCACGAGAAGGTGCACCTCGTCAAGGAGTCGATCTCGCTCGTGAGCGTCGCGATGGACCTCGAGAAGACGGCGCAAGACATGGAGAAGGAGGAGCAAGCAGCCAACGACGGCAACGCGCTGCCGATCGACGAACACCGCAAGCAGCAACGAGCGCAGGAGACTGGCGACAAGATCATGGAGGCGCTGTGGCGCTTCAACAAGCTCGACGTCGAGTACACGATCCGCGACGTGTGCACGGCCGTCGTCGAGGACATTTCGGTTGCCAAGGAGAAGCGCGTCCAGCGTGCCGAGGCGCTCAAGATCCTCGGCCAAGAGTTCTCTGCCGTCGCAGCCGAGGCCAAGGCGGCCTTGATCGCAGCTGCTCAACAAGTTGCTGCCGCTCAACAAGCTGCTGCCGCTGCTCAACAAGCTGCTCAACAAGCTGCTGCCGCCAGTTCGACATCAACTTCGACTTCGACCTCGACCTCGGCTGGTTCTAAATAGCCCTAAACATCTGTCCAATGACCTACATGGTCCGAACCACTGAACAATAACTGCACCATCGCTCGCCTGCATTTCATGATGGCTTTCGATCGATCCTTGATCGATCATTGCTGTTGCAGCTGCTGTTGCTGCTGTTGCAACGCGCGCACGGTGAGCTCGAAGCCACAGAACGCCACGGCGTTCGCAGGGAAGGCCCGAATGATGCACGGCGTGAAGCCGCGATAGAAGCCGCGAAGGCCGTGAGCCTCGTAGATGCCCTTGACCGTGTCCGAGAGTGCTGGGCGTCCGCTCTTGGACGATTGGATCACGGTCTTGACTGCGTGCGAGCACCACGCGGCGTGAGTGCCTCCATCTCTCTCTCGCGCGCGAGTCGGAGCCACTCGTTGCCACGTACTGAGATCGATCGGGTAGTTGGCGGCCCAGAAGCCGGTGCCGCCGATGCCGCCGGCCACCAGCAGCGCCCACGGCGGAGTCTGCGCGCTCGAGCCCGTGAAGAACTTCTTGGCCGTCTCGTACGTGCCAAAGTAGAACGGCAGGCCCACGAGGCGAGTGCCGAGCGTCGGCAGGAAGCCGCGGTACAGACCCAGCACGCCCTCGGTCTTGAGCAGCTGCCATGTGCAATCGAGCGGGCCTCGGAAGACCTGCGTGGCCTTGGTCTGCACCTGCAGTCGAACCTTGATGACCTCGACCGGCGTCAGGAACAGGCAGTACACAGGCGCCGTCATCTCGGACGCCAGCAGCACCTGTGGCATCGCATCGCATCGAGCCATTCAGTATGTTGCAATCGACCGAGATCGTGGTGTCGTCGTACTTGAGGCAGCGAGAGCGCCACGTTGTCGGGAGTGCCCGAGGTCGAGCGCACCAGACGCTTCATGAATCCGTTGGTGCCAAAGATCACGGCGTTCAGCATACCGGCCATGAAGAACGGCGGCGTCAAGCCACGATACAGGCCAGGTATCTGAGCACGCGCGGCAGCCACTGCCTCGCTCAGTACGGTGCGTGTCGAGAGCCGCCGCCTTGGTGCAGTCACGTACGCCCTCGTTACGTAGCGTCTGGCGGAAGCAGTCCCATGGCCCATTGAATGCAACGCCTCCTCGTGTTTGGTTCTGGATCTTGGCCTTGATGGTCTCGAGCGGGTGGCCTGCAGCACCAAACGACGAATGAGTCTTGGCGATCGACCACAAGCAGCTTGGCCAGCTTGGCTTGCTATACCAGCGATGGCTTGCGCCATGCCACCGACCGCGCCACCGATCAGATCCAGCGTCGTTCGATTCCAGCTTGCTATCGAGGCTGTCATGGCCGCAGACGAGCACGGCGAGACGTGCGTGCGTGCGTGAGCGAGCAGCGAATGAAGTGAGCGAATGTCGCGCCACTGTTCCTACCGATCGACTCATCAACAATCACTCAATCTACTGCAGAACTACAATGTCCTCGACGTCTTTATCACGCTCACAAACACACGTATGTTCGGGTATGAAGGCATCGTCACAACCACGTCGACGAGGTATCGTATCGAAGAGCGAGAAGGCGAACTTGGGCGGCGGTTCGGGCGTCAGCAGCGCTCGCTCTTGTGGCCGATTGGTGAGCAGGATGTCGGTGTCGTCGAGCGCTTGCGGGTCGCTCGGCGTGGCAACCGTGGCAGTGTAGTGCGCCGAGACCAGTTGGTGCAGATGATGGAATGTGGCGTAGAGATCGTACGACCCGAGGAGCGCCTGCTGGTTGGCGTACAACGAGCTCTCGATCGAGCGTGGCACTCGCGCCAGAAACGCGTGCGGCATGACGAGATGCAGCGCCGGAAGCGAGCGCTCGGCGAAGCCCGACCCAGTAAAGTAGAACCAGGGGCTCATGTGGTTCCCGTGATCCGAGACGAGCAGCGTGATGGTGTTCTGCAAGGCTGGTTCCGAGTAGATGTGCTGTAGCATGTGGGCAAGGTCTGAGTCGATCGTTTGCAGCACCTCCTGCAATCCTTCGTGTCCTGGAGCGCGAGAGAGCGAAATGTCAGCGTGGCTCACTGTTGTCACTGCTGCTGTTGCTGCTATTGTGGCGCTGTGTACCCTCAAGCAGCTGAGCGAAGACCACCTTGGAGCGGCCACGATAGTTGTTCAATGCATCCTTGACGTAATCGAACGCGTACTCGTGCACGTATCGTCCGGCGATACACCGAGGCCGAATCGAGTAGGGCCCATGCCAGTTTGGAGAATCGAGCGCTGTCACAATCAACAAGCAATCCAGGATCACTATGAGATGGTCTCCAGCAGTGAGCGAGCGGGTATGAGCGAGAGCGTACCTTTGGCGGTGTAATGCGGGTGGCAGAAGGGTAACACCAACTCATGGTCGAGGCCAAGCACCGTGGCTCGATTGTCGCTATCGTGCGAAGCGAAGCCCCAGAAGGCAGCAAAGTAGTCTTGGCACTGCGCCGTGATGAAGGTCGTAATGTATCGATGCGGACCGCGACGGAACCACTGCCAGAACATGCCGAGTGGATCGACGTTCCGCTCGTCGTCGCCATCGAGCACAGGTTGCTTGCTGAGCAGCGACAGCTGCGTGAACGTCATGTGTGTCTGGTAGGTACGATACGCCTGACCCGTGAGCATCGGCGTGAGCGTGGGCTTGGTCGAGCCGCCGAGTGCCATGTATCGAAAGAACTCGAACGATGTGGCGTTGGTGGCACGCTCGAGGTCGGTGGCATTTGGCGGCTGCTTGTGTTGAGCGAGCCACGCGCTGGTACGTGGCAGCGAGCGCAGGAACTCGAGGCGCGACACCGAGTCCAGCATGAGCACCAGCAGGTTCGGCGGTCGCTCGAGCGGTGGTCGCTTGCGGATCGGTCGCTTGCGCTCAGCTGCACGCGGCCCGATCGCGACCAAGAAGCGCTCTTCATTGTTGCAGAAGGTGCGCACCCACTCGACCTCCTCGGGTAACTCGATGGGTGCCGTGTACCTCGAGCGACATGGCGTGGTCGCTCGTCGAGGCATGGTGCTCGCGAACGGCCGGAACTCGGCCAGCATCTCGGCGTACTCGGGTGGCAGGTTCGCGACCTCGCTCTCGAGTGACGGCTGTGAATCGAGCACCACATCGTCGTGCTCGTCATCGAGCTGTTGCTGTTGCTGTTGCTGTTGCGAGCATGTCGATGACGATGGCTCGGGCGAGAAGAACGCCGGCGTGAACTGGTACTCGGCGACACCGGTGCAGTTGACGATGTGGAGCACACGTCGTGGTACGGGCGCCGCTCGACGAGTCTCGATGAAGGCCTCGAAGCTGTGGCGCGTGTTGCTCGGACACTGCGAGTTCGTTCCCGAGAGTACGAAGCTCAGGGCGCCGAGTGGCAGCAGGTGGCGCATCGACACGCGAGCCGGCAGCTCACATCGAGGCCACGAGGTCTCGAGTCGCACATCGGTCGTGAGACCGCGACTCCAGACCTCGCGAGTGTGTAGTAGCGCCAGCGTCATTACGAGCGACGCCACCAGCAGGATCAACACCATGCGTCGAAGCGAGATCCAGCCGTGCATCACGAGATATCGCAGCAGGATGCCGACGAGAGCCACGATCATGATGGCGACACACATGGCGGCTTGAAGCAACTCGGTCGAGGTGCTCGCGCCCGTCGAATACCGGGTGGTCGCATGCAACGACACGAGCACGAGAGCAATGTACACGAGCCACATCATAGCCCGACCGAGTGTGGGTCGCCAGACGAGCAACGCCATGGCTCCGAGCGTGCACACGATGGCGCCCAGCGCGTACACGGCGCGAGACGTCAGCGAGGTCGCGAAGGCATTGTAGTGCTGCAGCGCGAACACCATCAACAAGCCACTCAACGCCAAGGTCCGAACGCTCGAAGGCGATACGAACGATGATGATGTCGACGGACGTGGTACTGAGTTCATGTCATCACTGCGATTGTTCGAGGGATGATGGGTGCTGGCAGTGAGGTAGAGAGCGAGCGTGCGCGGGCAGCAGGCAGCAAGCAACAACCTCGAGCTCGATGTCGACGTCGAGCGTCGTTGTTTGATGGTCGCCGCTGCTCGTGGACACGTCTCGCTGATGGCGACAACCACGACCACGACACACGAGATCGAGGAACGTGAATCGGTGCTTCGAGGGGCTTGGCATGACACGACGGGCGAGCAGGCGCATCGAGCCGTCGTGCAGCGATTCGACCTCATCGCACCGAACGCGCTCGCGGTCGCGACCACGAGCGACGGCCACATGGTGCTCGCCGAGTTCAACAACCAACGCGTCACGGTGTTGGATGCTCGCGACGGCCGAGTGATCGCGAGCTTCGGATCTCTCGGTTCACGCGACGCGCAGTTCAATCGACCGACTGGCGTGGCGGTCGATCGGCAGAGCGGGCACATCGTCGTGGCCGACTGCGACAACCATCGCGTGCAGGTGTTCACGAGCGACGGCTCGTTCGTGCGCGCGTTCGGCATCGAGGGCCACGACGATGGCGAGTTCAATCGACCGTTCGGTGTGGCGGTCGATCCGCAGCATGGCCACATTGTCGTCAGCGACACGGCCTTGCATCGTGTGCAGGTGTTCACGAGCGACGGCTCGTTCGTGCGCGCGTTCGGTGCTCATGGCGATGGCGTCGGCGAACTCAACAACCCGGTCGGAGTCGCGATCGATCCGCGCAATGGCGATATCGTGGTCGCCGATACGATGAACCACCGATTGCAGGTGTTTACGAGCGACGGCACGTTCGTGCGCTCGATCGGGACCGAGGGCTCTGACGCTGGAGAGTTCATGTATCCGCGCTCGGTCGCCATCGATCGTCGCGGTCGCATGGCCGTCGCCGACAATGGCAACGAGCGCATCCAGGTGCTGGATGCATCCGACGGTCGCCATCTCGCCGTCTATGACTCGAGCGATTGTGCACAGGCGGTAGCCTTCACGGACGATGGTCACTTGATCATGTTGGAGCGAACTCGAGCGCAGGTGCTCGCGCTACCAAACGAGTTCCAGTCGTCGTAGCGTCGCTCATTGGCAGCGAGCGCACTCTCTCGCGCTCTGGCTATGATGAGGAACTCGCGATTGTACAACAGAATGATGTATCATACATGTGTGCACGAGCGTGTGCGAGCGTGTGCATGTGAGAGTCTCTCAATCGGTTGTTTGTTACAAGTGGTAGTAGAGTTACAAAACATGTAGTGATCGATCACAGATGGAAGCCGACAATGTACACGGCGAACGACTCGATGACAGCCACCCATCGGTCTGCGAACGACACGGCCAGCTGCGGAAAGTTCTCGAGCAGCACGGCAGAGCCCTCGGCGATCGCCTCGTACTTGAGGCCGAGCACGATCGATGCCACTCCGGCGACGATGAGACCGATCGGGAGTGCGGCCGACGCGAACATGACGGCTGCGAGGCGCGCCAAGCGATAGAACAAGCTCACGGCCGCGATCAGGAGCAATAGTCGCGATTGGATGATGGCGCTCGTGAGCAGGATGGCAACACTGGCCACCATGCCGTCGAACGACGCGCCGCGGAGCTTCTTCTTGAATGCACAGTAGTCCTTGAAGGCCAGCATGGCGAGTGGTAGCACGAACAGCCATTGCGACTCGAGCATCTTGGAGAGTACCAGCAGCGAGACACATATCAAGGTCGCCAGCACGAGCCATGGCATCTCGAGCGTCGTATCGATCAGCACTGCACCTGTGGTACCCGTTGCCGTCGTCGCCGATGTGGTTGTGGTTGTGGCTGAGGTTGGAGGCGGTGATGCACGGATCGAACGTCCAAAGAGCACGGTCGAAAAGCCGTTCGCCAGGCGGTGGATGGCCGTCTGCCAGCCGAGCGTACGCATGTAGGCGAGCAAGACGAAGCCCAGTCCGAAGAAGAGCATCATCGAACCGCGTGAGATCGAGAACAGCTCCGAGACCGAGAGCAGCAGCAGCACGAGGCCCACGATCCAGTTGTTGACCGCCGGTACGTCCCAGTAGCGGCGAAGAGTGCTGTCGATTCCAATGCCGAGCAGCGCCAGCGTCGCGAGCGACACGAGCTCGATCAACATGCCGTTGATGGTCGCGAGGCCGCTGCTACGGAGGCCAGCCGATACGAGCAGGTGTGCAAACTGTGGCAACTGCAGCAGCACCAACTCGATCGTGCGCCCGTGCCACGAGCACGCCAGTACCACCATGACGGCGCACGCCAGATGTCCGAGCGTGCCCGTGAGGAACAGCAGGCTCGACGAGCGCAGCACGAGTGCCAACGCAAATAACACCTCGTGTGCCAGCCAAAAGGCAAGTATACGGCGTGTGACCTTGGCAGCAGTGGCCTCGGAACTCGCAGCACTCGCGTCGGTCGACGGCGCTGGCACCGCCGTCGACGTCGATGTCCTAGCTTGAACGGCGGTGCTAGCTCGCGAGATGTCGACCAACATGGGCAGCAAGACCGAAAGAACGAACCAATGCACGTACGACAACAGCATTCCGGCCCAGAAGGTCAGGACGGCAGCCCACTAGAGTGCCAGCCGCACCTCATCGAGTACCGCCAAGTCGGGCAGCAGGCCCGCCGTGTACACGAGCTGCCCCAAGAACGCCAGCACGCCGAGCGAACCGCCGATCGCCATCGACTCGAGTCCGATACGTTGCAGGCGGAAGCCAACGAGCGCCGAGTATCGCTCGAGTACCCTGCGCCAGCGAATCTCGGCGCGCCGCCGCACGGAGGGCTTGCTCGTGGAGACGCCGCTCGAGCGTCGTGGGTTCTCGGGTGGCAGCGTCAGTGCCTTGAGCTCGTTCGGCGCGTTGGCGTCGACCACCAGCACGAGCAGAAGTGCCAGTGAGCCTACGATCGGCGACACGAGTTGCACGGCTGACATGCAGTACGCGATGGCCGTGAAGGCCATGGCCGCGTAGGTTGCGAGATGCGCGGCGATTTCGGCCACCTTCTTGGGCGGCTGGGCCTTGGAGACGGCGAGCGAGTGAATGTACGCACGCGTGTTGATCAGCAGAATGCCGAGCACCGACAAGCTGTTGCCGCCCTGCAGCGCGATCGAGAGCGACTCGGCACCACGTGGAACCACAAAGTGCGCCACGAGGTCGATCGAGAACAGCATGCCGAGTGCCACGAGGAGAGTCGAACGGCTGTTGCGCTGGCCGCTGAGCCACTCGGTCGAATGAATCGCGGTGCACGTCAAGGCGATCGGTGCCAGCCACACCAGCACCTGGATGCGCCACACGATGCCGCCGACTGCGAGCACAACCAGTGCTGAGGCCTCGATTCCCAACACCTGCACCAGCGGCTCTTCGGCTGAATCGGTGGCGTTGATGAGAACCAGCACCACGGAGCAGGTAGCAATCAGGTGGCATGTCGCGGCAAACAGCGTCGTGCTACCGTACGCCGTGGTGAGCATGCTCGCCAGCACCGACGACTCACCGAGTGCGCGCGGAACGTAAGGGGCCACGAAGAACACGAGTGCCATCGGTAGACTGACCTTCATCATCAGCGCAATGACTTGCACCGAGCTCCAGGAGCAATCAAAGTTCGCGGTACTTGACGTGCTGGCAGTGGTGGTGCTCGTAGTCGTAGTCGTAGCAGCAGCAGCAGCAGTAGCAGTAGCAGCGGTGGTACTGCGTTGATGCCTGATGGCCGCTACATAGCGCAGAGAGTGCGCCAGCAGTCCCGTGACACTTGCAAACAATGCGGCCGTGGCAACGTGCATGTAGATCGTGGGAATGACAGCGAAGCCGAAGCTCGGTAGCACGCAATAACCGAGCGGCAATGCCATCAGCAGGAAGAGCTCGGCCAGCATGGCGCTCACGAGCTGTGGGCCGCGGTACACTCGGTCCAATTGGCCGTACAGCTGGAACAACCCGACGAGCGCCACCGTGGCGCCCCACCATGCGGTCGAGTGCAATACTCCGTGGTCCAACCACAACGGGCCGGCGCCGGCGACGTCGGTCGTTGCCTCGTGTGCTGCGCTGGCGCCCGAGCCGTCCGAGATTGCGAGTGCAGCGGCGGTCGTGTACAATACCAGTGCCACGGCTGCAACGGCGTTGCCACCGAGCACTGACATGACGGCGAGCTCGGTCGGCGTGGCAGTTCGCTTCAATAGCGGAGGGAGGTCGCGGCAGAGATACACCAACGACACCCACACGAGGTTGCTCAGGAAGCCGAACGGCATCACGAACGCATACAGAACCAAGCCGGCAAGGAGCGTCGCAAGCTCCATCACGACCCAGTGAGGGCTGCTGTTGCCCCATCGTGCTCCGGCGAAGAAGAGCTGCTTGGGCGCCTCGGCTCCTTGCCGCTCGGCCGATGTGCCCTTGAGTTGTTGGTTGAATGCCGAACGGAAGCTGGCCTGAAAGCGATGCTGCAGCGCAAAGCACAGCACCGGTATCGTGCTGGCCGACATGGTGTACAGCAAGCCGGCGGCCGTGAAGCGGTGGTTCTCGTAGAGCGATCCGGCGGCCCAGAAGAACGCGAATCCGAGCGTCGACGACACGACCATGGCCCCAATGTCACCGGCAAACATGCGCAGCCATCCGAAGCCCATGAAGAACGAGAAGGCACTGATGACCAGCAAGGCGCCAAAGAAGTACAGCACGTGTGCGAGCGAGATGTCGGGCAGAATGCCCTCTGCATCGTCGCCGTCGGCCGGTACCGCGCCAGCTGCATCGTCGGCTCCGATACCATCGTTCTGCACCGCTAGTTCGAGGGCGCTCCAGAGAGGCTCGACTTGCGAAGCCGACAGAAGGCTGTTGGCAGCCAGGTATGCCACGTGGTCCTTACGGATTACGAGGTACTCGGACCCGAGGTGCTTGCGAATCTGCGCGAGTGTCGCACCGTGAAGTGGTTGCTCGCTCGAAGAGCCCGGTCGGTCAGTGTTCGTTGCCTGCAGGCTCTCGGTATCGATCGGCCGTTGGTCGTGACCACCCGCCGTTGACGCAGGCTCTAACTCTTGCTGTTGGCCTGTCGATGTCGGTGGAGGTGGAGCATGAGAGAGCGTAGCATTCTGCGGTTGGACTGACGGCTCCTCGTGTACGAGCGGCTCGGTTACTGACGATGCGGTGTTGTTGCTGGTGCGGTCGAGAGTAAAATCTGCAGATGGTCGTTCAAAGTACCATCGATCGATGAGAGTGGGCACACGAGAGCAGAAACGCCGAGGGAAACGTACCAACGATAGCCGGCGCCTTGAGCAGAAGATGGTGCGGCTGCTGCAACAGCACGAACAACATGATAGCCGCTACGGCTGTCACGAGCGCCCAGGCGATGGCATTTTCGTTGTTGTGAATGAACTTGATGGCCCGGGTGTGCGGTATCTCGATGGTCACATTGCCTGCACCGCTCGCTGCCGCGGTGGCTACCGTCGTGACAGCAGCATTGGTGCTATCGGCTGCCGACAGCGAATTCGAGCGACGACGTGGCACTAGCTCGTCTATCGACACACGCGGTACTGCAGCCGTCGAGCTTGCCGCACCGTCATCGCCACCACCGCTGCTCCCTGAGAGGCTCGAGGGGCTGCGATCATCGTGCGAGTTCGAACGAGGCCGAACGTGTGGCGGTGCGTGTGCTGCCGGTTGGTCGATCGTGAGCGCCGCGGCTGAAGTCGCATGCGCGCCTCGTGCACTTGACCTGCTCGAACCAGTGGCCGATCGATGAACGATGCTGCTGTTACCACTGCTGCCGCCATTGTTCGCCGGTTGCAGGGAGTCGAGTCGGAGCGACGGCAACGAGCGAGCGCCGCCTGCGCCTGGCACATGGGTCTCGTAGCGCCACGACAGCGATGGAATGCTTTGTAGGAGATCACGTGGTAGGTTCTCGGGTACAGTGAGCAACAGCCGATGGGTCTCGGCCAGTCCAACGAACGATCTCATGGCCTAGTAATCAAGGCGAGCGAGGCGAGGTGAGGCGAGCATCTCGTGTGAGATCGTTGTACGTTACATGAGATCGATGCTCGCTAGATACGGACCTTGGCGCGGGCTTCCTGCTTGCTCCAGGCCTTGCACGTGGTCGACGCTCGTGTCAAGACATCCATCAACGTGATCGTCCATGAGCTGATGCTCAGTTCTACGCACACCAACGCACGCACGTCGTACGGTACCGTTACCATATGGTGGGTGTACCACTGCCAGTACCGTCAACGATCTCGCGAACGTACTCTTGGTGTAGGCGACACGACGACCGAACAAGACGACCTCTTGCAGGCCAGGCTGTCGCGACCATTGCTCCAAGCCCTCGGCTACGAGCGTCGAGTACGCTTGATCGGCAGCCATGAGGGCGGGAGAG
>ERZ778026.4048-NODE-4048-length-11971-cov-10.034827_pt1 | contig 11971 bp, 15 predicted proteins | sample MGYA00375756_ERZ778026 | MGnify/ENA primary metagenome ERZ778026 (study PRJEB29350, sample SAMN05389820) | bioreactor metagenome | isolation source: Ammonium sulfate bioreactor | place: South Africa: University of Cape Town | collected 2014-02-18 ... | reverse complement strand
CAATCAATCAATCAATCAATCAATCAATCAATCAATCAATCAATCAATCCAATCACGAGCATTCATCATCGCCCATACAATCATGAGGCTCGAGAGCGCCTTGCGTTTGAGCACCACGAGCTCGCGCGCATTCATCAGCAACGAACAGGCACAGCTGACGCAGAACTCGACCAATCTCGTTCGAATGTGAAGTCGTCCATCATGGCGCTCGCTGTGATGTATCTCGGGTATCAAGCAGCCTGTGTAATCGGCCGTGAGTATACGCTGCGACCTTACGATAGATAGGGAGCGCGTACCATAGTCGAGCTCGAGGTCCTCATGATACGTCGATGTGGTCGATCGTGATGCGAGAGCATCCCTCTTGCTTCGTCGCTGCATCCTCCAAGCACTCACGCTGTTGATAGGGATGAAGATAATGATGCATGAAAGGCTCCTCTGAGAGTAGAGAGATATACAGGCATCGAGAGTACCAAGATACTTCGAAGCAGATACACGCTGATATTATCGCTCGATCGTGTGCTTCTTGGAATCCATCGATGTGTAACCGCGACCTCTCGAGGCACGTGACTATCTCTCTCTCTCTCCCATTCGATGTGTAACGGGATACACCTCGTTGATTGGAACCACGACTATTTATTCGATGGTTCGTTGGTCGAGGAGGATGCAGGTGTCGATGAGGTCGTCGTCGTCGATGATGAGCCGAGCCGGCGCTGTGCTTGCAGAGCGTCGCGCGCCTCCTTGTCCTTGCGCATCTGCACGAGCTGATTGACGAACGGCAATCCGACGGCGACTCCCACACCGACCACGATGAGTCCGAAGCTGACGCCGATGATGATGCCACCTCGTTTGACTGCCTTCTGGGTCTTGAAGAGGTTGTCCATGAGCGGCGATGATGTTGATGTGGAGGCGACGGAGCAGCAACACGAATGACGAGCGAGCCCAGCGCCAGAGCGACGTCGTTGTTGGTGTTGGTTGTTTTACTGGGGTTGCGATGGGAGGGGGAAGAGACTCGCCGTCTGCCGCGGGTGGGGGAAGTGGACAATAGTGGAGGAGGTTGGGGGATAGCAGTGGTAGGGGCGTGTGGATTGAGCGGGGCCTCGCGCAACCGCAGCTTAGAGCTTGGCGACCGGCTTGATGCGGCCGATGATCGACTCTGGCGCGTACTTCTCGACGACATCAGCTGCACGCACACACACGCAAGGTCGACGTTAGCATCACTGCTTTCAATATCTCTCGTACATGACATACCCTTGTGGAGCATGTTGAACTCCTCCGAGGCATCGCGGCCAGCGAACAGGAGAATGGCCTTCTTGCCTCCAGGGTGGTCCTTCAAAAAGTCGGTGACGTTCAGCACCTGACCATTGACGACGACCCAGCAGTCCTTCTCGCTGTTGTGCTTGGCGACGTCAGCGAGCGTGTACTCGGTGTCTCGCTTCGAGGCGGCAGCGGCGGCGGCGGCGGCGGCCGAACCACCAGCGGGCGAGTTGTTGTTGTCGGCAATGTCGGGGTTGCCGCCCGAGACTCCCGACGAGGTGGACGACGAGGTGGTGGCAGTGGCAGTAGCGGCACCAGCACCCGAGAACGAGATGCTGATATCGACCTTGCCCGGCGCGGCGTTGATGCGCACGTCGGCGCCGCTGGCCGAGCCGACCGACGAGCCGAAGCGACCGGCGACGGCCTGCTCGAGCAGGTAGCGCGAGGCGGTGGCGCCAGCGACGCGGCCAAAGACGACACAGTCGAGCAGCGAGCTGCCGCCGAGACGGTTGCGGCCATGCACTCCACCGAGGGCCTCGCCGGTGGCGTAGAGGCCGTGGATCTCGGCGCCCGAGGCGTTGAGCACGGTGGCATCGGTGTTGATGTGCAGACCGCCCATGCAGTAGTGCACGACCGGCACGACGATGGCGACCCAGTACTCCTCGTTCATCTCGAACGGGTAGGCGTCAAAGAACTTCTTGCCCCACGGGTCGTTCTTCGAGGTGCACACGGCGTTGTAGGCGTCGAGCGTGCCCTGCAGCTTGGCGGTCGGGATCTTCATGTCGGCCGCCAGCTCGGCGGCGTTGTTGTAGCGCTTCATGAGGCCACGGCCGACGTAGTGCTTGCAGTGCCACATGATCTGCGCCGCGGCCTTGGCGTTGAGCACGAGGCGGAACGGGCCCTTGCCCTTGAACATGCAGGCCGAGACGTAGTCGCGCGTGCCGAGCTCGTTGCAGAAGCGCTCGCCCGTGACGTCGAGCAGCAGCGCGCCGGTGCCGCGCAGCGCCTCGGCGGCGAGGAACTTGACCTTGGCGTCGGGCTCGTTGATGTCCACGAGGCCGGTCGGATGCACCTGCACGGCGTCCATGTCGACCGTGCCGGCACCGATCGCGAGCGCCATCTTGATGCCGTCGCCGGTGCAGTGCTCGCCGTTGGTGGTCGGCAGCGCCAGCAGCTCGGGACGGAACTTCTTGAGCAGACTGTCGTCCGAGTAGTCGGCGCCGTAGCCGCCCGTGGCGATGATGACGGCGCCGTGCTCCTGGTGCGTGGAGCCATCCTTCTGGTACTCGACGCCGGTCACGTTGCCGTGCTCGTCGACCAACAGCCGAGTGGCGCGTGCCTTGGTGATGGCACGTGCGCGATGCGGCTCGTTCTTGCAGATCTCCTCGTAGCGCTCCATGAGAGCGTACGTGATCGTCATGCCGGGGAACTTCTCCTTGCCGCGGTGCGTGCGAGGGAACGAGTGGCCTCCGAGACGACCCACGATCGAGAGATCGAGACCGAAGCGCTCTTGGAGCCACTCGACCGCAGGTGCGCTGCCACCGACCAGCACTCGCGCAAGGTCCGACGGAGGAGCTACGCGCAGAGGAGCAAGCATTCATTCACTCACGGTCAATCATCGGGGCTACGATCGAAAGATTCTACGATCGCATATTCATAATCATTCGCTAACTCGATTGCTCACTCATTCTTACAATCGAGAGAGAGAGAGAGAGAGAGAGAGAGAGATGGTTGGATAGGTAGCGTAGGTAGCGTTGATAGACACGAGTGTCGCTATCGACCATCTCTCGTGCTCTCTCGCTCTCTCGCTCTCTCGCCCGACGCTACATCCAATCAATGAGACACGTACCATCCTTGCCACCAGCAGCCGAGCGAGCCGTATCATTGAGGAAGCTCTCGACCGAGTCTCCGATGCCGTTCGCGACCTGCACGCGCGTCAAGGCTCCGTTGATGCCCGACGTCGCCTTCGTCGAGTTGCCACCAAAGAACGGGTTCTTGTCGATCACCAACACACGTGCACCACGCTCCAAGCACGTATGAGCAGCCGAGAGACCCGAGAGGCCACCACCGATCACGATGATTTGAGCCATTTGGATAGAGAGTCCGAGTGAGATAGATATCGAGGAGGAGGAGGTGGCGAAGGGAGAAGGAGAGCAGGCAACTACTGAAATACGGACCGTGCAGCACACGGCATCCTCAGTGCTCGATCGTACTCGCCTCAGAAATCGAAAACCATGCTCCGGTAGGCAGATCGCTGCAGTGGGAACCTCATCGATCCCTCTCCTCCTTCCCTCAGTCGCTCACAACCACCAACACCAACACCAATCCAACCTAGGAGCGACCTGCATTCCATTCTTCTATTTATCGAGGTTGGTGGCGGACTGTCCATATGGGCCTGGCCGACCTCATCCACGCTATACGAGTCCTCGCTACCTACTGTACGATATCTCTCTCGATCTATCTCTTACGCTTCTCATCCAACTAAATATCTAGATATCATCTCGTGTACCCTTTCGATTCGATCAACTCACCACTACCACCACCAACACCAACAGCTGCCAGTACCTCACAACTCGAACTCGATGGCACTGCGGCTCAACGCATCGTTCCAGTGCGTGAGCCACACTCTCGGCCATCGCGTTCGCTCTACAACTGGCCCATGAAGCATGTCACCATCATTTCTGCTCTGTGGTTGTGGGGCATCATCTTGTTGGTGCTGTATGGCGCCTGCTACTGGCGCAACTGCCTCAAACTCCAGACCGTCAGCTATGCAGTATGTATCAGCTTGCACTCACCTAGACACACAGACCTGTGATATCGATATTGATATGAACTATCGATACTCTCGCTCGCTCTCTCGCTCTCGAATCAGGCTGATTCCGAGCCAATGTTGAGCCTCTACCGTATCGGCATGATCGTGTACGCCATACTGTACTCGGCCTTCCTTCGAAGCGTCTACATCTACTTCAAGGTCAAGATGTTGTTGTACCAAGTACCCTACAAGCCGCACCTGCAACAAGCCAACTCGTTCGGCTACGCTCTCGGCATCGTAGCCATGTCTCTCTTGATCGCCCAGAGTCTCATCCCGCTGCACGTCTCCAAGTCGCTGCACAACGGCTGTGGCTTCGCGTTCCTCGGCCTCGCTGCCGTCAACATCGGCATCAGCTCGTTGCTCTTTCGCATCCTACAACGATCGAGCAAGGAACACGCCGTCTGGCGCACCATGTTCTCCTACCTGATGCTCATGTTGTTCCTGGCGCTCATGACCTTCTTCCAAGCGAGCTTCGCCTACCAATGGAAGACCTACTGGGTCAACAGCGAGATCCTCGCCTGGAGCGAGATGTCGACCTCTCTCGGTGCCTCGATCTATCCCATTCTCTATCGCGGTCTGCTCAAGTACATGTACATCGATGGCACCTTCCACGTCGGCATTCTGCACCAACTCGGTCTGGCTCGAACTGCAGCAACCTCGCCGCTGTGAGCCACCCAACCCCTCTCTCTCCTCTCGAGCTACCTCCCATCTTCCCTTTTGTGTAACGTGATAACCCAAACAACCTTTGCTTGTCAATATCTCCTTCGTCTTCTCGATCGCAATCGTTCCTCTTGTTGTTGTACCAATAACCGATTCCCTCATCTCTCTATCAGTCTTTCGTTTGAGAGCGCGATCGAGAGCGAGAGAGCCAATATGTATCAAATAAAGACGAACTGCAAGAGGTCACATGGTTTACTTGTAACTACCAATAAATACGACGACCTCAATCCAAACCACTATGCGTGTAGAATATCAAAACTCAACCGATCACAACGAGAATTACGAGCCAACTCGGTGCGAACCATCCACCATCTATCAAGCGGATATACGTGGCATTGTCTCTCGTGCTCGGGTGTGCGTGTGCCACAAAAACAAAACCTCTCGATCGACCGACTTTGGGCTCGCTGTCATAGTCTCTACGGCCACTTGAAGATATCCTGTGGTCATACATCACGCGTAAGCCAGGCGAATCCATCTTCAAGACGAGTCCATTCTCGCTCGCTCGCACGCATGCACGCACCTTGATCTTCTTCTTTCGCTTGACCTTGCGCGGACGATCCCAAATCTTGATCAATCCATCCCAGCCTCCGCTGATGATGCGAGAGCCCGACTCGGTCGGCTGCGCTCGAATGCACTTGATGAGGTCCTGGTGGCCCATCAAGCGTCCGGTGCTCTTACCACTCTCGAGATCGAAGCATCGGATGCTCTTGTCGTACGAGGCCGTGAACAGCTCGCCGTTCTCCAGCAGCGCAATGTCCGACACCTCCTCCTTGTGCTCGTTGTAGGTGTTGATCAGCTCACCCGTCTCCGAGTTCCAGACCTTGACGACACCATCGGCGGCACCGCTCGCCACCACTTGCCCGATGGCTCGGAAGCACCGAACCGGGTTCTCGTGTCCGGCCAACGTGTGCATCAACGTATGCTTTTGGAGGCTCCACACTCGCAACGTTCCGTCGTTCGACGAGCTCACTATAGAAAGACGCCTCGAACTCGTCAGCGCGCGTCTGTGCCACTCGCTCGCTCACTCGCTCGCTCACTCACTCACTCACTCGTACGTACCAATTTGAGACGTGTCAAACTCGACCTGCGTGACATAACCACTGTGTCCCGAGAGCGTCTGGATACACATCATACGACGCAAATCCCATATCTACCGACGACGAGGATCATTAGCCTCGGTGACGATGACAAACTACCACTGCCGTTTGCCTGAGAGTGCCTCGTACCCTGACCGTGGCATCTTGCGAGCCGGACACAACCAACGGGTCGCTGACTCGCACCGACAACACGCTACCATGATGACCCGTCATTGTACCGACGCACTCTCCCATGCGCACGTCCCACACTATGCGAAAGGAGACCGTGTGAGGCAAACTGTATCGTTCGTTGGTGCAGCACGCGAGCGCCCGTACCTTTGACGGTCTTATCGGCCGAGCCACTCACAATTGTGTTTTGCTGAAGCTCGATCCAAAGCACCGGGTCCAAGTGATCGCGCAGATCGTGATTCAGTGCCCAGGTAGCCGCATCGCGCACCATGATTCGCTGAAACACGCACGATGACGCAGGTGAGTCGGCAACCAATGCTCGAGAGTGCCAAGTGTCAAACACAACGAACCTTGTCGGCACTCGCCGATATCGCCATCTCGCCATCGAATGCCAGACATGTAACGCGGTCACCATGAGGATCCAACTCGATCGGCGGGTCATTGGCACCGGGAGCAATACGCCAAGCCTTCACTTGGCCGTTCACAGCACCACTACCGTTCGCCCCAATCACCAGTCAGAACTCTCCCCCTCTCTGCTGCACGCACCACGCTGCACTCACGAACCTGATCAACACCTGATCGTGGAGTGCCATGCATTCGATTCCACGTCGATGCGCCTTGATGGTTCGAATCGTGCAGCCGTCGCGAACTTCGGAGGTCTCTTCGCGCGGTCGCTTGGTGATGGTGCTGAGTGGTCGCTTCTGCGGCTGCGTCGTGTCGCCTCCGCCCGACATGAGGCGTTCGTAGAGCTGCTGCGTCTCGGTACGCTCCGAGACCTTGGATAGCGAGGTGGTAAAGTACTCGAGCTTCGCCTCCTCACGCACGACCTCCTTCTTCTTCTTCTTGGCCGAGCTGTCGATCTGCTCCTCGAACTTGGCGTTCACCACCTCCATGTTGCGCACCAACTTTTCGAGTTCCATCGTTTGCTCGAGCTTGAGCGAGCTCAGGTTACCCATCGAGCGCAAGAAGTGTCGCACATCATCAGCCGCCAAGCCGACGTTGAGCATATCGATCGCTGTACCGTTCGTCGTTGTTGTACCAATGAGTTCCAGCGCCGGTACGAAGAACAGCAGCGCACGTACCAAACTGTCCCAGAACGCCGAACAAGAGGTTGGCTTCCTTTTGTAGTGCATCCTGCTGTTGCTGTTGTGACATGTCTTCCCAACGCAGGCTCTTGACATCGACATGCAACTCGACCGGGAGTTGCGTTCGCTCGCGTGCCACGTGCTCAAAGAACGCCGCCTCCCAAAAGTAGCGGTTCTTCCAAACAGGTGAATCGCGAAGTTGTTCCTGAACAACCAATCGCAATGATGACGAGAGGCACTTAGACTTGAGACTACTTGCGTGACAGAGAGTGGAACGTACGTTGATCGACTCTCCGGTCGGTCCGACGAATCCTTTTGAAACGCAAACGAGAATATGCGGTGATCGAAAGTCGGCCTAAGACAATTCGAGTCAGAGTCAGCACAAGCGAACGAGAGAGAGAGAGAGAGAGAGAGAGAGAGAGAGAGAAGCAAGCTCACGAAAGACGTACTGCTTCGTTGGCTTCGGTGAGGCACTCGAGAATGATCGCCGCCAGAGCCGAATAGGATTCGAGCGAAAGCTCGGTCATTCGACCTTTGTTGTCTTCCATGTGCTTCTTGAGGAATGTGGCAAAGTGTAATCGCGAGTGGTCGAGCTTGAACAGCTGGTACAGTAGCGACTGTTGCTCTGACGTAATCTCTTCCGAGTGAAGCACCTTGGCCATACACTGTGTGGTGGATCATCGCCGTCAACAAGCGATCGCAAGTCAGCGACGGCTGCTGCAACAGTAGCTGCGGCAGCATAATGCGGCAATATCGCTGCACAACGAACCGTGTTGATAAACTCCTCGGCCTTGGCGCGCGGAGCAGTGCTGGAGTCCTGCAAATAGAAGGTTCCCTTGACCGGGTTGGTTCGATACTGGAACGCAAACAAGTCTTCGAGCGGTTGGCGTTGATGATCGAGCGGCGGCACCGCTGCGATCGCCGTGCTGGATGGAGGCAACGTGGCGCCTTCGAATGGCAGCAACTCGTCGGCCAGATGCTGAGGAAATTGTGAGTAGCTGTAGAGATCGGTCGATGCAGCAGGAGGCTGGATCACGATCTCGGCCGGCTGCGACTGTTCGGGGCTGGATTTCAGTATGCCGTTCTCGAAGATGTTGAATGCTCTCTGCGATACGAGCGACGTGAGATACATCTTGTCGCCGAGACCAAGCTTGTTGGCCATGATTGCCTATGATCGAGAATCAACCAATCAATCAGTGAGTCAATGAGAGAGCTCCCGATGACGATGATGATGACGACGAGGCGTACATCATTGAAGAGACTGAAGGGGAGCTGGTGATGTTTCTCGAGAAAGTAAGCGAATGCTTGCGTCTCGACAAAGACCGACAGAAAGGCCACCGCGTCTGGATGGTCCTTGACGAACTTGGCCTTGTTAAAGATCGTCACCGGCTCGGGATACTTGCGCATGAACGAGATGTAGTCACTGTAGTCCTTGAAGCTATCGACAAAGAACTGGAGGAAGACGCTCTGAATCTTGCGATTGATCTCGCGGTCGTATTCGCTCGGAGCCATGGCCGAGGTCGAGGGGCAAGATGGCCTCGCGAGTGCGATGGACTCGACTTGAGGGAACGGGCTATCCAAATCCACCAGCTGTATGCGGCAGTATCGATGGTCAGACGAGGTGCTGCTTGCGCGCGCGCACACGCAAGCAAATCACGAACCTGGGGAAATAGGATGGCGTTAACTTGCTCGACCAATCGATCCTCAAACTGCTTTGGAAATGGAATGGGCGAGTTGCCGCAATTAATACGTCTGCAGACAGCCGAGGACAAGAACGAGACAGTGGTAATCGTATTCAAATAATCAGTTAGGCAGTCAATCACTCGGTGATTCGATCGCACTTGCACGACAGCTGTTACGTACCCGTTATCTAGATCTACAAACACAATCTCCGGGCCAGAAGGCAGGCGGTTGCGGTACTCGGCCGGTACTCCCATCACGAATGGAGTGGGTGCTTGTACGAACTCGAGCAAGTAGTGCGGTAGGATAGGAATGTAGATGTGGTGCCAGATGAATGGGTGCATGAGTTGCGTGACGGTTTGTGCCGTGATCGAGAGTAAATTGTTCGAGCGACTGGATGACGCAGTTCAATCGTAGTGAGCGAGTGATACACGATTGTTTGCGACATCGAGAGAGGGAGAGAGAGAGAGAGAGAGAGAGAGAGAGAGAGAGAGAGAGAGAGAAATGACGGTACCTGCAGAGGACTATCTTTTGCTCGGTCAACAAGCACGCAAACAGCTTGATGGTGTTTCGAACTCCCAGAGAGAAGAACAAGGTTTGCATCGAATACTGCCAGCGAGCGGGTTAGCGGCATACATACGATCGGCACGGTGAGCGAGCTTCGACGTACGTCAGCCATCTCGAACGAGTGTTGCGGCGGACGCGAACAAACTATGGCGTGATCTCCGAGGAAGAAGCGCAGCGAGCCGCCGATTGGTGGTAGCGGCAATTCGAGGCAAATGTAAGAAATCAGCCTCTCGATCGATACGTGCGACGACGAGCGGCTCAGGAGATAGAGCTCTCGTAAAATCTACGCAAACCCAACCAAGAGGCGGTCAGGAGAGAGAGGACACAACAAGCGACGGCGTGGCAAGTTTGTTGTACCTCTCGGAAGGTCGAGTAAAACGGGTGATGGCTGAGGATGCAAATACACTGCGGAGCATAAACGATCTCGTTATCGCGCTTATCGGCAACCCGCTGCTTTTGTTGCTCGGCAGCACGGCGTGGAGTGACGGGTCCACTATCGTCGGGGCCATCGTGACGCGGTGTAGTGAGCGTGCCCGAGCTACTGCGCTGATCGCTCGCCGGGACGAGCTGCGTCGAGTTCGACGATTGCTCGGTCGAAGTGTCGGCGCCAGAGGGCGGTACTTGCGTTACCGAGATTGCGATCGACGGCACGCCGGCTGGGGCAGTCGCACCGTTGGTGGCACTGCTGGCATTGGTGGTGTTGGTGTTGCTCGAGGCACCAGGCTCGGTGGTTGTTGGCTCGATCATGCTGTCGGACATGGCCGAGTCGCTGCTACGGCTGCTGCGACGGCTGCGGGGTTTGCCGGACGACTCGCCGTCGCTGCTCTTGGACTTTTTGGATGATCGATGGCGCTTCTTGTCGTGGTCGCGCTTGTCGCGCTTCTTGGTATCGGCCGAGGAGGCAGTGCTGCTAGCCAACGTCGATGACGACGATGTCGAGTGCTTGCGCCTGCGCTTGGAGGCCGACGGTGCAAAGGGATCGCCTCCAGCGTCATCTTCATCAGCGGACACCATCAGATTAATGTCTTCAGGCATCGAGGAAGAGGTAGAGATCTTGGGAATGGAAGCATCGTCGGTAGCGCGATCGTCTTCGGATGTGCTGGCACCGTCGATCTGAGTGCGAGTGGCCGGTGGCGGCGGTGATTGATCGGGTGCGTCCGCCGTAGTGACTACGACACTAGGAGAGGTCGGCATCTCCGTTGCGTGTATCACTTCCGCGGTCAGCTCGCCATCGATTGGTGTGACTACGATGCCGTTTGGAACGGTTGAAGCAGTAGACGGGAGCTGCGATTGCGATTCCGATTGCGATGGATCGGCGACAGGTAGCTCGATCGTCGCGACCTCGGAGCCGAGGTTATCGAGCGAGGGGCTACTAGAGACCGTGGAGGGTGCAGATGCAATCTCGGTGGTAATATTCGTGGCGGCTGCTGTTGAGATCGAAGACGACGACGACGACGATGACGATGATGTCGAGGTAGCTGACGAGGTCGACGAGGACGGAGTCGACGCGGCTGTCGAACCACTATGCAACAGTTCGGAGGCTGATGGCGTCGAGGCACTCTGGTGTGGTGGAGGGAGAGCAGATGCAGAGGTCGATTGCGCGGTGCTGGCCGAAGTGGGAGTAGTGGCTGATGCTGGAGTGGTCGATGCCGTGGCGGCCGTGGTGACGGAGGCGAGCTCGACCTTGCCCGGCGTCGAGGTCTCGGGGATCGGGGTCGAGTTGGCGGTGCTCGAACGCGTGCGAGTTCCGGGCGTGGCGCCAGACTTCTCGGCGATCGTCAGGTCGGACTCGCTTCCTTCGGTGCGCTCGGGCGCCGAGGGCAGCTCGGTCTTGCGGCGCTGCTGATTCTGCTGCATGAGCAGCTCGTGTGGATTGATGGGCCGATAGGTCGTGAGACACGCGCCATAGAAGCGCGTTCCATCAATGTCGGTGAGCGTGATGACGAAGAAGCGCGGCTCGCGAGTCGCTATCTCGCGCTGCAGCTGCACGCCGCCGGGGAAGCAGAACATCCACACGTGCTTGGGCAGCGGCGCATCGGGGTAGTTCTCGCGTGGATAGCGATCGATGATCTCGGCCTTGTAGACATTGTTGCAAACATCGATATTGGCGATGGCACGGTTCTGATCGAGGTTCAACGAGTCACCGATGCCAGTCACGACAAAGTAGTCGATCAAGCGGTTGGGTGCGGCTACCGCCGCGGCAGCAGCAGCCGACGCCATGACGCGATGGCGATGGCTGACAACACACACGACCTCGACCACTACGACGTGGAGCTCGTTGGATTGGTTGATTGATTGATTGGCCGATCAACCACACTGCCGCCGCGTACACGCGACAGTCAACCAACTTCCGAGTAGGTGTATGAAGTATCAATGCGACGGCGACGACGGGCGCGCGCTCTCGCTCAGCGTGAGGTGTCGCTCGAGATCTCTCTCTCTCTCGCGAGTGTAAAGTATCTCGAGCTACGCGCGGCACGGCTAGAGCGCTACCGCCAACACGCACGTAAGCTGAGTCGAGCGTGCTATCGGCCCTTGTACTGTCTCTCCGTCACTGCCAAACTCCACACGCTCACGCTCACGCGCACTAC
>ERZ778026.4040-NODE-4040-length-11998-cov-5.966508_pt1 | contig 11998 bp, 9 predicted proteins | sample MGYA00375756_ERZ778026 | MGnify/ENA primary metagenome ERZ778026 (study PRJEB29350, sample SAMN05389820) | bioreactor metagenome | isolation source: Ammonium sulfate bioreactor | place: South Africa: University of Cape Town | collected 2014-02-18 ... | reverse complement strand
GAGATTCAAGTGTGACTGGAGTTCAGACGTGTGCTCTTCCGATCTGAGAAGAAGCTACGAACTTGGGCAAACAAATGATTTTGGCTGGATATCTCAGCCAAGAGGAAAGTGCTGATTTCCGGGACTCCTTTGATATTCTCTATACCTTTCAGAAGAACTGCAAGAGTGTATGTTGCCCCTCTTTTATCAACAACAGAAAAATTGCCAGCTAAACAATGTTAACAATGCAGATCTTGGAAATATTGGAAAGTCCTATTGAAGATATGACTGATACAGAATTCGTGCGTTTGCTTGCACACATGCTTGGGTTGGAGACGGAACATGAAAGCTATCTGAAGAAGCTATTTCTGGTTAAGCCTCCTCCATTTGCACTAACCCTATGTCTGATGCATTCTTGCTTCAACAGGCAATTGAGGAAAATGACAAGATCGATTATAATGTGGTGATAAATAGGTTCCGAGCTGAGCAGGATTTCAAGAGCTTTGAAGATTACCTTACCAAACACTCGGAAAAGATTGTTGGCATCATTCAAGATCCCCAGCTTGAAAAGGATGACGGTAACAACGCCAAATTTCATGCGCCTTCTTAACACATTCCTTCCTCTCCCTTGCAGATGCCGTGTACCTGGATGCTATCATACAAAAGATTTTGGACTTTCTGGCTTACGAACAAGGGCGCTAACAGTGCTGCTACATGAACAAATAACAAAGTAATAAATGGAACAAAGGTGTATCACACCTTTTCGTTGTAATAGTCAAACAGGACCAGCGAAGGCCTGCAGTTTCGCAGCCGCAGGAGAGCAGGCGCAGATATCTTATTGCACCACGAGAAATTCAGCATTTTCAGCTTGGGTCCACATAAGCTTGTTGCCTCAGTCTGGCCGAGGAGGTTGTCGGGGGCTAGCACGTGTAGGCAGTCATCCGTGAGGGGCTTACACCCGGAGAAATTAGCCCGCACCAGTGCTGTGAGATGCCGAAAGATTGCATGCACGGTAGTGTCATCGATCTGTGTATAGGACACATCCAGTTTGAAAATGTTCGCACACTGCTGCGCTACCCTCATGAGGGGCTTTCTGCTGACTTGCTCTATTCGTGCTATGGTTAAGATTCGTAACTGCGCACAACTGTCTGCTACTTTCGTCACAAATTCGTCACCCAGGCTATCATTTGGGCCTCGAACTTTGAATTTCACAAGCTGGTGGTACAGGAAGAGGATAACAGAGGGGTGGATTAGTTTGTTTTTTCTTAGTCATTGTCTTTTTCATTCTCTCTCTCTCCTTTCTCCTCTCTCTTTTCTCTCTGTGTGTATTACTAAAGATAGCGGAACTTACGGGAGGAAGGATAGACAGTGCTGTGAGCGCGGTATTTGTTATCTTGTCACACCAGGAGAGGTCCAGATGCTCGAGTTGTCCACAGCAGGTGAGGACTTTACGCAGACCTCTATCTTTGACTCGGCACTCAGCCAAGCCCAATCTTAGCAAACTAGTGCAATTTGCCGCTATCTGTTCCACCCCAGAGTTCTTCACTAAAGAACATCCTATAGATTGCACCAGTGCTGGTAAGAAGGATAGATCTCTGCTGTAACGACGCACCGTTCAGGTTCAATACTCGAAGGTTGTTACAATGCACTGCCAATTCGCCAATCGACTCGGCTACTGACGTGAGTGAGATATCCAAATGCATCAAAGATGAGAATACTGCCAACTCCCTAATCCCTGCGTCTGTTACCTAGGAAGTGGACACATGAACGTGAGCTATTGTGAGCGGGCGAAGACAGCTTACCATCTTGCATGTTCGCAACGTTAGGGATGTTAGCGGGAAGGCGGAAGGATGAAGTAACCGCTTATTTGCCAAATATCTGAGAGTCTCGTCGCCGATACATTCGCAGTCCGAGAAATCAAGGCGAGTAAAGTTGCTCACAGTCCCTGTGGCAAAGTGGTCGTTACTCACCTGACTGGCCTCACTGGTAGAATCAATCTTGTTGCAAGGTTGATGGCAGAATAGTAAATCCAACAGTTCGATTAGCGGTTGATCAGTGAGGTCCAAGATGTGCTGCAATTGCACATTGCTCAGGGGATGAGCGAAGAAGAAACGTTTGGATCTATACAACAGATAGCTGCAAGTCTCTTGGAGGAATCGCGCCGATATAAAGTCTCTATTTCCACTCAATTCCAAAGAAAACAAATTGGGATGTCCGAGTAACACGCTGCATCAGGTTTTAGCCGCGTTTTTGATTCATAGCTCATCATGATGCTTTACCTCAGTGTGTATGGAGATAGGGTGCCATGTTCTTGTGAGTGAAGCAATATCCGCTGTAAGGCGCCGTCGGGCAGGCATCGGAACTGGACTGAGAGAGGAAGTTCTTGGTTCGTATGCAGTAATTTACATGCTATGGCATGGTAGCAAGTATCTGCGCGATGCTTAGAGTAGGCACAGAGCAAAAGCACAAGGCAAGAGTACCCTGCAAGCTCTCCACATGCATGCCTCCTGTTTGCAAGCGCAACGGCAAAGAAAGGTACTCTTCTTGGAAACGGTGAAGAACGCCAATAAAAATCAAGTGGCATATTCCCCAATTAAATATCAACCCCAAGGAACGAGCAATAAACCCAACAAACGCAAACAACCAAAGCTACACAGCAACTCACTGAGTGGTATCACGCGTAGTCCATGGCTGATGAGCGTGCGAAGAAAAGAGAGGAGATCGAGAGACTGCGGAAAGCTCTTGCTGAGAAGCAAGCCAAGCTCAAGAGTGATGGCGCAGGAGATGGAGCGAAAAATGATCAGCTAGAAGCGAAAAAGCGAGAGCTCGAGGAACGCAGGCTCAAGAGGCAGAAAGACAAGGAAGATCTTGAAAAGAAAGACCAAGAAGATGAAGAATCACACAAGAGGGATAGAGAGGCCAGGCGGAAGAAAAGGGAGGAGGAGAAAGCGCTCAAAGAAGCAACACGCGAGAAGCAATTAGAAGAGCTTCGCAAATGGGAAGCTCTGGAAAGGCAACGCCAGGAAGAGGAAGCTCGTGAACGCAAAGCAGCTCGTCTGGAAGAGATTCAAGCAATTCGAGATGAGAAGGAGAGGGAGAGGGAAGAAGAATTCCTCCGCCAGGAGGAAGAACGCCGACAAGAAGAAGAAAGAAAAGCCGATTACAACCGCAAGAGACGTGAAGAACTCCAACAAAAGCGTCTTGAAGAGGACCGTAAGAAGGAAGAAGAGTTCGATCGTCAACAAGCTGAAAGAAAACAGAGGGAAAAAGAGAAAAGACAGCAAGCTGCCGTAAGGAGAGAACAGCTCGAAAAGCGACGGTTGGCTGAGGAACAGGAAAAAGGAGAGGAATTCAAGAGGTTCCATTTCCTATACCCTCCCTTTCTCCCTCTAACTTGATTGTTGCAGGAAAATGGATAAGCTCAAGGACTTGGATGAGGAAAAACGCAAGGCAGCTGAGCTAAGATTGAGGGTTTTGCAACAAGCACGACAGGAGAGAGAAGAAGAGGCGGCACGCAGGCGCATGGAGGAGATCCGTTTGGAGGACGAAGAACGCATCGCAAAGAAAAGGAGACGCCAGAAAGAAGTAGAACGGAGACGAGAAGAAGAAGAGCTAATCAAGGAAAGGGAATGGCAAGAAATGGAAACCGAGAGAAAACGAGAAGCGGAAGAAAGGGTAGCAAGGCAACGGAAACGGGAAGAAGATCTTAGGAGGTGGAGAGACGAACAGGAGCGAGACAAAGAGCTCAAATTTCAGCGCGAGCAAGAAGAGAAGCAGAAGGCTGAGGAATCTAAAGAACAGTATCTTCAGTTTGTATCCCCCTGCTTAGCTGAAAGAATTCTGCTGTTGCTTGTTCTAACAAACTGTGGGTTTACCTATTAGGCGACGCAAGGAACAGATAGAGCGCAATAGGCTGGAAGATGAAAAGCGTAAGGAAGAGAACTTTAGGAGAGAGCTTGAGGAACGTATGAGAGAGGAAGAGGAGTCTGCTGAGAGACGTCGAAGAAGGCAGGAAGAGATTCAAAGAAAGAGAGAGCAGGAGGAAAGGGAGAAAGAAGAGACGTTCAGGCGGGAACAAGAGGACCACAGAAAATGGGATGAGGAGAAAGCTCAGAGGCAGAGAAGGCGCAGGGAGCTGATAGAAGCAAGAAGGCGCGATGAGGAGAGAGAAAAGGAGGAGGAGTTTGCAAAGATGCAGGATAAGCTGAAACGCCTGGAAGGAGAAAAGCGCGATGCCTACAAGAAGCGGTTGGAGGAGATACAGAAGAAGCGTGAGGCAGAAGAAGCGGCTGCATCCGACAGGCGAATGAAAGAACTTCAGCTGGAGGAGGAGGAGCGCAAGGCCAAGGTCGATGCCCGCCGAAGACAGCTGGAGCGCCTCAGAGATGAGCAGGAGAGGAGGCAGGAGCAGAAATGGCAGCAGGAGGAAGAGGAGCGCAAGAGAGAGGAGGACGAACGAACGGAAAGGAGGCTGAAGCGTCAGGAAGAGTTGCAGCAGTGGAGGGCGAGGCAGGAGGCTGAGAAGGACCTCGCGTATCAGCGCGAGCGAGAAGCGCGCCAGAGGGAAGAGGAGAGCAAGGAGGACTACCTCAAACGCAGGAAAGAACAACTGGAAGCCTGGCGCCTAGAAGATGAGAAGCGCAAGGAGGAACAGTTCCGCAGGGAGCAAGCGGAAAGGGAACGCCTTGAGGAGGAGCGCAAGGAACGCCTTCATGCCCGCCAGGAGGAGATACAGAGAAAGCGAGAGCAGGAGGAAAGGGAGAAGGAGGAACGTTTCCGCCGCGAGCAGGAAGAGCGTGCGCTGCTCGAAGAGGAGAAGGCGGAGAGACGGAAGAAGCGGCTGACGCTGATCGAGGCACAACGAGAAGCCGAGCAGCACCGCAAGGAGGAAGAATACATGCTGGAACAAGAGAAGGTCAAGCTGTTCGAGGGAGAGCAGAAAAAACGGCAACTCGAGCGTTTGGCGAAGCTGAAAAAGGAAAAAGAGGAGCAAGAGGAGCAGGAGCGACAGCGCCGAATGGCCGAGCTCAAGGAAGAGGAACAAGCGCGGCTGGCGAGCAAGCAGCGCAGACAAAAGGAGGTGGAGGAGTTCCGCGTGCAGCAGGAGCGAGTCAAGGAAGAGAATTTCCTCCGCGAGCAGCAAGAACGGAGTGCCCTTGAAGCCGAGGCGCAGCGGCGACGCGAACAAAGACGCGAGGCGATCCGCAAGGCCAGAGAGCAGGAAGAGAAGGCAAAGGAAGACCTTTTTGTGCGCGAACAAGAAGAGCGGCGAGTGTTGGACGAGGCCAAAGCGGAGCGCCGTCGCAAGCGACAGGAGGAGATCGACCGCACGAGGCAGGAAGACGAGCAGCGCAAGGAAGAGGAATTCAGGCGCATGCAAGAGAAGCTCGCTCGTCTCGAAGGCGAGAAGAAAGAAAAGTTCCGTCAGCGCATGGAAAAAATCCGCGAAGACCGCGAGAAGCAGGAGGCCGGGGACCGCGATCGCGCGATGGAGCTTCTTCGCGAGCAGGAAGATGAACGCCGCCAACGCAAGGAGCGACGTCGTGCAGAGATGGAAAAGCTGCGCGAGGAGACCAATAGGCGCCAAGAAGAGGAGTGGAAGCGCGAAGCCGACGAGCGACGTGCTTGGGAGGAACAGAAACGCCTTGTCAAGAAGAATCGCGAAGAACAGCTCCAGAAGTGGCGCGAAGAACAGGAAGCAGAAAAAGAGCTCGCTTTCCAACGGGAACAGGAGGCCCGGCAACGAGCTGACGAGAGCAAAGATGCCTATCTGAAGAGACGTCGCGAGGAAATCGAGCGCCACCATGCCGAGGATGAGAAACGTAAGGAAGACCAGTTCCGCAAGGAGCAGCAAGAACGAAATGAAGAGGAGGCACGCCGCCGCGAATACCTGCGCAAGAGGAAAGAGGAAATCGAAAACAAGCGAGACCTGGCTGAGAAGGAAAAAGAAGATAAATTCCGACAGTATGATTTGCAACCCCCCCCTCCCCTCTCCCTCTCCTTTCTTAACCATTCAATTGCAGGGAGCAAGAAGAAAAGCGTCAGTTGGAGGAAGACAAAGCGAAACGTGCTCGACAGAGGCGCGAGGAGATCGAAAGACAGCGTCAGAAAGAAGAACAAGAGAAGGAGGAAAAGTTTATGCGGATGCAAGAAAAGATGAAAGAGTTGGAAGGAGAACGTAAGGAGAAATACAAGCAGAGATTGGAAAAGCTGAAGCAGGAGAGAGAACAAAAGGAGAACGAAGAGAGGGACAGGAAAATGGCGGAATTGAAGCAAGAGCAGGAGGAAAAAGCAGCCCTCAAGGAACGCCGCAAACATGAACTGGATAGGTTCCGAGAGGAGCAGGAGCGCCAGAAGGAGGAAGAATACAATAGGGCCATGGAGGAGAAAAAGCAGCTGGAAGCAGAGGAAGCAGCGAGGAAGAAGAAGAGAAGGGAGGAGTTGGAGAGGAAGCGCGATCAGGAGGAAAGAGAGAAAGAAGAGAAATGGAGGCTGGAACAGCAGCAGGCTCAGCTGTTGGAGGAGGAGAAGGCGGAAAGAGGCGGAAGCGGAGGGAGGATATAGAGAGGAGGCGAGAGGAGGAAGAGAAACAAAAGGAAGAAAACTTCCATCGCGAACAGCAGGAGGAATTGGCCAGGCAAGAAGCCAAGCTGGAGCGCAAGCGCAAGAGAAGGGAGGAGATCGAGCAACAGCGAGAGGAGGAAGAATTGAAGAAGGAAAGGAAGTTCAGGAAGATGCAAGACAAGATGCGCAGGCTAGAAGGCGAGAGGAAGGAGAAGATGCAGCGCAAGCTGGAGGAGGTGCGCCAGAAGCGAGAGGCGGATGAACGTGCTGCGGCTGACAGAAAGATGGAGGAGCTGCGGGCCGATGAGGATATGCGACAACAGCGAAAGCAGCGCCGTCGCGAGGAGCTGGAACGCGTTCGTCAGGAACAAGAGCGATTGCAGGAGCTCAAGTGGCAGCAGGAGGAAGAGGAGCGCCGCCTGTCCGATGAAGAGCGCCGCGCCCGAAAGGAGAGGCGCCAGAAGGAGGTGGAGCGGTTGAGGGAACAGCAGGAAAAGGAGAAAGAACTTCAGTATCTCATGCAGAAGGCCGAAGAACAGAGGGCCGAGGAATCCAAGGAAGAATTTAAGCGCAGAAGGCGCGAGGAGCTAACCAACCTGCGCGAACAGCAGGAGAAATTGAAGGAAGAGGCGTACCTGCAGGAGGCGGAGGAAAGGCGCCAATGGGAGAAACAGAAGTCGGAGTTCCGTCGCAAACGCCAGGAGGAGATAGAGCGCATGCGAGAAGAGCAGGAGCGCGAAAAGGAACGCCGCTTCAAGTTCGAGCAGGAGGAACAGAAGCTCTTGGAACAGGAGCGCCGAAACCTGGCCCGCAAGAGGAAAGAGCAGCTGGATCAGATGCGGGAACAGAAGGAGAAGGAGGAGCGAGACGAATACATGCGCCAGCAGGAGAAGCTCAAGCAGCTCCAGGGCGAGCAGAGGGAAAAATACCTCCAACGCATCGAGCGCCTCAAGAAGGAGCGAGAGGAGCGCGAGGACGAAGAGCGCACCAAGAAGATGCAAGAGCTCAAACAAGAAGAGGAAGAGCGGCAGGCACGCAAAGAGAAGCGCAGGGAACAACTTGCACAGCTTCGCGAAGAACAAGAGCGCCGCCAGGAGGAAGTGTGGAAACGCGAAGAAGAGGACAGGAGGCGGTAAATATTCTCCCCCCCCAAAAAAAACAACTCGCTCTTATTAGGTTGTTGATAAATAATTCTTCTCCACAATAGATTGGAAGAGGAGAAGCTAGATCGCGTGAGAAAGCGCAGAGAGGAGGTGGAAAGAAGAAGAGAAGATGAGGAACGCCAAAAGGAGGAGCAGTTCAGGCTCGACCAGGAGGAAAAACGTCTCCTTGAAGAGCAACGACTGGAGCGCTTGAAGAGAAGGCGAGAAGAGCTGGACAGAAAGAGGTATGTGCTGTGTGTATTGTCCCTACACATTACTTATTTGCAACTTCTAAAGAGAGGAAGAAGAACGAGAGAAGGAGGAGAAGTTCAGAAGGAAACAGCAAAAGCTGAAGCGCTTGGAAGGAGAGAAGAGAGAGAAATACCGTAAGCGCTTGCAGGAACTCCAAGAACAGCGAGAGAAGGAGGAAGCGGAGGCAGCAGACCGCCGCATGCAAGAAATCCGCCTGGAGGAAGAGGAAAGGAAAGCGCGCCAGGAGAAGAGGAAGATGGAGCTTCAGCACTGGAAGGACGAACAAGAAAGACAACAGGAGCTGAAGTGGCAGCGAGAGGCCGAGGAACGCAAGCAGGAGGAGGACCTGAAGAAGCAACATGCTCAAAGGCGCAAACTGGAGCTCGAGAGACTCGCGGAACAGAAGGAGAAGGAGAAAGAGCTGCAGTACATGATGATGATGGCCGAGCAGAAACGCGCAAATGAGAGCAAAGAAGAATTCAGGAAAAGGCGCAGGGATGAGATCGAGAGGTTGCGAGAGGAAGCCGAGAAAGCGAAGGAGGAAGCCTACAGGAAAGAGCAGGAGGCCCTGAGGCAGCTGGAGGCCGAGAAGGCTGAAACCAGGCGCAAGAGGCGAGACGCCATCGAGGCCAAACGCCAGGAGGACGAAAAGGCGAAGGAGCGTCAGTACTTCGAAGAGCAAGCGGCCCTGCGCAAGCTGGAGGAAGAAAAAGCGGACCGCAACAAGAAGAGACGCGAATTGATCGAACAAAAGCGCGAGGAGGAAGAGAAGCGAAAGGAGGAGGAATACATTCGTCAGCGCGAGAAGATGGCCAAGCTGGAGGGCGAGAAGCGAGAACAATACAAGCAGCGTCTGGCTCTCATTGCGCAGGAGAGAGAGCGCAAGGACGAGGAGGCCCGCATCAGGAAGATGGAAGAGTACAAGCAGGAGGAAGAAGAGAGGAAAGCGCAGCGAGAGAGGCGAGAGAAAGAACTCGAGAGGCTCCGCTTGGAGAAGGAGAGGAAGATGGAGGAGGTGTGGCAACAACAGCAGCAGGAGATGAAGGAGCTCGAGGCGCACAAGCAGGAGACCCTCAGAAGGAGACGCGCCGAGATAGAGAGGAAGAGAGCGGAGGAGGAACAGCTCAAGGAAGAGAATTTCCGCAGAGAGCAGGAGGAAAAACGTGCCCTCGAGGAAGAGAAAGCCGAAAGGAGGCGCAGAAGGAGAGAGGAGATCGAAAGACAGAGGGAGGACGAGGAAAGGCTCAAAGCGGAGAAGTTCGCGCGCAAGCAGCAGAAGCTGAAGAAGCTCGAAGGTGAGCGAAAGGAGAAGATGCAGGCAAGGCTGCAGCAGCTGGCCGAGGAGAGAGAAAAGCGAGAGACTGATGCAGCGGACCAGAAGATGCGTGAGCTCCGCCTCGAGGCTGAGGAAAAGAAAGCACGCGAGGAGCGACGCAAGAAGGAGCTGGATCTCTACCGCGAGCAACAAGAAAAGAGGAAAGAAGCGCAGTACCTTCTCATGCAGGCGGAGCAGCAGCTGCTCGATGAGCAAAAAGAAGAAAACAAACGCAAGCGACGAGAGGATATCGCCAAGCTTCGTGAACAAGCCGAGAAGGTGAAGGAGGAGCAGTACCTAAAGGAGAGGGAAGAGCGCGCACAATGGGAGGCCCAAAAAGCTGAGATCAAGCGCAAGAGGCAGGAGGAGGCGGAAAGAAGGCACGAACAGGAGGAGCTGGAAAAGGAGGCGAGGTTCAGGGAAGAGCAGGAGAAGCTGCGCAGACTCGAGGGCGAAAAAAAAGAGAAGTATTTGCAGAGGTTGCAGCAGATCAGAGAAGAGCGTGACCGCAAGGAGGACGAGGAGCGCGAACGCAAGATGCTCGAGCTGCGTGCGGACGCAGAGGAGAGGATGGCACGCAGGGAGAGGAGGAAGCAGGAGGTAGAGCGCATGCGGGAAGAGGCTGAGTGGAAGAAAGAGGAAGCCTTCTTGAAGGAACGCGAGGAGAAGCTGCGCCTTGAGAAGGAGGCGATCGAGAGGAAGTTCAAGAGGCAAGCCGAGGTCGCTGCTCGCAGGGACGCCGAGGAGGCCGAAAAGGAGGCGCGCTACAGGGAGGAAAAGGAAGAGCGCGAGAAGTGGGAGGTTGAACGCCGAGCCCGCCAGGAACGCAGGCGCGAGGAGATTGCTAGAATGCACGAGGAGGAGGAAAGAGTTAAAGAGCAAAAATATCTGCTGGACAGAGAGGCGCTGCTCAAATACGAAGAAGAAAGGAAGGAAAAGAATCGCCAGCGCTTGGAGGAGCTTGCTCGAGAGCGTGCCAGACGCGATGACGAGGAGCGGGATGCCAAGATGGCGGAGCTTATCAGAATCAAGGAAGAGCAGGTGCACCGCAAGGAGAGGAGAGAGAGGTTCCTTGAGGACCTGCGCAAGAAGCAGGAGGAGGAGAAGGAGAGGCAGTACCTGCTCATGATGGAGGCGAGCAAGGCTGAAGAGGCTGCACGCCTGGAGGCCCGCAAGAAGCGCAAGGAGGAGCTGCAGCGCATGCTGGAGCAGAAGGAACTCGAAAAGGCTCGCGACTACGAACGCCAGAGGGAAGCCTACCTTAAAGCCGAGGCCGAGCGCAAGGAGAAGGAGAAAGAACGCCTGCGGAAGGTGCGAGAAGAGCTGGAGGCCGCCGAGGAGAGGAAACGACAGGAGCAGGCCAAGGTCTATGCGGAGCTAGCCGAAAAGAAACGAAAAGAGGAGGAGCTCATGAAGGCTATCCGCAAAAAAAAGGAAGAGGAGGCTGCGCAGTGGTCGGCTGCGGCTGAAGAGAAGCGCAATGCAGCCAAGCGCAGGAAAGCCGAGCTCATTGAGCAAAGGAAGAAGGCCAAGGACAAGTCCACCCAGCTTGCTCTTCAGCTTGAGAGTGCCAAGGTATAATACCCCCTTTATATTTCCTTTTTCGTCTTTGCATCGATGCGTTTTTAATCCAGTCTGCTATCAGTTGGATCCAACGCTCGAATACGATTCATTCTTCGAGGAGACCGGAATAGCTGGAGTGCACACGAATGCAGGGATGGAATCGCAGTTGGAGTCGCAAGGCGACAGGCTCGAGCATGCCAAGAAGAAACGAGAGCAGGATGAGAAAGCTAAAAAGGACAAGCAGCGTGCACTTGAACAGGAGATGCTGAAGAAGAGAGAAGAGGAGGAGCAAAAGAGGAGGGAGGACAGGAGGAATGCACGCCGAGCAGCGGGCAAGAGAGGTAGCCGCCCCGAAAGGACCGCCGACGCTACTCCCGCACCGGCTGCCAGCACCCCTGTGGATGAAGATGCCGAGTTCGAGGCCGAACTCAAACGACGAGAGGACGAGGTCAAGCGGAAGAGAGAGGAACGCCTGCGCTTGCTGGCAGAGAAAGAGGCAGAGGAAGAGGCAGAGTTCCAAAAGGAACTCGAAGCAAAGAAGAAAGAGCTCGCTGAACGTGAACGCAAGCGTGCTGACCGAAGGAAAGAGCTCGGCCTCTAACTCTGAGCTTGTTAAGTGTTAGGCCTTTTTATTTTTATTGTACCAAGAGGAAGTAGTAAAAAAATTTCAGAGAAACCTGCTTGTTTCGTGTTGGGTTAGGCTGACTGGTTTTCTTTTGATACCTTATCCAGATTGATGGAAGAACAACCGACACGCAGTAAGCGACAGGAGTTGGTTGACCGCCAACTGGCTGAAGTAAAAGCAGCCTATGCAGATACCAATAGTTCAGTTACAGGTTGGATTTTAACCATTTTGATGGAAGCATCAATCGATTTATCCCACTCATCGAAATAAATGCTGTAGATCTATCCTTTCAAGAAGAGGACGGAATGGCTGTGGTGTCTTTTAAATTGCGTGTTGGCGAGGGTGACGGCTACGAGATGTCGCTCATGTTGCCAGAGGAGTTCCCTCGTGGTGAATACCTTCTGAATCTACCTGATGGAGAGGTAACCATTTTGCAAAGAATGCGCTGATGTCCTCTTCTTCAGGTCAGACCGTTTTCCGTACGAGAGGCAAAGAAAAAGAAAAAGAGTAAAGGAAAGAAAGGCACAGGAGATCGGAAGAGCGTCGTGTAGGGAAAGA
>ERZ778026.4020-NODE-4020-length-12034-cov-10.236163_pt1 | contig 12034 bp, 14 predicted proteins | sample MGYA00375756_ERZ778026 | MGnify/ENA primary metagenome ERZ778026 (study PRJEB29350, sample SAMN05389820) | bioreactor metagenome | isolation source: Ammonium sulfate bioreactor | place: South Africa: University of Cape Town | collected 2014-02-18 ... | reverse complement strand
AGCAAGCCTCGCTCCACTCTCATGCGCACGAGCAACGAAGCAACTACGACCTCGAGCACGATGCTGCTGATCGAGTACCACACGCGAAAGCGTCTTTATATCTCGAACTCGAACCCGACCAACCAACCAATCGACTATCTAACTCAAGAAGGTCGTAGTCGGCGGCGTCGGTGGTCGTTGGTCTCTTAGGCGAGGTACTTGTTGAAGAAGGCGAAGGTACGCTCGTACGCGAGAGCCGCCGCGTCGGCGTTGTACACCTCGGGTCGCGTGGCATTCGTGAAGGCATGCTGGCACTCGGCGTAGTGGTAGAACTCGACCGTGTCGGCTGCCGGCGAGGCCTTGAGCTCCTGCTCGAGCTTGTTGGCGGCCTAGAGAGAGAGATGTACATACACCACAGCATACGAACCAAGAGCCATCGTCAGTCGAATGCGGCCACGCTCGCTCGCTCTATCGAAGATGTCGCGGTACCGTGATGTCCGAGAAGCCCACGAGCGCGTCCTTATCACCAAAGTGAGCCTGGAACGGGATCTACACGACGCACGATCATGGACGTTGATCGGTCAGCTGCCATTCCATATGCAACCATATGCGCCTTCGATCGAGTCTCGCGGCATCGTGCGCACCTTCATCGAGCTGCCATCGAAGCCGCCCGGGATGCCGTAGAAGGCCGAGCCTATCCACAATCCCATCCAATCAATCGACCCCGATAGCCACCAACTCGTACGAGCTGATCCGATGCGTACCAGCGTCGATGACGTCGCCGCCCCAGCGCTGCGAGCTCAGGCACGTGAGCGCGCCGCCCATGCACCAACCGACCACTCCGACCTTGGTGCATCCGAGCGAGCGGAGATGCAACGCCGCACCGCGAATGTCGTTCACGGCGCCCTCCCAGTCGAGGCCCGACATGAGGTGGCCTGCGGTCTCGTGGTCGACCGCCACCTTGCCGCGGTACCTGGTGCGGTGCAGACACGGTGAGCGCCGCCGTGCGGGCGTTGCTCGCGCGATGCCGCGCGATGCCGCATCACGACGTACAGGTCAGGGCACACGGCAGCAAAGCCGTGCGCGGCGAACTTGTCCGTGGTGTTCACCATGTGCTGGTTGAGGCCCCACCACTCCTGTTGAGCGCATCGTCGTCGTCGTCGTTGTTAGCAGCGTTAGCAGCGGCAGGCAACGCGAGCGTCTGCGAGCCTCCGCACCTGGATGACGACGACGCCCTTGGTGGCGCCCGCCGGCACGGCCAAATAACCCGGGCACGCATCTCCAGCCCTTCCAGCGAACGACGTATTGGTAGTGGCCATCAAGGTGAGCAAGGCGCGCAGTGATCGCAGCATCCAACGCAAGCACAGCGGGTAGGGGGAGGAGGCTGACGAGCGAGTGAGCTCGACTCCTTCGCCTGTCGGTGCCTCTCTCTGTTGTGTGCTGAGCCGGGCTTTCGTGTTCCGGTTCAATCCACTGTGGAATCAAGCTCGCGCTCTCAGTGGTCCGCCACGAACGTGGGATTGTCGTTTCGGCCGTGCTGGTTGTTGGTCAGCCAGACCGATCGAGAGGGGTTAGAGGCAGCGGCATCGCTATGGGGCTGTACAGGCTGATAAACTCCCACCGCTCGAATGCTCGGCATGACCTCGCCATTGTTCTCCAAGAGCACGGTGTGACTGGGAGGCGGGCATGGCAAGGGAAGCTCTGTGGTTGGGGCAAATAGCCAGCGGTCTGGTTAGCCTGCCAGGTGGTCTTGCGCTCGGCGAGCTTCGGGGCTGCTCGGAGGCCGGGAAGCGAGTGGCTCGGCATGAGGGCCGCGTTTCCCGCGCTTTCGCTGTTCCACTGCTCAACGGATCGCTGCGCTCTCGGTGCAGGAACGCGCGCTGCCGCGCTCTCGTCGCGCCATTCTCTTCGTTGCTCGCTGTTGCGTCTGTGCTCCCTTGTGGGTGAAGGTGGTCGTTGGCGGCGGTCGACATGGAAGACGATAGCATTGTGTCGGATGGCTTCGACGACGACGAGGCGATCGAATGCAGCGTGGACGAGGTGGATGCGGGCGACAACGAGGAGGACGACACCCGAGGCGAGGATATCGAGTTCTCCGAAGAGGACGACGAAGACGAGGAGCTCGAGGACGACGAGGAGGACGAGTACGAGGTCGACAGCTTCATCGACGATACCGAGCAGCCGTCCGTGGAGTACTACGACGACGACGATGACGACGATGAGTATGACGAGGCGGACGTCGAGGTCGTGTTGCCCCCGACGCCCGCGAGCAGCAAGCGTCGCCGTGGACGGCCCTCCATCGTCCACACGAAGCTCCTCGATTCTCTCGACAGCGCCCGCGCCTCAATCTATGTGACCGACGACGACGATGATGATGATGATGACGATGAGCAGGAGCAGAAAGAGGACCGCTCGGTAACGACGACGACGACGACGAGGCCCACCGGGATGGTAACGCCCAAGCCATCGTCCAACGCTCGCACCGCGACCTCGTCGTCCTCCTCGCGCTTGGCCGTGCCTCGGCGGTTCGAGGTACCTGACGAGCGCGACGTCTCTCCGCACAACCTGCTGCGCACCATTCGCCGCTTGTCAGTTCGATTGGCGCAGGAGCTTGTGAGCGGCCGTTCGCCTGCCAACGCGCCTGTCTTGGAGCAAGAGCGCGATGATAGCGACGACGACAACGAGCAACAGCACCATACTGCTACGAGCACCACTACGTCGTCGGCCGGCGATCAACCACCAGCGCAACAAACCACTGGCTCTCTGTTCCACAGCAGCATGGCGGTACCCAATCGATACGAGCTGCCCGAAGTGCAGTTCGGCCCCGATGAGCCGTCGGGACTCGATGACGCCGAGAAGGACCAATGGAACTACCTCGTGACGCGCGCTCGCGAGGCCGAGAAGGGCGCCAATCCCGAGGCAGCGTATCAATGGTTCGCCGCGGCGGCGCGCATTCATGCACCGCCCAAGCTGCAGGATCGCTTGAGCAAGCTCCAAGTACGCGCATATGGTGCCTGGTCCCTCGTGCGCCGTTGTAATATCGATACTGACGTCAATGCGGTCGCTGGGTGTAGTCGGTCGTGAACGAACAAATCATCAGCCAATACACACTGCAACCAGACGGCTACTGTCGTCTCCAATCGAGCGGCACCGATCAGATGCCGCAGTACCGACTTCCTGGAGGTCTGGTGGTTGCCAAGCGATACTACGACCAGCTGTTCGGCTACCAGCGCCAAGGCGTGCGATGGTATTGGTCGTTGCACTTGCGCGGCGAGGGTGGCATCCTCGGCGACGACATGGGTCTCGGCAAGACGATGCAGACGCTCACGTTCTTGCGCTGCTTGTTCGACTCGAACCTCATCTCGCGCGTCTTGATCGTGCTGCCGGTGGCAGTCATGGTGCACTGGAAGAAGGAGATCGAGCGCTGGTGCCCTGGCACGCGAGTGGCTCTCTTTCATGGCACGTACAAGAAGGGTCGCGAGGCCGAGCTCTCCAAGATCCTCCGCAAAGGTGGCATCTGCCTCACGTCGTACGGCCTCATCGTCACGAACGTGCCCGAGCTCTCGGACCACGGCAACTCGGTGTGGGACTACGTGATTCTCGACGAGGGCCACAAGATCAAGGTACGCAATCAATCACTTATCACTTATCAAGCACATTTACTCTTGGCGTTGCGACTCACTCGATCGGTCATTGCAGAATCCCTCAGCCAAGGTCTCAAAGGCGATTCGAGAGATTGGCACTCGCTATCGAGTCGTATTGAGTGGCACGCCGATCCAGAACAACCTCTCGGAGCTGTGGGCCTTGTTTGACTTTGTGTGCCAAGGTCGTTTGCTCGGCACGTATCCCATCTTTAAGCAAGAGTTCGAGTCGCACATTGTACGGTATGTATATAACTCGTCCGTACTCTCCGTTTGCCATCGAGCTAGCTAGTTCTAATGACGGAAGCTGTACAGTGCGCTCTATCAATCGGATAAGGAGGTCGAACCTGGTTCGGAGGCCGAAGCCTCGCGACTTCAGATCTTGGCGCTCGGTAACCAGTTGGCTGAGCAACTGGCGCTGTTGATCGAGCCGTTCTTCCTTCGACGTGAGAAGCAGAAGCCTCCCGGCACGAACAAGAGCGAGGCCGGCACTGGTGACGGTAGCAAGTCGGGCTCGTTCTTCTCGCGCTTGACGCAACCGTTGCCAAACTCGACGCCAACCTCAACGTCAGTACCGGCCGTGACTCCGCTTTCGTTGTTGATCTCCCCAATGACTCCCAGCTCAGGATCACGACAGCGAACGCCATCGAGTAAGATCAAGAGTCGCTCGCCATCCTCACGTGGCTCGATGAACCTCACGCCGCCATCGATGACCGTGCGCAAGAACGACTTTATCGTGTGGTTGCCGTTGACCGAGCCGCAGTTGGCGTTGTATCGAGTGTTTGGGCAGTCGGAGGCCGTCAAGCAGGCACTCAACAACACGGGCTCGGTGTTGGCGGCCATCACGGTGCTCAAGAAGATTTGCGATCATCCGGCGTTGCTACACGAGAAGATGAAGTCGCTGCGCGACGTCGAGCTCGCCGGCACGTCGATTCGGCTCCAGAGCAAAGAGCGCTTCGATCCGAGCAAGGGCGAGCTCGTAGCCATGACGGCCGACGAGGTCGAGGAGTGTGTGTCGCAGAGCTCCAAGATGCACTTTGTCGTGGAGCTTCTGCAACGCCTGCGCGCCGAGGGCCATCGCGTGTTGATCTTCTCACAGTCGACGCGCATGCTCAACATTGTGCAAGGCGTGCTGGCGTCCGAGCGGCTGCGAATGCGATTCGTGCGTATCGACGGCTCGATCTCGAACATTGACGATCGACAGCAGCTGATCGACCGCTTCAACTCGGACGAGAGCATCACGTGCTTCCTGCTGACGACGCAATGCGGCGGCGTCGGCATCTCGCTCACGGGCGCCGACCGCGTCATCATCTTTGATCCGGCGTGGAACGACCTCGACAACCAGGCGGTCGATCGTGCCTACCGCCTGGGCCAGAAGCGCAACGTCGTCGTGTATCGCCTCATGACGTGCGGTGCCATCGAAGAGAAGATCTACCGCAAGCAGGTGTTCAAGGTCGGCCTGACGCGCAAGGTGCTCGCCGCCAAGAGCAACAGTCAGTATCGCTACTTCTCCAAGCAGGAGCTGCGCGAGCTGTTGGTGCTCTCGGACGACCCGTATCGCTCCGAGACTCAGATTCAGCTCGCGCGCCTGCACTCGGCCGACCGCCAGCTGCCGCCGGGTCTCGCCGAGCACATTGAGCTGCTGCACACGCTCGGCATCTTTGGCCTGAGCGATCACGACCTGCTCTTCAGCAAGCCCGATGCCGAGCTCGCAGAGCTCGCCACTACGCTCGAGGCCTCACCCGAGGTCAAGCAGATCATCGAAGAGACGGCCGCCGAGGCCTCGGCTCGTCTCGATCGCACTCGCTCGGCGCTACGTCCAACGGCCGCCCTCGGTCCGATCGCGGTCGATAGCACGCCGTACCGACCACAACCGGCGCACCGCCGTGTCGACACTGCCAACGAGGAGGGTTCCTCGGACTCTGACACGGCCGTGCTCGGTGCACATGACGTGGCCGAGTACGACAGGACTTCGCCTCTTGGAGTGCGTCCACGAGAGGCAACGCCACTCGAGGATGATTCTCCCAACAAGCGTCGCCGTGTCGATATCACTGAGGTGGACGACGAGGACCACGAGGACCACCAGCAGCAGCAGGACCAAATGGACGACTACGGCGGCGAAAATAGTGCCACCGACGAGGACGAGGAGGTCAATGACCAGGAGATTGAGGACATGATTGCGCAACAAGACGACGAGCCAACACGCAGACCGTCCGTGTCGCTGGACCTCGTGGACGAGAACGACGAGAACGACGCCAGCACGCACATGCCGTCAGCGCACTCGGCGTCGCCAGTCAGCAGCTGTCATCAGAGCAAGCAGCTCCGATGCCTGCAGAACACGCTCGCCAACTCGTGTGTGCCGCTCGACACTCTGCAGTCGGTGGTGCCCGACGAACCGGGCAGGCGACAGGAATACGAGCGGCTTGTGCAGCAAGCTCAGCAAGCCGAGGAGGACGGAGATTTGGCAACGGCCCTCAACCAACTGCTCTCGGCTCTCGAGCAATATGACCGCGAGAAGTGGTTGCACATCAAGATCATGCGGCTCGCCAACGAGTTGCAACTACTGTAGGAGCTATTCTCTGTGGCATCGTTGTACATTTGACTCTACATAATGAATCAATAGAGATAGATCAGCAGACCCGATATCTTCGATAGATTCATTAGCTGCTGAACGCCAAACTCACTTCCAGGCAGATTTTCGGTGATCACCGAAGAATATCGCCAGCGATCGAGTGAATTTTGCGCATTTGCGCGTATTTGTCGTTGTTGCTTGTTCGCCTCCTCTTCCCGCCACTCGCCTCCCTCGTTCTCTTACACGCGCGTCCACCACACATATCGCCCCCGTCTCGATATCTCGCCAGCCACCCTCTGCCATTACACGGCTCCTTTCTCTGCCACTCTCGAGAACAATCACCACCTGCTCGTGTATTTGCAGTTGTTCGAGAGGGCTTGAGTGGTCGTCGCGTGATTCGTGGTAAGCCGTACGCCAATCCCGCGTTCGCCTCGTTCATTACGCAGCACGAATCCTGTGTGTACACAAGCCGCCTCCTCGCCACGATCTTCGAGCCTGTGCCCTCGAGTAGCACACGCCCATCATGGCATCAAAAACAATCTTGTCTGGTGCCTTCCTCAAGAGCACCAAGGCTTCGCAGCTGATCGATGGCCTCGAGGTACGTGCGTGGTGTCGTTGGCGTTACGCGGCCGCTACGCGTAACGCCGCCACCCCAAACCTCTGCGCCCTAACTAATGCCAACCTCCTCTCGATGACACTGCATGAGTGTAGAAACTCTTGGACCTCCTGCAAGAGTGCGAGCAAGACATCAAGGCTGCTCAAAAGTTCCACAAGTGCGCCGTGGGCTTGGCGACCGACGCTCTCCTTACGCACAAGAACGCGCAAGTTCGCCTGTTGACCGCGTGCTGCCTCGCCGATGTGATTCGCGTCTTTGCGCCCAAGCCTCCGTTCGATCACGAAGACCCGGTACGTATCGATATCTCTCGTTGGAAAAGTTGGCAGCCGCAGTGGCAGTTGCGGTTGTAGCTGTAGTGCGCGATCGCGTGGCGTGGCGTGGCGCGGTGCTCGCGTAAGCGACTCAACTCTAACTGGCGCGACATAGAACCTGTGGCGATTCTTCTTCTCCGAGCTCAAGACGCTTGGCAGCGACGATCGTTGCTTCTACTTGCTGCAACGACTCACCGAAGTCCGCGCGTTCTTGGTGTTGATCGATGGCGACAACACTGATTTACTCGCCGAGCTGTTCGAAACGCTACTCGGTGCCGCCGAGTACGTCTTTTCGCGTTCAGTCTCTCTCGCGCGCGCACGTTTGCTTGGTATCACTGCTTGGTACTTGATTGAGGAGACTAATCGTGGCCGTGGTCTCTAGTCAACTGACGGGCACCGAGCACAAAAAGTATGCTCTCACCGCCATGAACGTGTGCCTCGATGCGTACGACCGCGTACCGCGCGAGCTCACTCGCTGTATCCTCAAGTATCTACTCTCGGAGACGCAGTCCGGCAAGCGCGGTGGCAAGCCTACGGCCTCGACTGCCGTCTTGTTGGCGAACGAGCTCGTGGCACGCTGTACCGGCAACCTCGCCGACTCGATCTACGAGCTCGTGCTCAAGAGCATCAAGAGCGACGACAAGCTCCGCAAGCGCCTCGCTACCGAAGAGGACGACCTCTCCACGGACTACGACGAAGACGACGAGGAAGATCAAGAAGATGCCAAGTTGCTGGCGTTGATCGTATCGTCACGGCATGTTCTCTACAAGAAGCTCGGCTTGCTTGCGCCTGAAATGCTTCTCAAGTTGATTCCGCTGATCGAACTCGAGCTCGCGGTACGTTGCAGCATTCCGACACCGCTGCCGCCAGCTCTCTGCAAGTGGCACTCGACTTACCTTCCCGCTTTGTTACGCTGCCGTGCGTGGTGTGCATGAACGACAGGCATCGAGTAGCGACATTCGTACCAAGGCCGTCGACTGCGTGCTGGCCATCCTCAAGGCACAGCCCAACGCTGCGACGGCGTATCGACTGTTCGAGAGTCTGCTGCATCGATTCAATGACTCGGACGACAAGATTCGAGAGCGCATGCTCGCAAGCGCGTGCGACTTGTTTCTACTGAGCGAGAATCCTGATACCATCTGCGGTACCTTGCTTGGCGATCGGAGCCTGTACATTTCGGCTTCGATCTAACGGTGATCGTTTGGTGCATTTCTACGACAGACGTATTGATCAAGCGGTTGCTCGACAGCCAGACCGACTTGCGTGCGAGTGCCATCAAAGCCGTAGTCAACGTCATTAATGCCTACCCAAGCCAAGTCAACCGCGAGTTGATTGTTGCTGCCTCCGAGCGAATGCACGATACCGATGTATGTACTACACTCCCTGCGTCCATTCTCGGTAGCGTTCGTTGTCGCTTACTCACCAAGGCGAGAGCGACGCTTTCATCCCTTCCTTCATCTGGTGGATTGATGATGTGACGGTACAATAGCCGAGCGTCATGAGTTTAGCAGTGCTCAAGCTCGCCGAGCTGTACCGCCATCTGAGCCAACAATCTGATGCCAATGTGCTAGCAAAGCTGTCGGGTGTTCCAAGCTCGATTATGCGTGTCTATCGTCAGCCCGACTGGTACTCTCGGTACGGAGCTTCTACTATTGCATTGCACGCACCCACACGCGGATATCTACTCTTGCTCGGCTCTGACACTATCGAGTACGATGGTGGTGAACAGATACGTCGCCGAGTATGGGTTGACCAAGATTATGGCCCACAGCAATGCCAGCGAACATTGCAACTCGCTTTTGAGTGTGATCGAACTGCTCAGTGACGAGAATCGTACCACATTCTACAAGCTCCTTCAGGACAAGGTCCGCTTCCGAGCAGCGTTCGCGAGCTTCCTCAAGAGCCACAAGGAGACGCTTGTACTCGTGACCGACAAGCCCGAGCAAGTGTACAACACTCTCGAGGGCATTCTCTCGAACCCATTCTTCTTCTGCCTTTCGGAGCCAGCCCAGTATGCGACCATCATCATCGAGGCTCCCAACGCCGTGTTTGATGCGCTCGCCACGCTTCTCAAGGACACCCCTTCGTTCGAAGATTATGAAGCTGCCGCGGTACGCTCCACGTCGTCTACCCTGCCTCCGTCAATCAGCATACGTGGGACTCACTCTCTCTCTCTCGCGCGCGCGCGCGATGGTTCTCTCCCGCTTTTTCTGTCGCAGACCCAAGCAATCCAAGAATTTGAGAACTATGTCAAGAGCAAGTCGAGCAAGAGCTCAGCCGACTCGATCAAGGAACAAGTGACCTTCTTTAGTGCTCTAGTGCAGAAGCTCTCCTTGTCGGTCGCGCCACGCTCACTCGGCAGCGAGCTCATCGACTTCCTCACCATGCCCGGCAACGAGGCTGCCACCGATCCACGAACGTTGCAAGTGATCGAAGAGCTGTCGACACACCTGCCGCACTTGTTCCTCGACCACGTACCACGCTTGCTGAAAAGCATCCAACCGCCGCTCGAGTACACCATTCTCAAGATCATCGCCAATGCGAGATGCAACGTGCACGTCGGTTCAGCCACCCTCACCAATTCCTTCAAGCACAAGTTGAACGACCTCTGTTTGGATTCGGAGCCTCGTATTGCCAAGGTCGCAGCCAGTGCACTCATCTCGCTCTTGGCTCCTAAGCACAAGGACTTGAGTCGATTGGCAGAGGTATGATTTGTCAGACTTCCAAGACACGACAAAGGGAGAGAGAGAGAGAGAGAGAGAGACCACTTTGCTAAGCGAACGCTTCTCGATTTGGTGACTTTCTAGACGGCATTCAGCAATCTCTCCACGAACGTGAACCGCAATGCTGCGCTGCAATGCTTGCGCACGCTAGTGGCACAGTCTCCTGACTCTCTGGCAGTCTTGAACGATGAGTTGGTCACATTCCTCATCTCGTTCATTGCTGACCACATTGCCCAAGACACCGAAGCCGACGGCATTGTCGTCAATGGTGGCGATGGTGATGACGATGATGGCAACGAAGGCAACGACGACATCAACGGCCAAAAGGCCGACCTTGACGACGAGGAGGATGGCGGAGTTACCGCAGCCAAGAAGCCAGCCAAAGGTTCTCCCAAGCCCAAGAGCAGTCCAAAGCCTGTGAGGCACGGCGCTCGATGTGGAGAGCATACCAAGGCGCTCGCGCGGGCCATCAAGCTCTTGGCACGATATGTCTCGCGTCCAACCGTAGATCTCGAAGCGCAGACGGCGTCCTTCAAGTTGCTGAGCGAGCAGTTCTCGTCCCTCTCCAAGCTAACGACGTACGTGTGTTGTGTCTCTCTCTCTTTGTGTGGAGATTAACCAACTCGGGCTCTATCGTGTGATGATGTCGTATGACAGATATCGCGCTGGTTACTTGACCAAGGTCGTGGCATCGGCCTTGCTCCATGTGTACCTCGTGCGCAAGCGCGAGGCTGCGTGGTATCACTTTTTCATGCGCCACTTTGCCGCCTACCTGCAAGGGCAATCTGCACAAGCGAGTGCCGTTCGTGCGTACCTGCTCGAGCGACTGCCAGCCGTGCTGCCCAAGCTGCCGCAGTACTTTGTCGGCATGTTGTTGTTGTACGATACCGAGAGGCTCGAGGTCAAGATGCGCGCTCGTAAGGCGCTCGCCGCACACATGAAGCTGCTCCAGGAGGTGATCAGGAAGATCAATCGCCTCGAGGAGGAGAAGCAGGTCGAGAAGGAGAAGGGAACCACGCAACCGGTCGAGTACTTTCTCTTTTACATTATCCATCTGTTGGCTCACCTGCCGTACATTGAGAACGACGCTCCCAAGTACATTCAGTCGACGCAGTACGTTGTCGTCATGTTGGTCGCCGTGTAATGCCCCGTTACTGATAAGCTCGCTCTCACTCGCTCGCTCTCTTCTTGCCTTTCGATCCCGACCATGGCAGCTTCTTGCGCTTCTTCCTCGACTCCATTCCCGAGCCGAACTATCATTACTTGCTGCAAGTGACTGCCATTATTATGGACTCAACCGATCGATTCCAGGTATGAATGAATGAATGAATGAATGAGCATGCAAACCATCAAGAAGCGACTCATGTTGCCGTTGATTGACTATGGGTGTGTGTCTACAGCCAATCACTGCAACGCAGCACCACAAGTGCCTGGCACAGCTGTTTAGCTTGATCATTCAGCAGCAACAGCTCTCCAAGCACAAGGAAGACCGCAAGGGCTCGTCGAACGCCATCCGTCCGCCTCCGTACCTCTATGCAACAGAGAATCCTGAGGAGGGCCAAGGAGAAGGCTCCAGGCAACTAGGCTTCAAGCGACAACGCTCGTATCTCCCTGAAGGTTTCAAGCTGCCGAGCATGCAAGGCTTCCACATTGTTGTCGCCGCCGCTGCTGCTGCCGCTGCCGCTGCCAACACGGCTCCCAATGACCGCGGCGACGCTGAAGAACCGCTTGCAGCGTCGCGAAAGAAAGCCACCAAGCGTGGCCGTCCCGCGGGCAAGTCTGCCACCGAGGCCGGAAGCGCTCCAAAGCGCCAGAAGCGTGTCTCCACCAAGAGCAGTGCAGCGGTACGTCGTTCTGGCACATGTCGTTTGGCTGGCGCTACTTCTCACTCGCACGGATTTGCTCGTCGTGTACAGAGCTCCGCGATGGAGATCGACTCGGACGAGCAGGAAGATGGAGATAGCGACAGCGAGCACGAACTCTCCTCTTCACCGAGGCGTCGGGCCATAGCCCTCGATGAAGTCCAGCGTCGCAATCCTGGTCGCAGTGCTCGTGGCAAGCCTATCATGGAGGTAGACGAAGATGAAGGCGAGGACGAGGACGAGGACGAAGAGGCTGATCACCAGCAAGACGACGAGAGCTCGTCGTCACCTGAGCCATCGCCAAAGCCATCACCCAAGCCTTCACCGCGT
>ERZ778026.4014-NODE-4014-length-12055-cov-121.312500_pt1 | contig 12055 bp, 15 predicted proteins | sample MGYA00375756_ERZ778026 | MGnify/ENA primary metagenome ERZ778026 (study PRJEB29350, sample SAMN05389820) | bioreactor metagenome | isolation source: Ammonium sulfate bioreactor | place: South Africa: University of Cape Town | collected 2014-02-18 ... | reverse complement strand
TAATCACACGTGATCCACGGCGAGAAATTAACAATGGTAAAAATGTTTTGGTCATCGCAGCATGTCCGAAAAAATTGACATTCATAACTGTTCGCATCGTTTCAATCGATGTCCAGTCGATAAAACCTGATTTTCCTATACCGGCGTTATTGACTAATGCAAAAAGTGAAGTCGTTTTTTGTGCGATCATTTCATATGCTGAATCGATTTCTTCTTGTCGAGTTATATCAAGACAAAAGACTGTGGCTCGATTTGATAATTGTTGTGTTAAATGTTCTTCATTATCTGGATTGTAAACACCAGCTAATACATGAAAACCAATTTTATCCAGTTCAATTGCTAATGTATGACCAAAGCCGGTATCACAACCGCTAATGAGCACATATTTACCATTGGGACTAAGATTAGGTGGTGGAAATAAATACTGGTAGATTCGATAACCTACATAGAGAATGATGAGGATGCCAATAACGACAGAAACACTCGCCATTTTCGATAAAAAAGATGAGAGTAATCGTGATAAAAATAGCCTTTAATGCTTGTTTCGTTTTTCGTATTTATTTTAGTGCAATACGATCGAAAGAATAGAAAGAAATCACTTGTTGCCCTTTTTCTGCTGTGATTTGACTTTGACGCAGTTAATATGATATGGTTGATTTATTCGAAATGAATCATCAGAAGAAAACAGCTTGATTATTTAAAACATAGAAGAAGAAAAAAAGAAACGAACAAAAATAATAAACAAATACGTATTTATTTATTTTAGTCCGCCAGATTGTGGTCCTTGGCCTGGTAACGGTTCTCGTTGAAAGCCAATTTTTGGAGCATGATCACGATTTGGACTAGAAATAAAGAATAGAATAAAAACAAGAAATGACAGTAAATGAATTACTCAGCTGGTTGACCTGGATTTACAGGATCAGTTCGAGCGCCAGGTGGAGCTGAACTAAAAAAAAAAACATTTGAATATTTCGAAAATCAAATCTTTTTTTTGTTCTTTGATTCGTACGTTTGAGAATCTGGTTTTTCTGGACCTTTGATTTTGCCAAGCATTGAATCATTTGATCCTATACAAACGAAATTCTCTCGATAATTTTTTAACAGAAAACAAAAACTCTCGTATTCTACCACTAAATGCTCCACCCGTTGGATCTAAATCTTTCGACATGAGAAAATCTAAAATCTTGATAGATGATATTCAACTAACGAAAAAGAACTTGGTTTAAATTTTATTTATCCCTGAATAACTAATCAAAAATCCAATATACATAAAAGAAAAACGAAGCACGTAAGATATCAATAAGTGAGCAATGTTCATGGGAAAAATTTCGATCCACTTTTTGATTAATCTTGATCTTTTCGTCCGTATTTGAGAATTTTAACGAATTCTTGATAATCGAATAAGCCGTTTTTAATCGGAGCTTCTTTAAATAATTCTTCGACTTCTTCGTCCGTATATCGATCTCCGATTGTCATTAACAATTTTCGTAAGCGTTCTTCCGAGACTTTGCCTGTGCCATCTTCATCCAAAGCCATAAACGCATTTTTAATGACGTCTTCTGGATCTGTACCAGTTAATTTCTCGCCGAACAATGTTAAAAACATGGTGAAATTAATATCACCCGGTGCTTCACGTATCATAGCGTCGATTTCAACATCACTAATGACTTTACCAAGTGAAGCAAACATATCTTTCAAATCATCACTACTAATAAAACCATCCTAAAGCCAAACAAAAATATTCGTGAAATTCTTCGACGACAAAAGTTGTTTTTTTTTGTTACTCGATCATGATCAATGATATTAAATGCTTCCTTGTATTCTTGAATTTGTGATTGATCGAACATAGCGAATATGTTCGATGTTGCACGTTGTTGACGCTTTTTAGCTGGTTTAGCTTTGGCTCTCGATGCCATTTTTTTTGTTCTAGATCTACAAAAAAACACGTGCTTCGTTTCTTCGTGATTAATCAACATATTATGGGCAAAGGTTGTTCAGTTTTTTTTTATTAGTAAAAAAATCTATTCGAAACAAAAACATTTTAACATATTCGACAAAAATTTCCGAAAAGAAAAATATTCTATACTAGCCAAAGGGAAGGGTATTTTATTATAGATATAGAATACTTAATATAACTAGTTTCGATTTGAAAAATAAACTAAAGATCACCGTCGGATGTTTGTTTTCGAATTTATTCAGTTTCAGTAAGTTCACTATTTCTCGGTGAAACTAAAATATATAGAAATTTGTTAGTTTATTTGTTTTTTTATTCACTATACAACTAAAATAGAGAACAAAACGACTTGTTATTAGTAATTGTATTTGTCTGTTTTTTTAGTATTAAGTCAGAGAACGAAAATTATTAGATAAAATAAAAATTCAAAAGAAGAAAAAAAACAATAAACAATCACAAGTTGAGATTTCTCGAATGAGAGGATGTATAGGTCGTAGTATTTCCAACCGGATAATGAGTAAATCCGGTCCAACTATGATAAAGTGGTGAATACATAAGCAATGTACCGTACAAACCGCAAAGTATCACAAGACTAATCAAACCATGCAATGCACTCGTATTTGTTTCGGTTTCTGGAAGATGGAAAAAGTAAAACATACACGGCAAACATCATGCAGATGAATTCTACGTACTATCAATATATCGTCGTGCGATGAATTTTAACAGTTCATCGAGCAGAACGACGGGAACGGAGATTTTTAAGACAGCAAACCATTCTTCCCATGTTAATGGACAAATTTGAAAAACGGTCTATAAAGAATTTGTTCAAACATTTTCAAAAAATCAAAATCGGTTTACATTAAACATAGGAACGTAGAGAATCATCATATGCAATGACATTGATAATGCAATAGCATACAAAAGATATTTATTTGTCCATGGTGGCATTTTTATAAGAGATTGATTTTCAGATAAACTAAATGAAGTTTATGAATTGACCGAAAAGAAAAATCGAAATCAATACCTGTTAAGAGCATTTAACATTTCGATGGTGACGAGTACTGAAAGTGCCATTGTCATCGGATGTGGATCGTCGAATACATCGCAATCGATATCTTCCCATTCTTTACCACCTCCACGACATTTAAAATGATGTGTCTAAAGAGAATAAATAGATTTACATGCAAACATTCTCGAGCCAATTGTTTTTCAATATTCGTGTTAAGTTAGACTTATAACTCAAGCAAGACTAGCTACCAGTTGGTTGTTACATGATTATAGAAGAAGAACGACATCACCACAAACAAATATAGGACAATATATACTAATAAACACTACATTCTAACAGATAAATATATATATATATCTCACCAGCTGCGTCCACGACAACAGTGGCCCATCGTGATAAGAAACGTACCACCTATAATCAAGTATCGAGATGTTTTTTTTTGAATTAGTTTTAAACTATACACTTCACTCAATGGGTACAAACTCTTACCAGCATGATGCACCGACAGTGCCTGCTCCTACGTAAGCTATAAAACAAAGCAAACGATTAGTGAAATCAAGTACACACCAAATGCCAATAGGTAAGTTTAGGACCATTGGTCGCATCCATCGACCACCAAGTTGCACTCCAAACAACAGCAAATCCGACATAGGCTATTATTACAGAGACAGATAGTAAAATCAACAGTCAACTTAGAATTCTCGCAAATTTTAACACCAGAAATTATTCGATCATGTAGCTGAAAAAAGTCAAAATTTCAAAATAAATATGCAACGTACTTCCGACGGCCATATATCGAAAGAATAACCAAGGTGTAATAAGAGATTCTTTTGGATTACGTGGAGGTCGTTCCATAATATCTAAATCCGGTGGATTGAAACCAAGTGCTGTAGCTGGTAGACCATCAGTAACTAAATTAACCCATAACAATTGAACGGGAATCAATGATTCAGGGAGACCAAGTGCAGCTGTCAAGAAAATGCAAACGACTTCTCCGATATTTGATGAAATCAAATAACGAATGAATTGTTTCATGTTGTTGTAAATAGCTCGACCTTCTTCAACGGCAGCGACGATTGATGAAAAGTTATCATCAGCCAAGACCATTTCCGATGCAGTTTTAGCAACAGCTGTGCCTGAACCCATAGCAATACCGATTTCAGCTTTTTTAAGAGCTGGAGCATCGTTGACACCATCGCCTGTCATAGCAGTGATTTCACCATGTGATTGAAGATATTCGACGATCTTCGATTTGTGAGCTGGATCGACACGGGCGAACATTTTTGCTTGACGACAAGCTTCTGATTGATCTTCTGAACTAAGATCATCGAATTCACGACCGCTAAATGCTTTGCCTAGAGAATACAAAGGAAATGTTTTGAATTTTCGAGTTGTGTGATGTACCTCGAGTATTTTGATTCTCTTTGAAGATACCAATACGACGACAGATAGCTTCAGCGGTATTTTTATTATCACCAGTAATCATGATAACACGAATACCGGCATCACGACAACGTGAAATAGCATCGATAACTTCCGAACGAGGTGGATCAAGCATACCAACAACTCCAACAAATGTGATATTATTTTCATAACCAATAAATTTTCGTGAATCTTCCATGTCCATATCTTCTTTTCTTGGTGGACTATCAATAGTTCCCAAAGCTAAACAACGTAATGTATCACGGCCTGTACCATATTGAAGAACTAATTTCATAATTTCTTGTTTCAATTGTGGAGTCATGGGTACTTTTTCTGTTCCAACTCGAATATGTGTGCATCGGTCAATAACTGATTCAGGTGCGCCTTTTACAAACATTTTACTGCCTGCTGCTCCTTTAGCAGTTGGGGTAATATAAGTTGACATTGATTTTCGATCTCGAGAGAATTCCAATGTAAAGTCTTTTCGATATTTTTGACGAATAATTGTATTGCATGCCATAGCTAAATCTTGTGGTGATAAACGAGATTTATCTGTATTGAATACATTCATTTTTTCGACTAATACTGTCAATGCAGTTTCAGTTGCTTCACCAACTTTTTCAAAGACTTTCTTTGCTTCATTGTAATCCAATGATGAATCATTACACAAAGCTGCACATTCAGCTAATTCAATTAATCCAGATTTTTGTGAACAATTGAATTTCTCTCCATTGAAGATGATATCACCTTTCGGTTCATAGGTTGATCCAGTAATTTCAAATTGATCAATTTGACTTCCACTGCCATCAGCTTTACTGAACACAAACATTCGACAAACAGACATTTGATTCGTTGTTAATGTTCCTGTTTTATCCGAACAGATAACTGATGTACAACCAAGTGTTTCAACTGATGGTAATGAACGAACGATAGCATTTTTCTTTGCCATTCTTCGTGTTCCAAGTGCGAGACAAGTAGTGATGACAGCTGGCAAACCTTCGGGAATAGCAGCAACAGCTAGAGCAACAGCAATCTTGAAGTAGTAGATAGCACCACGAAGCCATGATCCACCGTGAACTGGATCATTGAAATGACCGATGTTGATAGCCCAAACTGCAATACAAATGATGGTAATAACCTGTAAATAAGACGTGAATTAATTTAGTTTTTCATATGAATGTGATTTACTTTAGATAATTGTTCACCGAATTCATCAAGTTTTTGTTGTAAAGGTGTTTTTTCTTCTTCAGCTTCAGCCATTTCCGATCGAATCTTTCCGATTTCGGTATTCAAACCAGTACCAATAACAATACCTCGACATTTACCTGCAGCAATATTTGTTCCCTAAAATAAATAAATTCCTAAATCGTTTCCAAAATCCCAAATGAATAGAAGTCTACCGAAAACAAAATATTCTTCTTATCCTGATTGACAGCTCGTGGGTCAGGAATCGGATCAGTATGTTTAATAACTGACACACTTTCACCGGTCAACAATGATTGATCGATACGAAGTGTTGTTGAATAAATTGTCGTGATACGAATATCAGCCGGTACTTTATCACCAACTGCGACTTCGACAACATCGCCAGGAACAAGATCTCGTGCTTTAATTCGTTGAATTTGTCCTGGTCGATTTTGTCGGACAACTTTCGCCGTTTCGGGTTCGTATTCTTTTAATGCTTCGATTGCACTTTCAGCATTACGTTCCTAGACATGATAAATATGTTATTTAGAATTAATTATCACACGCAACAAATGGAAAATTTCTCGTACTTGCCAAACACCGACAGCTGCGTTGGCAATAAGAATAAGAAGAATGACAAGCGGCTCGACGAAAGCTGCTATTAAACTGTCTTCTTCCTTATGTTCTTCAAATAAAGCTAAAACCTACATTGATCGAGTAGAAAAATACTTCGATTTCTGATTGAAAAAATTCAACATACGAATGAAATACATGCTGCTGCAAGTAAAATTTTGACTAGAAGATCATCGAATTGTTCTAAAATAAGTTTCCAAAGTGGTTTGCCTTCTTCAGCAGGAAGTTCTACGCAAAGACAATGAACAAAATTTAACAAAACAGATTTTTCTTTCGTTTTGCTGATCAATTTTACCATTGGGACCAAATCTTTCAAGATCACGTTTAACACGTTCTTCGGAAAGACCTTTGGATTCTTCGACTGTATAGAAAGCTGCAACATCTTCTTTCATTTTCGTCCATGGATAGTCAATGACTAGCGCTGAAGTGGACGAACGACGCCCCACATTTGACCGATGCATGGCTATCTGAAAGAAAGTTCAAATGAAAACGAAATATATTTCGAACAGTTCGCACAGTTTGAAATGATTTGTTTTTATATTCGAAACGCACTAGTCTTTGATAGGTTTCTTTCTTTCTCGTAAACGAAATCAATCAATCAAGACAGTGACTCGTTCGTTTGATTTATGTAATTAATCAATCAATCAATGGGCGATCTACTCCAATCGAGTAAATTTTCGATCTAGAAAATATTTACGAATCAATTTTTTGTCTTTTTTCTAGAAAGAATACACGCACTTTTTTCAATCAACTCGAATCTCTAAAGAGGTCGCTAGACATAAGAACAATTCACTTATTCGAATCATTGTTTATTCGATACGGATGATTTCGTTTTTATATTTTGCGTACATAACTTTACTAACAATGAATAATTACCAAAAAGTGCATATCTTGATTTTTTTGAGTGCACAAGATGCAAAAAACAAATATTCAGTTGAGGACTCACCCACTAATGTAGTTCAATAAAACTAAATAAAGGAAATATGATAGAAACACAATTGATACTATCTCTATATAAAAAGAAAAACAATGAAATGAAACAGTCATTCAATCAAAGATCGAAGGAGAATTTCTCGTGAGTGTGTTTTGTTCTTCGTCTACATTACTACTAAAACGACGAGTACATCTTTGATTTGGTAAGAATCTATTCTCTTTTCTGTCTTTCTTTCTTCTTCTCTCTATTCCCGTGATTTTCTTCCGTTTCTTCGCTTTTTTTTGTGTTCTGCGTATGCACATATAAGAATACAACAGTTTCTCGATGATACTCATGCACCTTTTCCTTTTTATCGGTTCCTATCGATATGGTAAACAGCTTGTTTGCTTATACATACAAACAGTACCTTCACCATCGCGCGTTCTATCGTCGATGATAATGATGCTTCGATCGATTAGAGGAAAAAATAGAGATCGACGTCAGTCATTCAGTGTGCTAGTGTATATAGCGATGAAAATGATACGATGAAGAGAAATGATTGTCGTCACAATACTGTTTTTGTATGGTAACATACTGAGCGCAAGGTTAGCTCTCTCAAAAGCAAACGATTCATAATTAAAGTCAGAAGAGAAAGAGTTTTCCTCGTTTCTTCTTTTTTGTCCTCATTTCTTCCGTTGTGTTTTTAATGTCATTCAATCAATATGATACCGGCTACTTTACATGTAAATACCAATACAGACTGTTCGAGTCTAACACGCTTGTTCTTGTCAATAAAAAAAAAAAGAGAATTATTTAATCGATAGAAAACCGAGACTATTATATTCGTATCTATGTGCCCTTGGAACCAGCTACGTGACTGCTTCTCACACCTTTTACTCACGATCTCTTGATAATAATTCATATTTTTTTATATATTTTCTGTCGTTTACTATTCCTGAAGGAATATGAAAACTAAATATTTATCTTCCAAGGCTCTTTTTGTTTCTGTCTTTGACATATGTTATTGAAATATTTTCTCGATACGTTCCGATTAAAAACTACAATCAACTAATGATATCGAAAAAGAAATAACTTACTCAGTACAATCACGCACACGCACGAAAAACAAAATGGCAAAAGCTTTTAAATAATTGCTAGACATGCGTCTCATTATCCTGATGTTTCCTACGAGAGTGACGAACGAATGACAACAACATCGAGAAAGATCTTTTCTTTTGTTTTACTGATCAGTGTCGTCAATAGGAAACGATCGATCTAATTCCATCATCATCATCACCACCCACCGTTCTCGTTTCTATTCCTTCGTTTTCTTTTCCTTTTTTTTGTGTGTTGTCGGTGATTGTTGTATATTTTTCATCATCTCGCATCTGCTACAAGACGTGCGCGTCTATTAAATATCAACGATGATCAGATTTATATCTCTGATCCATCAAGAAAAAATCTTTTCCGTATATAAACAACAATAAGGTTGTTCATGGACATTCGACTGTCGATAATGACAATCATGAATGTCATTGAATTAGAAGTCGTTAGCAATGGAATTCGTTCGTTTGAATTTCGCCCTAATTTGCTTATTCAAATTAGTTTCCATTAGATGATATTAATCAGATTTCGAGTCTATACACTCCAACTAATTATAGATTCAACAAGTCGTTATTGTTGCTGTTTGCTAGACTTATGTGTATTCATTTAATCAAATAATAATAATAATAATAAGAGAAAAAAAAAGACGAAAAAAAACGAGAGAAAAAAAGTGAATTGAACTGTTTGTAGTTTATCAGCCAAACTTCTTCTTTCGCTGTTTTACAATACAAATTCTTTTTTTGTCTTTGTCTCACGATGAGATAAGAAAAACGATGAAGAAAAAGAAAAAGAGAGAGAGAGAGAGAGAAAAGAAAGAAAGAAACGTTTGAGTCTTGTTCGTTTTATTCAATATGAGCTGCTTGTTGATTTGATAATTTATCATTGGTAAATATTGACGTAACATTACCACGAACATTTTTTGATTTTGGTCCACCTAAAAAGTCAAAAACAATCGTTCGTTTCGACAAAATGAAAAAAAACAGATCTTTACGATCAATATATCGTCGTGCAATAAATTTCAAAGTTTCATCGAGTAATATAACTGGTAAAGAGATTTTGATAACAGCCCACCATTCTTCGAGCGAAAGCGGACAAATTTGAAACACAGTCTAACAAAAATCGCAAAGTCAAATGAAATCAGTAACAAAAAAAAAGAGAATCTATTTTACATTAAACATTGGAATGTAAAGAATCATCATGTGTAATGACATTGACAATGCGATGGCATATAAAAGATATTTATTTGTCCATGGTGGCATTTTTATAAGAGATTGATTTTCAGATAAACTAAATGAAGTTTATGAATTGACCGAAAAGAAAAATCGAAATCAATACCTGTTAAGAGCATTTAACATTTCGATGGTGACGAGTACTGAAAGTGCCATTGTCATCGGATGTGGATCGTCGAAGACACCACAATCGATATCTTCCCATTCTTTTCCGCCAGCACGACATTTAAAATGATTTTTCTAAGAATACGAAAAAAAAAGAAAAGACAATCATCAAATGTAATCTTTAATCATCTTCTATCAATCTCAATCATCTAGTTTTATTTTTAATAACTCGAAATCTTTGTACCGATATGATCGATTGAGCTTTTCGAACAGGAAATCATAAGAAAACAAATAACACACGCGTTCATTCAAGAGAGACATGCTAATTTTCACTATGGTTGCATTTTTTTCGTCATTCAAAACCTTACTTACGAATGATATCATCATCGACCTTAAAATATGAGTGTTCGTCTTTCTTTTTTTTGACAATATTTTATCAAACAAATAAGAAGTGCTACGAATTTGAGGAAAGCTCTACGACTGAATAAGACAGTTGATACATACCAAATGCCAGTAGGAGAGTTTGGGTCCATTGGTTGCATGCATTGACCACCAAGATGCGCTCCAAACAACGGCAAAACCGACATAGGCTAAAAAAAAGAATTTTCCGAAGTTGAAAATCAAAAGAAAAATTCAATAGTTACATCCGATTGCCAAATAACGGAAGAATAACCAAGGTGTAATAAGAGCTTCTTTCGATGTTCTGGGTGCTCGTTCCATAATATCTAAATCCGGTGGATTGAAACCAAGTGCTGTAGCTGGTAGACCATCAGTAACTAAATTAACCCATAACAATTGAACGGGAATCAATGATTCAGGGAGACCAAGTGCAGCTGTCAAGAAAATGCAAACGACTTCTCCGATATTTGATGAAATCAAATAACGAATGAATTGTTTCATGTTGTTGTAAATAGCTCGACCTTCTTCAACGGCAGCGACGATTGATGAAAAGTTATCATCAGCCAAGACCATTTCCGATGCAGTTTTAGCAACAGCTGTGCCTGAACCCATAGCAATACCGATTTCAGCTTTTTTAAGAGCTGGAGCATCGTTGACACCATCGCCTGTCATAGCAGTGATTTCACCATGTGATTGAAGATATTCGACGATCTTCGATTTGTGAGCTGGATCGACACGGGCGAACATTTTTGCGTGTAAGCAAGCTTCAGCTTGTTCGTCTGGTGATAAATCGTCGAATTCACGACCACTAAAGGCTTTACCTAGAGAAAAAACGCGAATATTCAAGTTAAGCAAAAAAAAGAAATGTGAGGTTATTTGATCTACCTTGTGTATTTTCAAATTCAGTGAAAAGACCAATACGACGACAGATAGCTTCGGCAGTATTCTTATTATCACCAGTAATCATGATAACACGAATACCGGCATTTCGACATCGTGCAATAGCCCCACGAACTTCTTCACGTGGTGGATCAAGCATACCAACAACACCAACAAATGTGATATTAGTCTACCAATGATTTAGATTGCATTACATTAACAAATTGTGATTTCAATTCACTTACTTCATAGTTAACAAAATTAAGTGGATCTTCTAAGTTCATTTCTTCTTTTCGTTTTGGATTGTCGATCGTTCCCAATGCTAAACAACGTAGTGTATCGCTTCCCGTACCATATTGATGGACTAATTGCAAGATTTCTTGTTTCAATTGTGGAGTCATGGGTACTTTTTCTGTTCCAACTCGAATATGTGTGCATCGGTCAATAACTGATTCAGGTGCGCCTTTTACAAACATTTTACTGCCTGCTGCTCCTTTAGCAGTTGGGGTAATATAAGTTGACATTGATTTTCGATCTCGAGAGAATTCCAATGTAAAGTCTTTTCGATATTTTTGACGAATAATTGTATTGCATGCCATAGCTAAATCTTGTGGTGATAAACGAGATTTATCTGTATTGAATACATTCATTTTTTCGACTAATACTGTCAATGCAGTTTCAGTTGCTTCACCAACTTTTTCAAAGACTTTCTTTGCTTCATTGTAATCCAATGATGAATCATTACACAAAGCTGCACATTCAGCTAATTCAATTAATCCAGATTTTTGTGAACAATTGAATTTCTCTCCATTGAAGATGATATCACCTTTCGGTTCATAGGTTGATCCAGTAATTTCAAATTGATCAATTTGACTTCCACTGCCATCAGCTTTACTGAACACAAACATTCGACAAACAGACATTTGATTCGTTGTTAATGTTCCTGTTTTATCCGAACAGATAACTGATGTACAACCAAGTGTTTCAACTGATGGTAATGAACGAACGATAGCATTTTTCTTTGCCATTCTTCGTGTTCCGAGTGCGAGACAAGTAGTGATGACAGCTGGCAGACCCTCGGGAATAGCAGCAACAGCTAAAATACACAACGGGATTAATGAACCATGACGGAGAAAAAAACAAACCTAGAGCAACGGCAATTTTGAAATAGTAGATAGCACCACGAAGCCATGATCCACCGTGAACTGGATCATTGAAATGAC
>ERZ778026.4013-NODE-4013-length-12056-cov-6.205566_pt1 | contig 12056 bp, 12 predicted proteins | sample MGYA00375756_ERZ778026 | MGnify/ENA primary metagenome ERZ778026 (study PRJEB29350, sample SAMN05389820) | bioreactor metagenome | isolation source: Ammonium sulfate bioreactor | place: South Africa: University of Cape Town | collected 2014-02-18 ... | reverse complement strand
CCTCGTGTTGTCCGAGTTGGCTAGCTATCGAAAGAGGACTGACGGCGCCTTTCCTTCCCTTCGCCTTGGGATCAGCCCCGCATTCCAATAGCGCCTTGATAAGCTCTACATGGTTTTTCTCGACTGCGTAATGCAACAGAGTCCTCCCGGTACTCCTGCCCACCCAGTTCACGTCCACGATAGCTCCGATCTTGAAGAGATGCTTGAATAGCTTAGCGTTGCCTCGGGTCGTTATCTCGTAACAATTAAGGGCGATCTCGGGATCCTTGGGTAACCCATCCCTCTCCGCCCGCTGAATGAACCACTTCACGATCTTCTTGTCGATGGGCGTGCGCCTCAAGTATTCATATGTCCATTTCATCCAGGGAAACGGAGCGTTAAATGTCCCCTCTGAGAGGAGCCGTTTCATGACTGACCTGGGGCAGAGGTCGCGCCACCCGAAAGAGGAGAGCGTCTCCGAGATGATGGCCCGCGCGCCGTCGGCTTGCCAACTAAGGCGATCCAGCAGCCAATGGGCCAGGGGCTCATTGAGGATAGACTGCTGAAGATCATCCACAATGAAGACTACTCCCACCTTCTTCTCCAACACTTCAAAGAACTGCGTGGAGTGTGGTGATTTCATATAATAGCTGATCGTGCTCAAGCGACGCCAATGCTTGCGAACGTATGCGATTGCATCCGGAAAGACCTCGAGAATAAAGTCCAGCAAAGCCGCGTTATTGCCACCGGTGCGGAAGAGCTCGCTAATGCATACACGCACAGCCTTCTGGGCGCTCATCGCAGCAGATAGTTGCTCAGGGTGGAAAAGATGGTTCTTTACTCCAGGTTTGGGCTTCTTGATGAGATCGTCCGTTTTACTCGTTTTGGCCAAATGCGACCAAATTAGCTTCATCATTTCGAGATTCTCGTTGGTTCCTTGGGCTACCAGCTGCAATGGATGATGGTGGGCGAATGCGCACTTCTTCTGTTGCCCAGAAGGCCGAACGAACCGCTTTTTGACGACGCGCGGATAAAGTATCCGCGGATGAGCTCTCAACACGCGATTCGCTAGCACCGTATGTCCCTCTTCTATGGCGAACTCTAATTGCAGCCGCGGCCGCTTGAGATTCTGGAGCTTCGAAAAGGCTATTTTGACGCTCTTCATCCACGCCTTGGGAAGCAGGGGAGGCCGAGGCTTGCCGCCAATTAAAGCAATTTGAAAGTGTTTCCAAAGGGTCTTGTCTTGCCATATCTCATTCCACCACTTGCAAGTCAAACAGACTCGCGGCGAATCCGTCGGAGAGAGGAACGAAAATATCAATAGCCATGTCTCTTGTGGTACTTCCTCCATAGCCGTGGAACGCTCTTTTTTCTGTTTCTTGGAATATTTTCGAAGAGGTAACATGCGTTGCGCGAAGCGGGTCCTGTTCCCGTTGCGGTTGTATCGCAGAGTAACCACACAGAGCGCTGGTAGGCAAGGTAGATTGTTCCAACCTGGTGTTTTCTGCAAATCTCTAACTGAAAATTTCAAGTGCATTCAAGAGATGCAGGAAAGGATGAGATTCCCCTCGTGTCCGCTTGGCACAACGCTGAAAACAAGATGAAGTTAAGGGGATACTGGCAGGATCCGAGTAATCAGAGATCTTTCCTCGATTCTCTTGCCGTGGAGCTAGGTGTGCGACAGGCATGTACCTTTCTTCCCGAATGCGAATTTGACTTGAATCCAAACACAGATGTCGGATTGGTATAGAGTGATGAGAGTTGAAGTGGATTCGCGGGGTGGGCGTATGTTGCTGCGGAATAGCACTCTACCACAAGTGTTAGCGCGAGTCTATCCGGAATACAGTTGGGACTGCGATAAATTCATCGAAAATGGCCGGATTCCTTTCAAGCACTGGCAAAACAACGCCAACCTGCTTCGCGCTCTCGATAGGGCCGAAAAGAAGTTGGGCATCGAGAAGGTATTTTCTTCCTTTTCTTTGGTTATTCCTTGGATGCTTATGGGACAAGTGAAGCCAGAGGATTGGTACACAGTTCAACTGTCAGATCTGCGCGAGATGGGATTCCCCTCTTCGATACAGCGCTGGCGGCTTGCAGATTTATTGAAGGAGAAGTACCCCGATCATCAGTGGGATAAGCCATTCTTGTTGAAAGGCAAAGTCGCTCAACAACGCACGCTTGAAAGATCCGTTGCCTCATTATTCAAGGTGTGAGAGGAAACTAAATTAGACCTAAAATAACATACCCATGTAGGATACCGAGATAAAGGTCAATACGCGCCAAGAGCCGGAGCTAATAAATCCTAAAACAGGCGAATTCATCGAATTGGATATATGGATCCCTTCGTTGAATCTTGCTTTCGAGTATAAGGTAAAGAATTAAAGCCTTTATTTCTGTCTCTCAAGCTTTGTTTTATTTATTTAAATTAGGAAAGACGTAGTTACAAAGAAAAAGGAAAACAACAGGAGGAGGAAGCTTGTAAGGAGAAAGATGGAATGAAAGCAGAATTCCTGAAGCAAAAGGGCATCAATCAAATAGTTGTACCCTATTGGTGGAATGGTGAAACATCGAGGTAGGATTTCTCTCTCTCTCCCCCCCCAAACCCACACCCCTCTCCTTGATGTTGAGTGCGCGTGTGTTTTCCCGTTTTACAAAATAGTTTAGCGGCTAGCATAAAACATACCCGACCCGATTTGTTGTCTGATGTGACTGTGCTAGAACAAGACAGGATATCGGATACTCCTCCCCGAAGGAGAGCTTTGGGAAGGGATGTGCCCTATATAGAAGACATAGGCGAACCCACCGAAGCCAGTTTTTTTTCATCGGCGACCATCAACCCTGAACACTGGTACATAACAGCATTTTTCTTTGAATTGCTAAAATTAGAGGGGGGGGAACAATTAGGTGGATGTTTGAAAAATATGACGGAGTTCGAGGATTCTGGAATCCACTGAAGGGCTGCTTCTATTCAAGGAGAGGCCATCAGCTTTCCATCCCCAAGGAGATTGTCGACACAATGCCTTCTGACCTCTTTCTTGATGGCGAATTATGGTAACTAATAACTTCCTATTAATACAATCAACCTAATCAATGCAATCAACTTTTGTTCAGGTTTGGAAGAGAAACATTTCAGGAAGCTGCGAAGATTGTACAGGGTGTAGATAGCAGTGCGATTAAATGGAAAGACTTCAGATACGTTGTCTTTGACATACTAAGTTTTGGTAGCGGTCCATATACTCAGCGATATAAAGAATTAGGTAAAAACCTCTCTCTCCGCCCCCCCAATTTCTATGTTGAATTCATGTTTTGTAAAATTAGAGGAAAAGCTTGGAGGAGGGAAGAGTAAATATGTAGAGGTGGCGAAATACGAGGAATGTAGAGGAAATGCCCACCTCGACGAATTTTTTCAAAATGTTATCGAATCAGGTGGGGAAGGAATCATCCTCAGAGATCCTTCTTGCCTCTTAGAACCAGGACGCTCGCTGGGGTGCCTCAAACATAAGGTTAGTATCTTCAATCTTCCTTGGAGAAAGAAAACTACAACTACGCCTCTTTCATTTTACTAGAAATTCAGGGATTCGGAAGCCAAGATACTCCGAAAGGCAGGAAACGCCCAATGGGAATGCGAACTGTAAGTTGTTTGCCTTGACTTTCCCCTATCCCGAGTCTTGTTCATTTTCCATTACACTTACAGGCCAAATGGAGTACGCTTCATCGCGTCTGCGGCTACTGAGGAATTTATGAAAAGATGGGATCCTCAAGAAGGCGATATTGTGAGCTTCAAGCACAAGGGGTTTCTTCTGTCTTCCCAGAAACCCAAATTGCCAATCATCTACCGAATACGAAAGGACATGGATTGGGCACATGTTCTATCCAATTGGAACGAGAAGAATGCATCCGTTTCAGGTAGATAATACACCTAATATAGTATATGATTATGTATACTAAAGGAAATCGTATAGATACTCGAAAACGGTCGCCAAAACGAAAGCGGAGGAAATCAAAACCAAAGCCGAAAGACTATTGGACTATCAGAGACAACAGGAGGGACTACTTTGTACAATTTGCTGAGAGCATGAAATTCGACCCCACAAAAGCTGAGAATTGGAAGAATGTGACCCTCAAACAACTAGTGGCCAAACAGGTTTCACTACCTTTCATTTATTCGATACATCATTTATTTATTCTAAATTTGGTAGGGATGGGGACCTCTGCTACACTATCATGGATGGCGCTTGATGGAAGCTCTCAAGGATACTTTCCCTGGTTTCGACATACCGACTTTGCGTATGTTGGCTTTTCCTTCCACCCTCCCTGATTCCCCTTCTCTTCCATTTAGCACCGCTGCCAGATAAAAAACGATGGGCGGATATGAACAACGTGAGGCAGTTCTTTGAGGACTATGCAAACCAGAATGGCTTCTCGGCCCATGAAGCTGACAATTGGTACTTCGTGGAAATGAAGGACATTGCTGTTTCCAGGGTACCCCCCATTGAGCTCTGAAGATTACCCTCAACTAATCAACCATTCAAATTCTTATGAACAGGAAGGAAGAAGCTTGAAAAAGAAGTTCGGGGGAATACGAAAGGCGCTACAGGTTGCATTTCCCGACCTCTCCTCACGCGGTGGGCAGCAGTAACCAAAACCACTCCGTGAGGTGGTGATTATTTATTTTATTTATTTATTTGTTATCGATGCAAGTTCACATTAAACCCAAAGGTTTGATTCAATGCCTTTGACATCCCGTGAAATTGGGCAAGTAGGCCACCACCCTAGTGGGAAGACTCAGGTGTAAGATATGGGGTTTTTTACTCTTTAGGTGTAAGGTTTGGTTACCTTTCTGGCTCGCAAGTGAGATGTTGAGACAGACTCCCAATTCTTGGGTTCGTAGGGGTCGAATCCTAGTTCCTCAGATATCCTTAAAAAGAATTCTTTTCTGTTCTCTATATCGTTCCAATACCCTTTCGGTTGCTTCTTGGCTTTTATAAATAAAATCAAGCAAGAATTACTATCAAACAGAAGAAACGAATCAGAGAGTAAAGAGGTTACTTGGAAATTTTAACTCCGGGAAGGTCTGGGCGAGGGCCTTCTGTAGGCCATTAAATTGGGTCAATAACTCCACTCCCTAAATAGAGTCTGATCAATTCCGCTCATAAAAAGCACCAAGAGAATTGTTTGAGGGCACCTACCCCTTTCTTGAGGACATGTGATTGTTTAAGTTTCATCCATGCTTCAGGATCCTGTGGGTTGAGGCCCATTTCTTCAGCTATGCCTAAAAAGTAGGCGCGTCTATTGTCAATATCTTGCCAGTGTGCTTTCGGTACTTCAACTCTCACTAAGAGAAAGACAGTGTGAATTGGATAACACTCAGCAAAGATTGAAGGAAGGGGGTAGGATGATTACTTTGAATGTTGAGTTCTGGTAATGCCTTTCTTATTACATTGCGTAATCCTCCAAAGTTTGTTAATAATGTGGTAGCCTATATATGGGAAATTAAGCATCGGTCAAAAACAATAGGGGGCAGGAGGCACTACTGCGCCACAACTTCACCTTCAAGGCATCAAAGTCGGCCCTCGTTACAGAGTTCCAATTGGAAGCCACGAAAGGATCGAATCCTTTCTCCTCTGCCAGTTTGATCAAGAAGTTTCGTCGGGTTTCCATATCCCGCCAATAGTTTCTGGGTGTCTTCTTTTCTGTAGGTATCGAAACATTTTATTTATGTTATCCTGACTAAAAAGGAGAGAATAATACTTACCAATAAATACTATATCCGGAAAGGTAGCCTTCAGGGCTCTGAACAATCCATTAAAATGGGTTACCAAGGTGGTCCCCTAATAAGGAGAAAAGTACCGTTATAAGCATTTACTATTTTAAATTGTAGAGATTACCTTCTTTGCTACAATTTGTGCATATGTTACATTCAACCAATTCTTGGGCACGTAGGGATCGAATCCTTGTTCGGCTGCCAAGTCGAGGAAGAACTTGCGTCGATTCTCTAAATCCTGCCAATACCCTTGTGGGTGAGATTGATCTAAATGAAATATTATTTTGTTAGAAGAAAAAAAATTGGATGAAACTCATGCCTTCAAATTTCAAGCCTGGGAATAACTTCTCGAGGGTTGCAAATAGTCCTCCCGATTTGGAAAGTAAGCCTCCCATCTAAGATATAGGTTAACAGTTAGTGCTGGGTGTGTCGGCGTGTGAGAGCGCCTTTTGTTGGGAGAGAGGGGGGATGATGTACGTTTCGCTCGCGCAGGTTCGCATAGGTGATGTTCTGCCAGGTCTTTGGGTCATAAGGATCCAGACCTTTCTCCGCAGCGATTTCAAGGAAAAACTTGCGTTTGTTTTCGGGGTCTCTCCAATAGCCTTTGGCTTTATGTCGCTTGACCACTCGGCGCAAAGGAGGGGCTAAAAGCCATAAAAATAATTACCAAAAAATGGAGTAATTGAGTAACTTACCTTTTGGAGGTAATGAGATCTGTTCTTTCCAATTTCGCACCACGTCGTCCCAAGTCATATCGGTTCGCAGTCGATAGAGTGTGGGCAGTTTCGGCTTGAGCGAGGCATGAAGATAGCCATGATGCTTGAAGCTGACTATATCTCCGGGCTGCGGATTCCATCTCCTTCCAAACTCCGATGTGGCGGGAGATGCGGTAAATTCCACCCCGTTGGGTCTTTTTTTGGAGGGAGAGGAAGTTATTATTAATTCATTCATAGCTTAATCTAATATCTCTTACAATTCGCAGCGCCAAAGCCACGGTCCAGCGACCTCAACCACCCTCGCTTCGGCGTCTCTGAATTTCTTGTTGTTTTCGAAGAAAATTTTAGTGCGCTCACGTACATATTCTGAAGAGGTTACCTTGTGTTTTAAATAGCCTTTAGATCGGCCGGGGCTGTACATACAATTTGGGTCGCGAAGGATGATACCCTCGCCACCTTGGTCAATAATGTCTTGGAAAAATGATTCCAAATGCGCAATATCTTTGCATTCGGCGTACTCGGCTAGATGAATATACTTGTGTCCTCCTTCTGCGACTTTTTCTGAAGAGATAGTATGTGTAAATAGAGAGAGAGAGAGAGAGAGAGAGAGAGAGAGAGAGAGAGAGAGAATAATAATAATACATACTCAGAGCAGAGTATCGTTCAGCATACGTTAATCTGGGTGTGGGCATATCGTATATCATGTACTTAAACTTGTCCCAATCGATACAAGATGCCTCCCTCCTGTTGTAAATCTTGGTTGCCTCGTGAAAGTTCTCTCTCCCAAACCTTACCCACAAGTTAGTTCTATTAGAAAATAATTTTTCTTAGTATTTGTGGGTATGGTACCATAGTTCTCCGTCCAAAAACACATCGGTGGGCATGGAATCGATTACTTCGGGAGGAAACTGGAATTTGTTTCCTTTCCGGGAAAAGAAGGCCTTTTTCAAGGGGTTCCAGAAGGCCCTCACTCCGTCATATTTTTCGAACACCCACCTGAAGATATCAAAAAACAAAAACTGTTAGCATTTTGTTTTGGGGGGGGGGGAGGGATAGGAGTTGGGTATGGTACCAGCCAGCAGGGTCAATATCGGTATTTATGAAGAAACAGGGACTGACCGGTTCTCCAACATCTTCGATTGTATCGGTAGTGCTCTCCCAAAAGTCCGGTGGTGGGGCATCGGGGATAGGTCCTCCATCTGCAACACCAGGCATCAGGATCGCGAGATCGGGTCGACCCAATTTGATGGTAGCAGCCAAACTATATTATTGGTTTACAAGAATATTTTAGAATGTAAATAAGAAATAAACGGAAGTGATAGAGACTTGCCTTTCAAGGCTATAATCCCACCAACAGGGCACAGAAATGAGGGTGATGCCTTTCTCTGCAGCTGCTACTTGCTTGGCTACATCACGTCTTTTGATGATCTCTAACGGTCGATCAGAGAATGTGCTAACGGAGGTATAGTGATGCTTCTCCTGTAATTAAAGTTGTTGAAGGCAAATGTTAACTTTATGTTGCGTTTTGAAAGGAGAGGAGAGAGAGGGAGGTATAGAACCTGAAATTCAAGAGCCAGATTCAATGATGGCACTAAAATATCTAATTCTAGGAAATGGCCTGTATCGGGATTGATAACACCGCCTTCTTTCCTCACATTCGTCTTTATTTCAACCTCCTGTTTGATTCAATGTTGTGTATGAGAACTGAGGCAGCGAGAGAAAAAGAAAGAAAGTACCGGGAACAACGTGGCAATAGCGCGTTCGAGACGCTTCTGTAGGGCATATTTCCCCTTCAAGATATGCATTTTGCCCCATTCGTATTCCTCACTGGGATATTTCTCTTTCAACAGCTCTACAAGACGTGCGGTGCCCATTGCCTTAGGGAATCCTAAACTCTCCACGTCTGCCACTCGCACAGACAGCCAATCCTCCGGCTTGAGATTAGATCAGAGCGCAACTTTGCGAAATCTTGGAGGTAGATACCACTTCAATGCCCAAGCTCTTCTCCGCTCTCTCCAAGCAGTTCATCAGATTCTCTTTGCTCTGTCGATAACCTGGCGGCAGGCGGTTCTCAGCAAATCGGGCTGCATCCCATTTCACCTCAGGATAAACACGTGCCAATACCAACGGTAGAGTGCCCTGATCCCCAAACAAGAGCTTTGTTCCTCCGCATGCACAAAATTCTTTGCGGGATACCGAGTACCAATCGGCGGGCTGCAAAAATAGAGCAAAATTAATCAAAATACTTCAAGTTCTCGAACGAACCTCTTGAACCCCCAACTTGATGGATATTTTTTGAAGAAGTTCGCGTTGATTATCCAAATTACTCCAGAAGCCGCGAGGTCTCTTCTTCGGCTCTGCGTCTAATTCATAGTATTTAATCGAAATTTTCAGTCAACGGACATTAATTACCAGTACTGGTGGAGTACCCTGCTCTGATCCGCCTCGACGTCCCCTCCTGGGTAAAGAGTGAATGGGAAGTCCGGCGGACAAGCCGTTGCATTGCTCAGCACAAAATTCTTGGAAGCGCTATCGCACAAACGACATGAAGAAGGGCGCGTTGCGCAACCCGCAAACGCAGGTGCTTCGCAAGCCCATCGTGCAGTGGCGTGGTACAGGGGAGTATGCTACAACGCAACTTGCACCAGGTTTGAAGTTCCTAAGCAAAAAATACGGCTGAATGTTACCATATTACGCCTTAGATGTACGTCTGCGGAGGCCTCGTGGGTATTGGATGAGACCCGGCAACTGCCTAAAGTTTGTTGAGAGCGTGGCCAGACAGCTAGACATCAAAAAGGTCGCTTCAATTCCTTTGAATTAGCATTAATTTTTGATGCAGGCGTCAGATTGGTACTCAGTCTCTCGTCAAACATTCGTGGAGCTAGGTGGCGCTACTCTTGTGCACAAAGAAGGATCATTGGCGAAGGTGCTATCTTCGGTTTATCCCGGCGAGACCTGGTATCCAGAGCTATTCAGGACTGAAGAACCTAGCGGTGAGAACTCATTTACTTCCTCTATCCTTACCTAAGAGCATTTCAAATTGAAATGATTCAGAATCACCACCTCGGCACAACACAGAGCTGCTGCTTGATGCTTTAGACAAAGTGGCAAAAAACCTGGGAATTCAATCGGTATGTAAGATATGTTTGTTGGATACCCTCAGCTAAATTCAATTCATAGCCAGAGGATTGGAATGGAGTGAAATTGGCTGACATGGAGGCGGTGGGGTTTCCTCGTGGAGTGAGCGCGGTGCGATTGGCTGCGATATTGAAAGAAAAGTATCCTGATCACCAATTGCTGCCGTGGAACAACATCCATCTCAGGAAAGGGAAAACCAATCTTCAAAAGGGTCTCGAACGGGCACTCACTGTTATCTTTCCTGTACGCATCCCCTTTGACCCCTTTTGGCCCATTTATTCAATTTGTGAGATATAGGGGATAGATATGAAAGTAAATGCTCGAAGGCAAGCAGGTATTCTTAATCCTCAGACAGGCCATTTCATCGGACTGGACCTGTACCTCCCATCCCTGAATATCGCATTCGAATATCAGGTTTAGTTTCACAAAGCTTCCCTTTGTTGTTGTTTTTAACACATGATGATTAGGCAAAGCGCCACTCCACCACTATGCTGGACCAAGATCAACAGAGGGATGCTATGAAAATCGAAGCGGCCAAAAAGCATGGCATAACTTTAGTGCGCGTTCCCTGGTGGTGGGATTACCAACCTGAGAGGTAACTCGCTTATTCCGTTTCTGTAAATCTCATAGTAGTACTTACTATATTAACACATTGCACAGCTTGGCAGCAACCATAAAGCATGTTCGACCTGATCTAGCAATTCAAATGACCTCATTGGCAGAACGAGAAGCTATCCCCGAATCTCCGCCACCAGATGCCAAGCTGGGCACAACTCCCACTCACATTGAGGGCATTGGAGAGCCAACAAATCCCCTCTTCTTCGTAAATGGTCAGATCAATCCAACAAATTGGTACCCCTTTTTACCCAGCGATCTTCCTTCACACATATGAAACAACAAGATAACAGAATTCCAATTCATTAGGTGGATGTTTGAGAAATATGATGGAGTGAGAGCCTTCTGGAATCCTGTAAAGAAAGCTTTTTATTCGCGCAAAGGCAAGAAGTTGTTTATCCCTCAAGAGATTATAGATGCCATGCCTAACAATGTATTTCTTGATGGCGAGTTTTGGTATAATCTTTTCATCCTCTATTTGAAAAATTGCTATATTCCGCTAATGCATAAATACCTTGATGCTGTAGGTTTGGGAGAGACAATTATGAGGAGGCTGCAAAGCTTAACCAGAGCGAGGATGCCAATCAAGTTGATTGGAGCAAATTCAAATACATGGTATTCGATGTGCCTACATCCAATGCTTCCTATGCAGAGCGCTATGCTGAGCTATGTAAGTAAACTACTACCTTCCCACTACGTCTCATCAACTCACATCACTTTGATTGGTATATACCAGTGAAGCTCGCTGGTGAGACACAGTGTAAATATATCAGCGTGGCTCCCCATGAACCGTGCAGGGACGAAGCCCACTTGGAAAAATTCTTTCAGGACATCCTCGACAAAGGAGGGGAAGGCATCATCCTCCAGGATCCTCTGTGCCTATATAAACCTGGCAGATCGCATGGCTATCTGAAACACAAGGTCTCCCTTGCCTCCCTTTCAAGATAACAACAAAAATATTCCTGTAAAAATACTAAAATTTAAACTGAAGAGGTTCAGAGATGCCGAAGCCAAAGTTATCGGACTCGTTAGCCCTTCAACGTGGGAATGTGAATTGTATGTATACAGATTTATTTCTTTAATTGAAAGAATTCTAACAAAAAACAATTCAGACCAAACGGAGTCCGCTTCAATGCCCCCGCGGGTACCATGGAATTCACAAAACGATGGAATCCACAAGCCGGTGACATCGTGAGCTTCAAACATCGAGGCTTCCTCTATTCATCTTCCAAGCCAAAGCTTCCCACTATTTATAAAATAAGAACTGATCTATCCTGGGCGGATGTTGTACAGAATTGGAAAACCCAAACCCCAACTTTTCTTAAAGGTAAATGTTATCATTACTTTCAAATTATCCTAAAATGGTGATTTTGTGAATATTTAGCACAAAGAGTTGTTCGCCACAAAAAGAGGAAAGGCTTTTGGAAAGACCAAGAGAGCCTTCGAAAGTTCTTTACCGATTTTGCTGCTGAGAAAGGCTTCGATCCTCTCGTGGCCGATAATTGGCAGAACGTGAAATATTCTCAGCTCCGAGAAAAGAAGGCGCGTGGGATAATTGTTATGGGAATCGACAAGGCGTTGAAAATCGCCTTCCCTCATATGGAAGTAGAAGGTATCCATTTTCATTCATTAGCATTTAAATGCCTAACCTTCCATTTTAAGTCAGGAGACAGAAAAACGGGTATTGGGACGACATCGAAAATAGGAAACGATTCTTTCATGGCTTGGCGGAGGAGTTGCGAATAGATCCAAACAATCCCAACGATTGGAAGCGTGTAACCGCAACAGATGTTCACGCTCGAAAGGTCTCTCCTCTCTCTCTCTCTCTCTCTCTCTCTCTCTCT
>ERZ778026.4008-NODE-4008-length-12065-cov-100.767444_pt1 | contig 12065 bp, 9 predicted proteins | sample MGYA00375756_ERZ778026 | MGnify/ENA primary metagenome ERZ778026 (study PRJEB29350, sample SAMN05389820) | bioreactor metagenome | isolation source: Ammonium sulfate bioreactor | place: South Africa: University of Cape Town | collected 2014-02-18 ... | reverse complement strand
GATGGGGTCATACAGCATCTGTATTATCAAATGGTTCAGTTTTAGTAGTGGGTGGAACTTCTTATGTACTTCTTTCACAAATGAGTACTGAACGATATTATTTTTAAAATTCTATTAATAAAAATAATTGTGTTTATTTCATTAACGTTCATCGATTTTGCACAAACTAATTAAAAATTAATAAAATAAATGAATTTGAAAGAGTTAAGTTCTTTCAAGAACAAAAAAAAAAGATTTTCGATTGTAGCGCTCTGAAAACGAGAGAAAACGTCTATATGTGGTTTATTTATTTATTTTCTTCGTTCTGTATCTTCACCACTCATTCTCCCAATCGTATTTGCTTTTTTTTTCTTCCATTCGCACGTGTGTTTAGTAGTTAACGTACGTCTAGTTATTTATCATTGAGTCAAACAAGAGCAAAATCTTTTTTTGACATATCAATCGAGATGAACGACTGGCCAATTCATAAATGTAAGCCGATAAAATTAAGAATATTTCTATATTAATGAATTCATTTCAAGATATTCCAATGGAAAAATTGGATTTAATTCAGCCAACTCAAGTTCGAATATTAAACTACATAAATCCCCAACGATTCTATGTTTATCTTCAAGAAAAAGTGAATACGCTCACAAAAAGTCAAAGTAATCTACAAGCTGTTATGAACGCCAATCCTTTTCATTCATCATCCTATGAACGTGATCAAGCAATCGCCGTACTTGATGATCATTCCGTATGGCTTCGAGCCACTGTTTCTGGTAGATTTTTATTTTCTGAAGCAATTTTTGTTGAATAAAAAAATTCGTTTTTCTATCGAAGAACTACTTCCAATTGCATCTCAACAACTTCGTGCTTATTTTGTTGACTCAGGTGACGAACAAATCGTTTCTCTTGTAAATGTTCGCCCATTACCCAAAGAATTCACATCTCAATCTGCACTTGCTATACCTTGTCGTTTGTATGGCATCTATCCATTAGCTGATACTTGGCAAGTCGATGATCCTGTTCATGCTATATTCGGTAGTTTAATGAAGAATTATGCTAATTGTAAAGTTTGCGAGCGAAAAGATCAATTCTATTATGAAGTCGATATCGACATTCCAAGTAAGAGAGGATATGAGCGTCATCTATGATTTTATCTTTTTCGTTTTTTTGGGTAAAATTTACTCGATAGTTAACCTCTATGATGTTTTTCATCTTCTTCTTCTAAAGATATCGGTAATCTTGGAACATATTTATTCGAACAAAAACTTGTTTCATCTCGACAAATACGTTCAATGAATACGATCTCACCTGCTCCTTTCATCGAGCCAGTCATTCGTTCAGATATACCATCACTTCCATTGAGTAGGAATAAAAAAAACATGATTTATATTCTCGTTTGGATATTTTTAGAGGATGGAATCTATATAATCACTCATGTTTATAGTGCAATTGAATTCTATGGTCATTCATTAGTTCGTCAACGAGAACTAAACGCATTACATAGACATTTAGAAACGATCTATAATCTTAATCAGACAAATGAACAATCATTAAGTGTCCCATTGATTGTCGAAGGTATCGGTTGTGTGATTCAACAAGGTGAACAATATCATCGTGTGATAATCAAACATCGTGAAAGTGATACACGTGTGCTAGTTAAACTTGTTGATCGAGGCGATGAACTACCTGTTGATATATCTGAATTATTACAATTAGAACAACGTTATTTAACTATTCCAGCATTTGCTCAACCATTTCGTTTGGCAAATTATGATGATTCTCAAAGTACAACAACAATCACTCGAAAATTCAAACGATTAATGCTCAATCAAAGCGTTCAGATCACACAGACATCACCAGCTATCAAAGGATTTTTTCCTGTTCGAGTTCAACTAGCAGACAATTCCATAGTCAATGATATTCTTCTTACTAATGATCCGATTCCACCTGTCGAGTAAACATTAAAAAAAAACTAAATTCTTCAAATTCAATTTTTTTGTTCTCTCTCCATTCAGAATCTCGAAACCGTCGATACCCGAACGAAATAGATTCGGTACGAGATCTCCACGTCCACCACCGCCAGTTCGTTTCTTCCGTGAGCCTCGAAAGATCAATCTGGACGAAATCGAACAACCTAAACGAACATTTAGTGGTTGGCCAAATGCTCGGCCTATGCCCACTGTTCATTTTCAAGCAGCTGATTCGTATAAACAAATCGATTTTCCTCGGCAAACATTCGATTTTGTTATTAGCCATATCGAGAATTTAACAGATTTTTTTATTCAATTAACTTGCAAAGAACTCGAACTCAATCAATTAACTGACGATCTTCAAAAAGAACACATTCGAGCTCCTGAACTATCAACAAATCAACTTAAACCTTATCAACCATGTCTAGCTAAGAGTCCTCTTGATGATTGTTGGTATCGAGCGTTGATTCTTTCGAATAGTCAAACAGATATTCGTATTCGTTTCATTGATTTCGGTGATACACATCAAATTGACTTCAAATCTATTCGACAGTTAGCTGATAAATTTGCTCTTGTTTCACCTTATGCTTATCATTGTACACTGACGAATCCACAGTTTGAACATTTGAAATTTGACAAAGATGAAATGATTAGTAAATGCATTGGCCAAATCTTTCAAGGCAAATTCGATGGACAAACAAAAGAGAAAATCTTCATTCTTCGATCGGAGACATTCGAACGTTTATTTTCGAATTCGAAACGAGTTTCTTGTTTAATCGTACATATCGATCACGATCGAAATCAATTCTATATTCAAGATGATCGTGAAACAATGAACAAGATTAAATCAGAAATTTCAATGGCAGATAATTTTCCTCGAGAAGAAAATCTTCAAATGAAATCATTCGTCATTGCCACCTATGAAAACCAACCGTATCGAGCACGAATCGAACAAATTCAAGGCGATAATGTCGAAGTCTATTTCATTGATTACGGAAATCGAACTCGTTGTTCGAAAACTTCGCTAAAACAATGTCCAAATCAGCTGAAAACCTATCGATCTCAAGCAAAATGTTGTCAATTAGAAGATGATGATGATGTTTATTTGAAAAAACTCGATGAAATTCAAGATTCCGATGAAATTCAAGTGATTTATCTCAATAAAATCAATGAGATTTATACGGTTCAATTATTTATTAATCAAGAATGTTTAACAAATTTGAGTTTACAATCAACAGCAACGACAGTTAAAGAACGTAAACGAACGAATGATGAAATTCTTTCGCCAACCAACAGTCTAACGAATATAAAACGACAAAAAAGTCAATCGGAAACCTATCGAGGCATTTTAACACATATCGATAAGAAGAAAAAACTCGTCTTTTTTCAACTGCAACCTGAAGCTGAGAAAAAACTCGAAGATATCAATGAAATTATCGATGAAATCGTTCAAATGAATCAACATAATGAACGATATTCAATCGATGATTATGTTATCGCACAATTCAGCGAAGATAATGAATATTATCGTGCAAAAATCGAAAGTTATTCATCGGAAATCAATACTTATTCAGTTTATTTTCTCGATTATGGTAATATCGATGAAAATGTACCGATCAATCGTTTGTTTCCTTATTCATCTCGATTAAATCAATTTGCCAATCAAGTTCGTTCGTATAAACTCGAAAGTTACGTTTGGCCCGATGAGCTTTCATCTTTACTCAATCAAGAACTTGAATTCGATCTCATCGATCATGATCTTTCGATCATATCAATTAAATGTCTTCTAAAATCTCAACCGAAAACACTGACAGCTAATCTTTGTAGTACAAATCAAAATTCATTCTACGTTCATTTATTACCCGATGCCGATGCATTAATTTGTGAAATTGACGAACTATTAGAAACACATGAACGCGAACAACAAGATGTTCATCAATGGAAACTCAATGATCTCTGTATGATCTTCGATTCGAATGAAAATCGATATTTTCGTGGTCGTATTCAAGCGATTCGAAATCAATTGTTCGATATTCAATGTATTGATTACGGAAATTTACTTTCAAATGTTTCGAATCAACAAATGTTCGTTTTAAAGAATCCATTTCTTCTCGAACAGAAACCTCTCGCACGACAATGTCGATTGTACGGTGTCAATGATGAAAATCAATCGAAAGCTATCGATGAAGTCATTCGTTTGATTCCGTTAACCGAACAATTAACACTTACAGTTGATAATCAACAAAATGATACACAATGTATGTTTGTGATGTTATTTCGAAATAATAAGGAAATAATCAATGATCGTTACATTGAAATCAATCAACGAACACATTCGAACAATTCATCGGACTCAGCTATTGCAGCTGATGATGAAAGTTCCTCACATGAACAACAAATATCATCACCGATTGGAAGTCCACAAGCTGAGAGTACACATCGATATGTTGATACAATAACAAATCAAACAATTGACTTCGGAGAAAACGATCCGAATACGACGATTAAAGACGAGAATAACATTTTAGAGTCCTAATAAAAGAAGAAGGAATATTATATTGACATCTATCGTTCATTTTTTTTGTTTTTTCAATGTCTGTCGTAGTTGGTTGCTAGGCAATGACGCTGCGTTCGATGAGAGATCGACGACTCCGTCCTATGCTCGTTCTCTTCATCTATATGACTAATCGATTCTCTCGCTAGTCTTGCCGAGAGAGAGATGAAAATAAATACATTTAGTTTAGTCGATTTTTCCTGCTCATTTTTTCTACACACACATCCACATCTAGCACACAGCCGAGAAATTCTTTTCGATAATCGAACTTGTCTTCTTTAGATCAATTTCTTTTCTCAGTTTTTCCTTTTTTTTTACAAAATAATCTACAATGTCAAACAAAGAAGAAGAAGTACAACGTGCTAAATTAGCCGAACAAGCTGAACGGTAAACCATCTTTCAACTAGCAAATCCGATTATGTTTTTTTTTTTGAATAGATACGATGATATGGCTAATGCCATGAAAAAGGTTACCGAAGCCAATAGTGAATTATCCAATGAAGAACGTAATTTACTCTCGGTTGCCTACAAGAATGTTGTTGGTGCACGTCGATCATCATGGCGTGTAATTTCAAGTATTGAACAAAAAACCGAAGGTTCAGAACGAAAACAACAAATGGCCAAAGAATATCGTGAAAAAATCGAAAAAGAATTGAAAGATATTTGTCAAGAAGTGTTGAATCTATTAGACAAATTTCTTATTCCAAAAGCAACAACAGCCGAATCGAAAGTTTTCTATTTGAAAATGAAAGGTGATTACTATCGTTATTTAGCCGAAGTTGCAACTGGTGATGAACGAACCAAAGTTATTGAAGAATCACAACGTGCATATAACGATGCATTTGACATTGCTAAAAATCAAATGCAACCAACACATCCCATTCGTCTTGGTCTTGCACTTAACTTTTCCGTTTTCTACTATGAAATTCTCAATGCACCAGATCGAGCTTGTCATTTAGCTAAACAAGCATTCGACGATGCCATCGCTGAACTCGATACACTCAATGAAGATTCATACAAGGATAGTACACTTATCATGCAATTACTTCGAGACAATTTAACATTGTGGACAAGTGATGCACCTGATGCTGATGATGCCAATCCACCAGAAGAACATCAATAAACTTGTTTCGTAGAGACTTGTCTTTTTTCTTTTTTTCTGTGTACAACACACATACACACATATATTCATACAACCGGTCATAAAATCTTGACAAAATCAACTAAAACTCTTCTTTTTTCTTTCTCTCTTCTTCTTTTCTCTATGACACTGCGCTTCTTTATATTTTTATTCGTTCGTCGACGTCAACTCTCTTTCTTCAGTTTTCTCTCTATTCGTGTGTGTCTTCTTGTTCTTCTCATTAGCTGTTCGTCTTATTATTTCATTTTTTTTCTTTTTCGTGGCATTGTAATGTCTTGTGTAGAAAAAACAAATCTGGCGTTTATTTAAAAAACAACAACAACAACAACAACACACACAATAAAACAGAAAAAAACACTTTTTTCATTTAAGCTAATGATGTCGTTTGATTATCAATACTGATCGGTTTTCTCCAATTTCGATAGCTAAAAAAAACGAAAAGAAAGATAGAAAAGGTTAAATTGATATGAAACTAGACGTACAAGTGTTCATTGGCATTTCGCAAATGTTCAGGAATCGAACAGGGTGTTTGTTTGAAAGCTAATTGAAAATGTTTTCGATTGAGAACAAGTTCCTGTCGGGAAGTTTGACATTCGTCATAGGCAGCTAATTGTGCATTGTAGATCAATGCTTTGATATCAGCACCAGTGTACATTTCACAATGCGATAGAAACTCATCGTCATCGAATCGAACGTCGTCGGCGAGACGAATTTTTCGAGTCCAAATCTGTAAAATTGAAATAAGATCGGTTTTTGTTGGAAAGCCAATGTAGAGATGTTTGTCCAATCGGCCAGGTCGAAGAAGAGCTGGATCGATGAGATCGGGCCGCGATGTCGCAGCTAGAACGACAATATCGCCAAGACTTTCGACGCCATCGAGTTCAGTTAACAGCTGATTGACAACTCGATCGGTAACACCAGCCGAATCTCGGCCACGTCGTGGCACAAGTGCTTCGAATTCGTCGAAGAGAATGATGCAAGGCGTGACTGATCGAGCCCGATTGAATAAATCTCGAATGTTCTGTTCACTTGAACCGACGTATTTGTTCAACAGTTCGGGACCTTTGACTTGTAGAAAATTGACTTTGCACTCATTGGCTAAGGTTTGCGCGACTAGAGTCTTTCCGCAGCCCGATGGACCGTAGAGAAGTACACCGGAGACTAAACGAATCGGTGCATTTGAAAAATATTTCGAATGTTCGAAACGCCATTGAACAGTTTGAATAAGTTCTTGCTTGATTTCGTCGATACCGCCGATGTCCGACCAGGATAAATTTGTTCGATTGGATTTCTTCGAATCGTCGAGTAGTTTGACACTAATCGGTTGATATTCATCGAAAGCATAATCGAAATCAATCGATTGCAATTGTTGACCGTCGTCAGTTCGATCGAAACTCATCCACGAATGAAGTAGAGCGTTGTCGATGAGTGTAGATAAATCTTTCATGACAAATGAGTCCGTTCGATTGGCAATCGATTCGAGCAATGAATCGGATACGGTTTGATGTTTTGTTTCGATTAATTGTTTGATTATTGTTGTTCGTTGAGGCTAAAATTGAAAATTAAAGATAAAAAAATAGAAAAACGAGAAGATTTACAGATGTTAACGGTTCGATAGGAAAGATTTGTGAAGTGAACAATGGCGTTTCTTCGGTGAATAACCGATGAATATTCGTAATTTGTTTGGCAATTGGAATGATGACGAGTTGTTTGTGAATTTTCTGTGTTCGAGCGAATAATTCACGAATGGAAAGCGATAGTTTTTGTGTGGCAAGAATGATATTTGCATCGGTCATCGTGGTTTCATTGGGAAAGAGATCATCGAAATGATCGAGAATTAAAATCGACGGTTGTCGAAAGATGAGTTCATCGAGTAATTGTTGAAATGAACTAACAATAATATCTAATTTTCGACCTTTGAAACTCAAACAATCGATATGTTTATAGAAAACTAAATCCTTCGTGTACAATCGTTGACATGTTTCATTAAGAATCGTCTTTTTTCCCGAACCATTACGTCCTGTGACGATGACATTTTTAAGTAGATATTCATTTTGAAATTGTGATTCAAGAATTTGAACTAAACGATCACTTGTATTCGTTCGATCGGTTTGAACACTGAATGGTTCGACAACGGACATCGAACGAAAACTGTCGATTTCCGTCCATTTACCATCGGATTTCTCTTCGAATCCAATCGTATGTTGTCCGAGTGTGTCTTCATTCATTGCAATATAGATTGGACTGTCGACTGAACCCGGTTCGTCCTCGCAAATCAAATGAATTCGATAGAAAACTTCGTTCAATCGAAGAAAACATCCGTCAGTCAGCAAAATCGGTTGATCATTATGAAGATTTGCTCGAATATAGCTGTGAAAATAATGTTGAATCAAAAGCAACGGGCACGTCCACTGTTCAGCAACGAATTCGATTCGTGTCCGTTGCCGAGCTCGACGTGTTGTATTGCAAACGACAAGTTTATCCGTCGAACGAATGCAATTCATCGATGCGAATGCCGACGAAAGTTTAATGTGATTCTTTCGGCAACTCGTTGAATTAGTCAATTGAATAAGAAGAAAATAGATTTGAGGCAACTGTTCAGGTAGAGAATCGAGTTTATGCGAACGGTAGACAGTTGCTTTAGCTACGAATACGTCCGGCCACTGGGTACCATCGTCAGCATCGGATGACCAATCGGCTCGATTGATTCGTGCCATGATCGGACTGTCATCGAATTCGACACGGAACAATCGACGATGTCGACCAGGTATCAAAGTCAAATTTGGTTTGACGAGTTGATCGACCGGCTTTGGTCCGTCGGGAAATGATGAATAAACAAACGAGCCGATCGATCGAACAAACGTTTTCAATGATAAACGTGTCGAGACTTGTTCGACATCGAGATTGCCGTCAAACGACGAAGACTGAACTGGTTGTGGTTGCTGTGGACGGTATTCAGGTATGACAATAACTCGAGTCGATGAACTTATCACAGAATAATCATTTGGCTCGATTTCAACGACACGTAGAAGAATACAGAGACCTGATATCCAAATTGGAAAGAGCATGTTCAAAGATAGGACACGAATTTGATTGAGAAAGACTTCTTCAGTCATTTCCGTATTATTTTGCTAGAAGAAAAATTTTCAATTCAATTCAGATCGATCTAATTTTTTTGTTTTTTACTAAAATTTCCCAATCGTCGATTGACACCGGACAAAATGTCACATTTCGACATTGCACTGCTTCATTCAATTCTTCGATTTCATACTTCAGAGAGAGAAAACAAATTCATCAAAAAAAACGAAATATTCTCACACTCACAAATCGATCTTGTTGAATATTTATTTTCAAAGCAAAAAATCCGTTCAATGAAAACTGACCATCAGCTAATGTATAATCAGGAAATGTCGAAAAATAGAGATATTTCTCATTGCCAAGATTCAGTCTCACTGTCGAAACCTAAATTGAGTTGATGAACAAAAAAATCATATCCGATGTTCGATCGTTAATTTACTTTAAAATCCAACGCATTTCGAACGTTATTATTAAATGTTTTCGGATTAACACCGAGAAAACAATTTCGATTTTTCGAATGAGTACACCGAAGAATATACGGAGACATTTAGTTATTAAAATAAATTATTATCTTTTTCTTTTTCATTCTTGTTGAATTTAAGAAACAAACATTGATTGCATTAGGTTATATCCAGTCCGAACTCGGGCTTTTTTTTTTCTAGATCAACGACATCTACATGTTTTATCAAACTGACAGATCATGAGAAATACACAGCACAGCACACATTTGCTGTTGCTTGCTTCGTCTTTCTTTTTTCTTCATCGTTTCTTTGTTTCTTCGCGTTGCCCGATTGTATTGATAGAATCAATAGATGCCTTTAATAACTAGCCAATACACAGCAACGTCTAATCTCTTCTCTCGCGTCTAGCAGAAGGAGAGAAGACAACAAAAAAGAAGGAAAGAACATTAGAATGGCAATTTTCTATGCCTTTGTGTGCGTTGAAGAAAGAGAGAGAGAAAGAGAGAATAAGAGAAAGCAGTGTAAACGCGTTTGCTTCACTCGTTACACAGCACACACATACACATAGACGTACAACGTCGAGCTTTTTTTTACATCGAAATTAGCGCCTCACGAGAGCTACTTCTATCGCCCTCTTTCTCTTATTATTTTTTTTGCAAACCCGCCAAGTAAGTGTCAAACACGATGTTCGTATTTTGACTATCAATGATTTTCTCGTAGTAAAAATGCCACGTGCTTCGAAACAAAAAGATCCCAATGCACCAAAACGTCCATTGTCAGCGTTCTTTATCTTCTCGCAAGATGAAAGACCGAAAATCAAATCACAGAATGCATCATTGTCCGTTGCTGATGTTGCTAAAGTTATCGGAGAAAAATGGCGTGCAGCACCTGAAGATTTAAAACGTAAATACGAAAAAGCTGCCAAAGAAGCTAAAGAACGTTACGAAATCGAATTACAAGCTTACAAACAAGCTGGTTAGTTTTTTGCTTTTTGTTGTTTTCATCATTGATCATTTTGATTTTCTCTAGGTGGAAATGCCTCGAAAGGTCGAGCTTAAACATCAATCCATTTTCGTTCATTCATTTATTCACTCACTCATATATACATATGCCTTATTGTGTAGTTTCTCTTCTTTGTTGTGTGTATTGTACAGAAAATAAAAGCAAAAAAAAAGCGTACAAGCAATTCATTCTTTTGCATGCAGCGTTTCGTTTTCTCCTACGTATTTGTCTATTTTTCGGCTTTATCATTAAAGAAAAATAAAATCGAATCGTTGTCTCTATCTTATAGATGAACTCTTTTATCGAGCCACTTGATTTATAGTGTCATATACATACATATATATTCTCTCAAGATGAGACCACTCGATAAATATATGCTGAGTAATACGAGATTTGCTTTATGTAAGATACACTTATTAAAAAGAAAGGTTAGAACGAGCAATTAATTTTCTTTTTCCTCGGTAATCATCACGATTTGTCATACTGTTTCGTATTCGGTTTTTTTTTATTCATCATTCAATGGACAAGAACTTGATTGAAAATTTTCATCGAGAATAAATAAATGTTTGTTGTGTTTCAGCCACATATGAAGATAATAGCCGAGTGTTCGTTGATTGATCGAATATTTCGACCACAACGAACGAAATAGATAACCATGTTGGTAACATGAGGGTGCAAAAATCGAAAGACGATGTCGAGATTCAATGAGATTTTCACGTAGTTTAACTGAGAAATCGTTCGAATGATCGAACTGTAGTTGAGTTAAATCGAATAAAGACTGAATAATGAAAATTTTGAGTTTCGATGGTAAAAATTGAATAGCTTGACTGCCGAATAAACATTTATAACGTTGTTTGAATTGACATTGACTCGATATTTGAGTGTTCCAATATTGCATTCCTTGAGTGATTGTTGATATGCCATTGGGATTGTCGGACTGATCGATGAACCAAGCTGAATCGAGAATCAGACGAAGATCGATTTGCGGAGAGAATTTTGGAAGAAGATCGGGCAAATTTAAAAGCAAACCAAGACCACCGGCTGAATAACCAGTGAAAAGAATTTGTTTAGCATCGGGAAAATAGTTTCGATGATGAAATATGGCATGAAAAATATTGTAACCATGCGAATGCGTTTCATTCGATGAGCCTGACCAAAGATCGGATGAACAATAAGGTGCATAGAGAATGTTGAAGTGTTTGAATGAAGAAAATATTCCTGTGGAGAATTTTTCGTGATTGAAAACGTTCGATGAAATGAAATCAGGCGAATACCGACGACGAAATTCACAGGATTGCTTCGAATAACAAAACCAACCGCCATCGAAATAGATCAACCATCGAGAATGATTGTTCGTTGCTCGACGAATGTAATAGGAAGCTATGGTTTGATCCATGCAACGAGCTTGAGGATACTCGGTTAGAGAAAAACGTTGAAATGTTGGTTTTAAAATTGAAGGAGGCGAAGGAGGATGTGATTGCTGACGATAGATGAGTGTTAGAATGATGAGACTAGGTACGGTTAAACAAAGAAATAGGATGATAATCCCGATTTCGACATGATAAAACTTCGAATAAGTCTTTTCAGATGGCGATGTCATGATGAGTGAAAGAGACGAAGACAGAAAGAAAAAAAAAACCTTTTTTTTTATAGATATAAACGATTGATTAGAGAAGGAGGGGAGGTAGCAGAACGAACTATTGACAAATCGATGAATATATATGTACACGAAGAAAAAAAAAATTTTTTTGTATTTTATTCAATCAATATTATTGTCGAATGTGTAAGATGAGGACGTCTGACTGTTAACATCTTGTCACTTAGAAAAAAGAGGATCATCGATTTTGTCCAAATCCGTGAGTATACTGCCAACT
>ERZ778026.4000-NODE-4000-length-12078-cov-9.350495_pt1 | contig 12078 bp, 13 predicted proteins | sample MGYA00375756_ERZ778026 | MGnify/ENA primary metagenome ERZ778026 (study PRJEB29350, sample SAMN05389820) | bioreactor metagenome | isolation source: Ammonium sulfate bioreactor | place: South Africa: University of Cape Town | collected 2014-02-18 ... | reverse complement strand
GTCGGTACCGTAAGCCGCGAGCGAGGCGGCCATCGTGCTGGAGGGCGTGGGGAACGTGACCGACCGACAACGGCCTCGGGCAGGGTGCGTGCGTGGGACGGGGTGGGCGGCGCGCGACAAACAAGGCCGCCGTCGTTCTGCGAGGCCGCCACCACCACCACCGCGTACTCCACCGCCTCCTTTGCTGCTGCTGCGGTCTCCGCTGCCTTCCTCCCGTTGGCGCGCGCGGGGCGAGAACGAACCAACTCCGAAGGTCCGGAACTCCCGCACTTTCCGTCTCCTCGCCGGGTGGGGCTCCTCCTTCTGCTCGCGCGAGCAACCGAGCCCGCCCAGCAATTGTGGGGCCAGCCGCGGGGTTGATTGGAGCAGCCAGCAGCGGCGGGCTGATACGCCACTGAGCGAGAGCGCGAGAGACACGAAATATCGGCGGCAAATCAGGACGTACCCCGGAGAGGGTAATGTGGGCCAGTTGTGCGATTCGGGCTCACGGAAGAGCCTTACAATTCCCGCCTTTTCAGCCCGCAACCGCCGAGTCGCATCCACCACACAGCCAACCAGCACAAGCAGCACAGCACCTTCCCTCCCGCGAGCCTCCATCGCTCACTCCCAACTTGAACTCGCTTCCCTCCCCTCGTCGGTGCTCACTGCTGCTCCTTCCGTCTGCTTGCGCGCTTTGCTCGTCGTTGTCGTCGGGATGTTCGGTGTGCCGAGTGCCGTTGCTGCCGCGCCACAGCGAGCGCCCAAGCCCTCGGATACCGTGCGCGATTCGGCGCTGTGGGAGTCGCTGCCTCGGCGTATCAGCTGCAACTCGATCCGCTATGAACGTGGCAAGTTTCTCGGCAAGGTACGCAACAGTCTCGATCGCACTCCAGCGCCCCCGATAGCTGCTCACCTCGCGTTGTGCTTGCTTGGAGCAGGGCGGTTTCGCTCGCGTGTACGAGATGACCGATCTCTCGTCGAACATCACCTACGCCTGCAAGATCGTCAAGAAGGCCTCGCTCGTACAGGAGCGCATCAAGCTCAAGGTATGTTGTTCTTGTGTGCGCAACACAGCACTCGTGCCGTGTCGTGCCACATCCTCGCTCACTCACTGACCTGTGCGAGCAGCTGATCTCCGAGATCAACATCCATCGCTCGCTCGAGCATCCACACATTGTTCGCTTTCATCATTGGTTCGAGGACCGCGAGCACATCTACATTTTGCTCGAGCTATGCACCAACAAGGTACGTACGCACGGATGCCAGCCAGTCCGGTGCGCTCGAACAACGACCGACGCAGCGAGTAACCGATCGATGCCATATGCGCGCAGACCGTCATGCGAATGCTCAAGAAGCGCGGTCGACTCTCGGAGCCCGAAGTACGCTATATGCTGGCTCAGCTGTCGCGTGCACTGGTGTACCTGAAAGAACAGCGAGTGATCCATCGAGATCTCAAGCTCGGCAACTTGATGCTGGACTCGGCGCTCAACGTCAAAGTCGGTACGTATGCTGGCTCCAATCGGCCTCGCAGGCCGCTCGCTGCTCTCAACCAACCACTCATCGTGATCCGAATCCATGTTGGCCACAGGCGATTTTGGCCTTGCTGCTCGATTGGATGACGATACCGAACGCCGAAAGACCATCTGTGGCACGGTACGCGAAATACACTTCTGACAGAATGCTTGATCCGTGGACGTTGTCTCGCTGACATTCACATTGTTCCAACCTCCGCTCCCTTCCCTCCCTCCCCTGTCTGTGCGAATAGCCCAACTACATTGCACCCGAGATCCTGAAAGGTGACCATCGTCACAGCTTTGAGGTTGATGTGTGGTCGCTCGGAGTTATCTCGTACGTGTAATGCGGCCAAGACGCCCTTCGTCGTCCGCAAACGACGCTACTCATACGCCATCTCTCTCTCTCTCTCTCTCTCTCTCTCTCTCTCTCTCTCGCGGCTCTTTTCATCTCCGCGATGCAGCTACACGCTCTTGGTTGGCAAGGCCCCGTTCGAATCCGACGACATCAAGACCACCTACAAGAAGATACAAGCCAACGCCTACTCGTTCCCGGATACACCAGCCATCTCGGCCGCTGCCGAGTCGTTGATTCGTTCCATGCTTGATCCAGTACCCGAGATGCGTCCGACCATGGAGTCGCTGCTCTCGCACGAGTTCTTCCAGCCCGGAATCCCGCACTACCTGCCTCTCTTGGCGCTACGCTCGACGCCAGTCCCCAATGCCCCCGGCGCCCAATCGGCTTCTGCTCACCCTCCGTTGCTTGCAGTCGCTCCCGAGCACGCTCCTATGGTGCTCTCATCTGCACTGACCGAGACAGAGAACAGCAGTGAGCGCTCACCGCTGACCGAGCGTCTCTCGGAGTCTGCGAGTAACCGACAGCACCAGCACCGCCACCACCAAGCCGCCAAGAAGCCCACCTCTCGCGTCGCCAGTGTGCTTGCGATCCCGACCACTTCCAGTTCACCCGCGTCGTCATCGCTGGCTGCTGCCGTGGCGCTGAGCAGCACCATGGCCAGCAGCACGCCCTCCAAGCGAGCGCCTGCACTCGCTGCCTCACGCAAGTTCACGCACCCTCCGTCCCCTCCTCCCACCCCGACACGCTATCCGCTCGCCGTCGCTGCCGCTTCCACTCCTCCTGTTCCATCTTCAGAGATCCTTGAAGCGCTGCCGAGCGCCGCATACACCCTCGATTCGACGGCCACAAGCACGACCAGCTCCGTGACTTTGAGCAACGTCAATGAGATGGAGGTGTGTGCAAGCGTCGCCACTGCCTCGTCGGCAAGCACTTCCGCGTCGTGCTCGGAAGCCACTTCCCTGTCGACCTCTGCCTCTGCCTCTGCTGCCACTGCCACAGCGAGCATGGATATTTGTAGCGACGGCCCGATCATGTCATCGGAGCGAGTCTACGTCGTCAAGTGGCAGGACTTTTCGACGCACTATGGTCTGGGATACGAGCTGTCGAATGGAACGATCGGGGCTCTGTTCAATGACCGCTCGCACATGACCTTTGAGCCCGCTCGCTCGTACGTACTGGGCAGCTCACACCCGCGCCGTGCACAAGCCGTTCGCTCGTGCATTGAAGCTCACACGAATGCACGCTGACACAGGCTCATCTCGTATCGGGACCTGGCGTGGCGCTGGACAGGCGATGTCGCTGCCACGACTGCTCTCTCTGTTGCTGCTGCTGCTGCTGTCGCCGCTGCCGCCACTGGCTCGACGCGCACTACAGGCAGCAGCGAACGCTCGCCCGCCGAGCAGGCGGCGCGCAGCAGCCTGGCCAAGAAGCTGCGCGTGCTCGAGTACTTTGCCATGTACTTTACCAATCATCCGCTGCACGAGGCGGCTGCCATCGCCGCCTCTGCCAAGCCAGTGACACCTGCAGGCCGATCCCAAAATGTGGCGGCAGCCGATGGTCGTAAGCCCGAGCTCGAGGAGGAGGAGGGCGTCGTCGATGACGATGACGCCGATCGAGCACTGGCGTTCGGCTGCGTGGCCGCGTGGCTGCGCACCAAGCACGGCGTGCTGTTCCGGCTGTCGTCCGGAGCCACGCAGGCCAACTTTGCCGACCACGTCAAGATCATCCTGTGGCCCGACGCAACGTCGGCCACCATCATCGATCGCCGTGGCAGGCACGCCGACATGAGCGTGCAGCAGATGATCGCCATGCCGCAGCATGCCGGAGACCTCGCCAATCGCCTGCGCTACCTCGATGACTTTGCGCAGCGCTACATGGCCTCCAAGCTGAGTCCGGTCGCGAGCGCCTCGGCCTCTGCCGCCGGCTCGACGCGTCTCGGCTCGTCGTCATCCACAACCTCTTCGCATCGTTGATTTGGCATCGACGAGAGCGCTCACTCGCTGAACTGACTGAGATGGGTTGAGTTCGAGATGGCGACATGTCGCCGACGACGTCCCGAGACTGTTCAATGCACAATAGAGAGATAGAGAGATAGATAGAGATGGATTGATAGATTGATAGAGAGACAGAGACACACGTATGCATCGATAGATATGATTGAGAGCTTCGAGGTTGCGGACCACGGCTTGCTCGTGGTGCGCGTGGCCTTGTTGCTTCAACGCGCCAATGTACACTTGCTGCACGACTGTATCTTCACACGCTCCATCCAGACCGATGCTGCTGTCGATCGAGAGGTGTTGTTGTTGTCGTTGTTGTTGTTGTTGTTACAACTACTACAGGTTGTTGATGCTACTGCTACCACTGTTGTTGCTGCTGCTGTTGATTCTGATGCTGCCTTCCGAGGATGTCGAAGTCAAAGTGGTGGAAGTATCGCAGCGATCGGTGCTCGTGCTCGCTGGTGTAGCAGTCACTGCCGAAGGTCCGAGTGCGATCGTGATGGAGTCTGTGCTGCTACTCGATGCAGATTCGAGCAGCCCTTGCTCTCGCAGCCATGAACGACGTGCTTGTTCGATCGAGGGAGCAACGCGGTGCACGAGCACGTGGTGCGCTGCCGCCGGCGTCATGGTGTCGATGGTGCGCCGCGCGTAGCCCAGGTCGTGCAGCTGCTGCTTCATATCTTGCGTCACCATGAAGGCCACGCCGGTACCGCTGCTGCCAGCGCCGCCGCGCAGTGCCTCGGGCACCATGGCGGCCACCGAGCGCGGCAGCATGGACCACACCAAGGTCGGCCACGAGCGCGGCAGCAGCGACACGGTGCGCTGCAGCCGCTGCAGCCGCACCTGCGACGCCCCGAGCAGCGCGCGCCCGCGGTACCGCCACTCGTCGCTCTGAGCCTGCCACCAAGAAGCGCGCATCATGCGTCGAACCCAGCGGCTTGCCATGATGAGGGGGAGGCGGTGACACTGAGCCGCTGCCGCGTCGCTCGCTCGCTCACTCGCTCATTCGCTCGGCTGCCGCGTCACGCTCACTGCTCGCTCTCACGCTCCTCCCTCACACGATGGCCTTCGAGGGGCCGTTCTTCGTTCGCCTCAATGGCTCCACTGCAGACCACACAGCTCCTGGCGTTGGTCAGCTGGCGCAGACTCCGTTGGCCGGCGAGAGCGAGCCGGCGTCGGCGCTGCTGGCGGGCCACACGGTCGTGCTGGCGGCCTCGCTCGGGCACTCGATCGCCGCGCAGCTCGGCGTCGACCTGCTGATCAACACGGCCCTCGAGCCGCGAGGCTCCTTGCGGCGTATTGGCTTCGTGTCGCCTGAGGTACGTTGCTGCATCTCCTCGTGTCTGTCCGCGGCTGCCGGCGGCGGTGCTGACGGTGCAGCCGATGCCTGGCGGTGCAGTTCACGCTGCCGGTGGTCGGCAACGACGTGTACCTCGGCTCCCACGGCCTCATGAGCCTGCCGATCGAAGGTGCGTGCGGCCCACTGCATCACCCGGCACCTCTCACCTTTGCGCTGACGATGCCCGCATTGCCACAACGAATCGCGCAGTGTACAGCGACGCACAAGCGCGTGTGACGTTCATCCAGCAGCGCTCGCCCATTCTGCCCGTGCGTGTACTGCTGCGCGCGCTCTCTCTCTGGCGATGGCGATAGCAATGGCGCGATGCTGAGCGGCGCGTGTTTGTGATTGTAGCACGAGCGCAAACGCTTCGCAACCGAGCTCGTGAATTGGGTGCAGCAGAGCGGTGCTGCGCGTATGCTCGTGGCGGCGCCACTCGATGCCTCGTTCCGCCGTGACGCGCAGCTGCAGTCGGCGTACGTACACGGTCGGGCGGTGGCGGCGTGGGCGCACGTACGGCTCTCACTGACCGAGAGCTTCGTCGAGCAGACGTCAAGAGCGCGTGGTGCTGGTGGGCGCCGAGGCGCCGAGCTCGTCATGGCCGGCGAGCGTGGTCGGCGTGCCGCAGCTCGAGAGCGACGTGTTCCCGGCGGTGATCGGCGCCGGCAGCTTCGTGCGCCACATGCTGCGCGAGGCCGAGCAGCGCCACTTGTCGCTGGCGCTCTTGGCGTCGTTCGTGGCCGAGGGCCTCGACCTGCCGATCGCATTCCACTTTGCGACATGGATCAACGACGCCTTGGGCTCGTATCTCACGCTTCCGCAGGAGGCACCGGGCCACGAGGGCGCCGGCCTGCTGGTGCCGCAGCACTGGCGCTTCTTGGTCGAGCCCGCCCATGTGCATCAGGAGCTGTACTAAACCACCAACCCGTTGTTTGATTTGATCTAATCGGTGGTGAGCGCGGGCTCCCGATCGGACACTGCACCAACACCACCAACATCACCAACGACACCAAGCAACACCACAGCAGCGACAGCCGTTCATGTGAACTGCTGGCAACGGCCATTGTTGAAGTGGCCCGAGACGTAGCGCTCCGAGCAGAGCCAGCAGAACTCGTGGCGGCAGTGGCTGCAGGTCCTGTACGTTGTCATATTGTCAGCGTTCAGCCGGCATCGGGGAGCTGTGGCATCATCGATCGCACGTACATGTGGTTGCAGCCGCCATTCTTTTCGATGGGCGAATGGCAGTTGGGACACTGCTTGGCATTCTCGCGCAGCCACTCCTCGTACAATGCGTCGGCGTTGCCCTTCAGGCGCTTGAACTCTTGCCAGCGCTCGCAGGTGCTGTCGGCATGCCACTCGTCCTTGCAGTTGAAGCAGAACGTGAATTGGCACTCGGGGTTCGAACACACCATCAGTGGTCGGGTCGGGTCGCCGATCATGGCGTTGCCACAACCAGCCTTGGGACACCAGCTGCCGCACACGAGAAGCAGACAGATAGATAGTGGTTGAGCTTCATGTACGAGCGAGTGCACGACAAGGAGAGCGAGCGGTACATACATGAGGTTCTCCATCGTGTTGAGGGCGCTCATCAAGGAGAATTGCTCGTACTTGGCATATGCCTGATAATGACGTGTGAGCGATCAAGATTGATATCGATATCGCTCGTTCTCGCGCGAGCGCTCTTGGCACGGCGATGCGTGCATACCGCAGGAGACACAAGGACCTTGACCTCGCCAGGGTGCATGGCCACGTTACAATCGGGGTTCGGGCACGGGATCGTACGCACCTGCGCCTCGTTAATCTTGGTTTCAAGGTACATCTTCATGCACCTACAACGAAGCGGCCGCACTGATGTGATGAATACTGCGAGCAAGGCAAGGTTGCAGCAGCAGCAGCAGCAACAGCAGCAGCAGCAACAGGCATCGTGCAATGTCGTACTCGGTGCAGTAGCGATGGTAGCACGTGTCGATCAGGTAGATCTCATCGATCGGAAAGTCGTCGCCGCTGTGACAAGGTCAGGTACTCACCCACGTCGTGAGAACGAGCCGGCGAGCCTGGCGCGCGCTGCACGGCCGGTACCAGATGGGGCACGGGTAGGTCTTGGTGCGGGCGATCTCCTCGGCCTCGGCGTTCAGCATGCGGCGCACGAGCTCCTCGTTCTTGCGCTCCTCGCCTCGGCGTCTGCGGGGTGATTGCAAGCCGGTAAGCAAGTGGCGAGTACCAAGCGAGTGCCATGAGAGAGAGAGAGAGAGAGAGACCTGGCCCATGAGCGCCAGTGCTCCATGGCCGAGATGGCGACGATGTAGCGCTTCGACTCCCCTTGCTCCTTGAGTCTGCCGTATGGAGCTGGCTGTTAGCCACGCTCACCTCGTCTGCAGGATCGCACAAGCGCCGATGCGAGACGGGGGCAGCGTCGGCCGTACTCTTGCCAGCGCTCGAGAGCGAGAGCCTGCCGAGCAGCATCCTCGGGCGACAGCGGTACGTGCAGCACTCCGTACTCGTCCGTCGTCGCTCCCGAGCTCGAGCTGCTGCTGCCGCCGCCGCCGCTCGAAGTCGTGGATGTGCTCGTGCTCTTGCTCGCGGTCTTCGTGGCTGAGATGTCAGCAGCGGGCGTACCAACCCAGAAGCCGGCGGAGCGCCTGAGGCCGTCGAGCTCTTGCTGCAGCTCGAGCGCCCGCTTGCGCGCGAACGCCAGCTCGCACCGCAGCGCCGCCGTCTCGCGGCGCTCGTGCTCCAGCTCCACCTCGATCATCTGGCGTATGCTCACCTGCACCCATGTCTCGATCAGGCATCGCGGTGACCGGCAGTGTGCGCGTGTGCGTCACGCGGCGTACGGTGGAGCGCGCAATGTCGACCGAGGCGCCGCAGAGCGTGCGGATGTCCTGCGACACGCGCTGCGTGATGGCCTCCTTGGTCTTGAACTCGACCATGGCCGACGAGCCCAGCGAGCCCTTGGGGAACAGCTTGATCTCACGTATGTTGGACGAGATCATGTACAGGTCCTCGGCCACGATGTGCTTCGGCAGGCCGCGCACTACGAGCGTGCGCTCGATGACCTGCACGACGCTCGGCGGCATTGGTCGGCCGCTCTCGCAACCTCGGTGCCGCCGCTGCCTGCTGCAACACGTACATCTGCATAGCGTGCCCTCAGGCGCTCCGCGACCTCGGGAGCAAGCTGGGCGAGCTGAGACAGCGACAAGTCGGAGGCGACGCTGGCCATTGAGGGCGAGAGCGAGCGCGCAGCAGCGACGACGACGACGGACGAGAGAATGAAGCGCTTCGCCAGGCGGCATTCGCTCGTGTTCAATGCTGTGCGCGTCGTCGTTGTTGTCGCAGAGTAGAGTGGAGTAGAGTACAATGGTGGCGCTGGTTGTGCGACGGGCGGCGTATGGTACAAGCGGTGCAATCTCTAGATCTACAGATCGACGGCAAGGAAGCCCTCGTGGTCGGTGTATGGCACGTTGTGCTGCGAGAGGAAGCTCTTGAGCGCCGGCTTGATGCGCGGCTTGCCGCGGTAGCTGTGGTTGCCGACGCCAGTGATCAAGTACAGCTTGCGGTGCTCTGCCGCACCGATCAGTCAGTGCCGGCGTCGTGGTGGTGCCACGCCGCGCCATGCCACACGTACCACCTCGATGCGACAGCAGTTCCTCGGTGATGGTCAACGACTCGCGCACCGTCAGGCCATGGAGATCGATGCGAAGCGGGCCGTCGCCGCGGCTGGCGAGCGAGTGTGAGTAGGTGCGGTGCATTCGGTGCATCAGTTCGTCGTGTTGTCGGCCCTTGTTGGCCCACTCGCGTGCCAGATCGCCACGACCGAGCATGTACGCTCGCGCGGCATTGCGAAAGTAGTCGTCGCGCATTTGCGCGTGGTGCCTCGCGAATCCGCGGTAGTTCTCGGCCGTGCCTTCGAGCGGATCGTCGTCCGAACGCTTGGTGGACGGCTTCTTGCGCGCGACCACGATGAACGGCAGATCCTTGGCCTTGGGCTCGACGTATCGACGAGGGCGCGTCGGCTCTGCTGGTGCCTGTACAGGCGTCTCTGGCAGTGTTGCTTGCGGCGGCTTGGTCGCCACGGGCTGCTGCTTGACGGCCGGCGGTGCGCGCACCACCTGCGGTACCGTAGGCTTGGGCCTCGGAGGCGGCGCCAGGATGAGCTGGATCTGCGCGGCAGCCTCGTCGTAGTTGTCGTTGCAGCCGGCAAAGATGCTGTCGACGAGGTCGCGGTCGGCGGTCGGGAAGCGCTCGTGCAGCTTGTCGAGCCGGAGCTTCGAGGCCATAGTCTTGCTGCTACTGCTGCTGCTGCTGCTGCTTCCGCTGCCAACGCCGCCGCTGGGCAGCTCGGCACGCGGCGCCATCGAGCCGCCGATGGCCGGGAAGGCGGCGTGCTCGTCGGCGATCGAGTGGATCGAGTCGCGGCCGACTTGGCGCAGCGCGCCCTTCTTGTCGCTCCTGTCGTCCCAGCGCGAGCTGCCGGCCGTGTGGAAGTGCTGAACGCGCGGCACGATGCGCTTGGGCCGCTTGGCTCGCTTGGCGTCGCGCTTCTGGCGCCGCTGCTGCCGCTGGTGCTCGAGCTCCATCAGGCGCTCGATCAACAGATTGGGATCGGGCTGGAGCTGGAACTCGTTGCTGATGGTCTCGATCGGCAGCTCGGGGAACATCTCGTGGTACTGCAGCACCTCGGTCGAGTGCGTCAGCAGCTGCACGCCGTGCTCGAGCGGCGGCGGCGCGTCGGCGTCGTAGCCATCGTCTTCGCCGCACTCGTACTCGTCGGGCGAGCCGTCCGAGATCTCTTCGCTGGACGCCCCGCCAGTGGCATCGGCACCTGCGTCGCCGACCGTGGCGCTGGGCGAGGCAGCCGAGCCGTCGGGACACTCGCGGTCGTTGTAGTCGTGCGTCAAGTCCAGCAGCAGGTCGACCGAGATGCCCAGGTCGTTCTGGCTGTGCCGCAGCACGCCCGACACGACGTCCGGCGTCAGCGACGCGAACATCTCGCACAAGAACTCGGCTGCCTCGTGCTGTGACGAGCGCAGCGTCGCTGATGCGTCCGACGACAGCGGCGCCTCGGAGCCTCCAACTGCTGCTGCTGCCGCCGCCGCCGCTCCGCTGTCGTACTCGCTGCCGTGCGACGACGACAGCTCCTCGAGCTGCTGGCTGTAGCGGAACTCCTCGTGAGCCAGCTCCTCCTCCTCTTCGACGAGCTGCTGCTGCGTCTCGCGATCGAGCGAGATGACGCGCACGTCAAAGTGCGGCGCGGCCACCGGCACGCCATCGAAGCCGCACTGCTGCTCGTGCTCGAGCTGCGCCAGCCGGAGGCTCTCGCGGATGGCCTCGTCGAGCGCCGCGTCCTCGGCGTGCTGAAGTACCATGCTCTCCTTCATGGCGGCAGCGAGCTCCTCCTCCTCGGAGCCGCTCATGGCAGCGAAGGAGCCGTCGCCCGATTCTGCTGCCGCTGCGGTTGCGAGGGGCTGGCTCGGTGTCGTCGTCGAGGTGGTGGTGGTGGCAGTGTCGGCATCAAGCTGCTGTGGCGCGTGCTGCTCGAACTCATCGACCTGCTGCACTGGCTGCGAGTCGTGAAGAAATCTGCTGAGGTGCTCGATGGTGCGATCGACGTCGCGGCCGTTGTCGTTGTAGACGTCGCGCACGAGGTCGAGCTGGAACTCGGGGAACATCTTGCACAGCGCGTGCAGCTCGGACTGTGGCTCCTTCTCCTTGGCACTGCGCCCGCCTCGCTTCTTGGGAGCTTTGGCCGTGTGGATCGGCAGCGAATTCGAGAAGAAGGCCATCGGTGGCAGATATCGCGGCTGCGATGCCGCAGGTGCTGGCGCAGGTGCTGCAGTTGCTGCTGCTGTGGGCGAGCGAATGAAGGAATGAAGGAAGAGCAGCGCCGCCGCCACTGTTCTTAATCTCCTCGTCCTCGTCGCTGCTGCTCGTCGGCTCGCTTGGCTCTTCTCTTCGATGGCGTACCATGATGACCGCGGTACCACGGCCTTCCGCACTGCCGAACGTCGCTTTCGCGCTGCCAACACCCAGGGTCTCAAGGGAGCAGCGCGGCATGCGGCGTTGGCGGCCGCTGCCGACAGCCTCGCTCACGTGATCGACCTGCGCAACCTCGAGCGAAACACGCCCGCCAACCGCGAGTGCATCATCGAACTTCCGCTCCCTGCGATCCTTGCTGCCGCGAGTACAACAGAGCATGCCGACGAACACTCGATCACACCTCGAATGGAGCGTGTGGTAGCGAATGCGCGCAAGGCCTTTGCCTTGCGTGGCAGGCCGGGTTTCCTGTTCCTGCCCGACGCCATGCCGCTCGAGCACCAGCGCTACCTGGCCACGCAGAGCCTCGTGAGCTACTCACAGCCTCCGAACCGCACCAACCTCGGCCTCGTGCCGGATCTGTGGCAGCACTATGTCGCTGAACAGTGCGAAGCACGCCAGTTGGCCGACGCGCAGCTGCAGCAACCAGGAGCCGGTCCTCGGGGACGGCCTCCCAAGCGAAGAGCCAGCGCCGCGCCGCCGACGCAACAGCACACGCCCTCCGTCTCGCAAGCAGCGCATCTCGACAAACTGCGCTGGATCACGCTGGGCTACCATTACGATTGGACGAGCAAGCGCTACGCCGAGAGCGACGTGTCGCCCATGCCGAGCGAGCTCGTGGTGGCGGCGTCGGCCGTTGCCGCCTTCGCTGCACCGTTGTATGCCAACACCGCCGGCGCGCAGCCGACGCACCTCTCGGACCTCACGACCTACCGTGGAGAAGCAGCGATCGTCAACTTCTATCACAGCTGTATGTGTGCAAGGCAATGGCGTAGTATGATAGCCTTCATGTTCGTTGTGTACTAACTGCTGCTGCTGCTGCTGCTGCTGCTGCTGCTGCTGCTGCTGCTGCTGCTGCTG
>ERZ778026.3995-NODE-3995-length-12091-cov-9.860502_pt1 | contig 12091 bp, 9 predicted proteins | sample MGYA00375756_ERZ778026 | MGnify/ENA primary metagenome ERZ778026 (study PRJEB29350, sample SAMN05389820) | bioreactor metagenome | isolation source: Ammonium sulfate bioreactor | place: South Africa: University of Cape Town | collected 2014-02-18 ... | reverse complement strand
CCTGACGAGCCAACAACACCGCTGATAATATCTCGCTGATCCGAGCCCATATCCAGTCGTGCGAACTTGGATGGTCTTCTTCAGAAGTTGATATGTTGTTGTTGATGTCGAGAGTGAAGTCTTTACGTTGATTCGAGAGGGCCTGGAGTGATCACGAGCCTCCCTCTCGACAAGTATCTCTCGACAATCATATCTATCAAACTAACCATTCCAACGCAGTCTATACACAATCATCAGGAACTCCTCCTTGGCTCCCTTGCTTGCAACCAATCAGCAACCAATCAGCAACCATCGTCTTCCTCATCAGCAACAACAGCGGGGTCATCATCGTCATCATCGGGAGCCGCGGGTCCATCGCCAAAGGCAGGTGCGGAGCCGAAAAGGTCGTCGCTCGGGCGCGTCAGACCGAGCGGCTGCAGGCGATGCAGCAGACGCGCGACCTCCGGTATGCGAATCGAGCACATCTCGTACTCGATGCACTTGGCGAGCTCCTCTTGCGTGCCGTACTTGACCAGATCGAGCAGCTTGGTGCAGAAGAGGCCCTCGCTCGAACGGCCAAAGTTCTGGTGCTCGCTGCATCGAGGTGTCAGTGCCACGATCGCAAGACGAGACGAGACACGAGCTTGCGTACGTAGCGAACTGATACCAGGCCTGCTCGGCATCGGCAGGACCCTTGGAGCACATGTGGATGATGACGATATCGCGGCACGACTTGTGCACGTTGTGCGGCTGCTTGAGCTCCTGGTAGTACGGCATCAGGCGCTCGATGGTCTCGATCGCCAGCTGGTAGCTACCCACACCCACTCAATCAGCCTCCTTCGAATGCAGGTCTCTCTCTCTCTTGCGTACTTGTTAATGGACAAGTAGGCACTCACGAGTGCGCGGAAGGGATCGAGCGTGCCGGCGCGGTCCTCGGCCTCGAGACGATCGCACGCGAGCGACAGCAGCTCGATCTTCTTGGCCGACGCCTCGGGCGGCAGCATCGAGGCCGCGAGCGCCAACGTGTCGGCGGCCTTCTGGAAGTCGACCTGCTCGAAGCACCGAGCGGCGGTCTCGAGATGGCTGGCGGCCTCTTCCAACTGGCCGAGCTCCTTGGCCATGAGGCCGGCGTTCTCGAAGGCGCGCGCGGCGCCGAACATCATGTTGCTGCGCTGCTGGTTGGTGGCCTCGGCGAGGAAGGCCGCCTTGGCGAGCTCGTGCTCGCGCGCGGCCTTGTAGCAAGTGGCGGCCTTGCCGTAGGCACGAACAGCACCATCGACGTCGGGCGTCCACTTGAAGAAGCCAGTGGCGAGGCTAGAACGCGAGAGATATCAGGCACCGAGAGAGGAGATATTTCGCAGCGAGATATTTCACTCGCGAAGAGTGTGTGGAAGAGAGAGAGTGAGCAACGCACCACGAGGCTCCTTCCTTCATCAGCGCATCGCCCTCGAGCTTCTTCGGATGCGACATTTGATGGACACGCTAGAGATTTGTGGCTTGCCGAGAACGGAACTCCACAACGCAACAGTACGCAACGACCGCGACCTCGGAACAGCAGCAGAGCAGGAGGCACTGAGGCGAGGAGCGAGGGAGACCAAAGAACGAAATTCCTCGAGGCGCTTTTTCTCGCTCGCTCGCTGCATAAGACGCTGAGAGGCGCGAGGCCTGAGGACCGATCCCGCACTCCACGCACACACTGAAATATCTCGCGACACAGAGGCGCCGCAGTGCTCTTGAGCTTTTTGGTTTCGAGTTTTTGTGTTTGTTTGCTGCTGCCCTCGTCCCACGCACACCTCTCTCATCCAACGACCACAACCCACTACCATCCATACACCATGTCGACCTCGAGCTCCTCCCAACCCACGGACTCTACCACTACCACCACCACCTCCACCACCTCCACGACGCCGACCACGACGGCCGACGCCACGGCGCCGAGCAGCAGCTCGAGCAGCAGCAGCACGTCGGGCAGCCACAAGGTGGCGCAGTCAGCACCGGCGCTGTCGCTCGCTCCCGACGCTGGCTCGGTCGCTGGTCTCGATGGCCTCGGTCTACCGGCCGAAGAGGCTCGTCGTATCCAGGCGCAGATGGCCAACGTCGGCGGCAAGAAGCAGGAGGGCAAGTTCATCGTACGTCGGTCGCGCGCTCTCGGGACCTCGACCTCGACCTCGTTGATATTGATCGCGACGAGCGCCCCGCGTGTGTGCGTGTGCGTGAGCGAGCGTAGATCAACAGGGAGGGTGAGACTGCCACGATCGCAGCGGCCGATATCGTGTCGCGTGCCACGCTCTTCTTCAAGAACTGCACCGACTGCAACTACACGATCAATGGCGAGTGCACCAAGGTCCTCATCGGTACGAGCGAGCGAGCGAGTGAGCGGGAGATATCTCCATAGAGAGAGAGAGAGCAGCGTTACTATCGATACTGACCATAATGATATCATCGTTATCATCGCCATCATCGTCTTGATTGCAGAGGGATGCAAGAACTCGACCTTCTCGTTCAACGCGCGTATCATCACCGAGATGCTCGAGATCTGGAACTGCCACACTACTCTCGTCACTGTGCGTCGACCTCGCTCTCTCGCTCTCTCCATTCTGACTCACTCACTGACTCACTCATGCTTGTGCTTGTAAAGATCGACACACCAATCAAGACCATCCAAGCCGATACATCGGCCGAGCTCTCGATCACATATCTGCGTCGCGAGCTGATGGACAACATCGTGTGGGCCGGCATCAGCGGCCTCCACGTTACGGTCGGCACCGGAGAACGTTCGTTGCTCGCTCCCTAGCCCTCGCTTGCGCTCGCGCTCGCGCTCGTCGTACTCGTCGTGCGACTCACTCGCGCGTGGGCCTTGAGCAGTGGCCAAGAAGTTCGACACGAGCGTCGAGGAGATGCGCGAGCAACAGCCGGACCTCAACGAGAAGACCGACCAGTATATTGTGCGCTACCTCAAGGGCAAGCTGCAGCAGGAGCTCGTGGTGCGTCTCGCGAATGGCTTCCCGACGACCGACCGCGAGGCCGACGCCTTCGACGAGAAGAAGGCGCGCAACGACAAGCGCTACGAGGACTACATCCGCAAGATGATCAAGGCCAAGGAGGTCGAGAAGGGCCTCGACAAGAGCGCCGGCGGCCCGGGCGACAAGAAGGTGCCGCGCAACGGCCCGTGCCCTTGCGGCTCGGGCAAGAAGTACAAGAAGTGCTGCGGCGCCGCGCTGGCCGAGTCCAAGTGAGAGCGCCACGACCCGTCGAGCGCGAGCGTCGTGCCATGCCATGCCATGCCGTGCCGGCGGCCATTATATCTCCTCTCGAAAAGAATCTATCTACCTATCTATCCATCTACCCACTCATCCATCCGTCTATCCAGCAAGATAGACTGATAGATAGCTGGCGTACCATTCGTGGTATGGTCTATCTATTGGTCTATCATCACCTCCAACCTCCACACTATCCAGCCAGATATCCACATCTGCGCCATCCATCCATCCATCCGATCTCGCCGTTGTTGTACTCCTCTTCTCCCCAGATTGTCTCAATACACGCCAGCCCCCCTTGGCTCTACACCCCACGTCCGCGCGACAGAGACCGAGAGACCGAGAGACCTAAATATCTCACGATATTCGGACATCGAGGTCATTGTTGCATAGTTGCTCGCACGCACGCACACCTCTCTCACACGATGCTCGCACGTCTACGAGCCTTGGTGAACCTTCATCACCACCAACCGATCCCCGTGGTGAGGTTGCTCGCCTCGTACGCAAGCTCGAGAAGCTACTCGACCGTCGTAGGCACGGCGGCACACGAGGGCTACGCGTCGCTCGTGCGCCCGGTGCCGAGCATCAAGCTCAACGAGCTGCACGACAACAAGGGCGCCAAGAAGCCCCGCTTGCGCGTCGGTCGTGGTCCTGGCTCAGGCAAAGGCAAGACCTGTGGTCGCGGTCACAAGGGCACGGGTCAACGTGAGGCCGGCATGCACGCAGGCTTCGAAGGTGGTCAATTCCCAATGTACCGCCGGGTTCAGAAGTTCGGCTTCAAGAACCTGTACGCACACGAGATATCTAGATATTTCCTCTCGCTTCCTATCTCTCTCAATCTCCTCAATCTCTATCGTGGGATATCTCTCGATATCTCTCAGGATAGAGATATCTTCCCCCTCTCTAGACCTCTCAAACGAGCTCCATCACTCTCTCTACCGAGATCAGTAACCATAGATCAATCGATGACTTGACGTGCCACTCACCCACTCATCACACGCTAACTCTCCACCCGTGTGGTTGCTTGAGATACATAGGTTCAGGAGGGAGTACGCACCTCTCAATCTCAATCAATTGCAGCACGCCATCGATACCGGTCGTATCGATCCATCGCAACCCATCACGCTCAAGACGCTCAAGGACTCGGGCATCGTGCGTCGCTTCCATGACGGCGTCAAGCTGCTAGCCAACGTACGCCCCTCGCTACAACTCCAACGTGATCTATCGAAAGCTCACTCAATCTCTCTCAATCTCTCACACTCACACGAAAATAGGGTGCCGAGTGGTTCACGACACCTGTACATCTCGAGCTCACGGCAGCATCGAAGGAAGCCAAGGCGGCAGTCGAGAAGGTCGGTGGCAGCATCACGACCGTGTATCTTAGCAAGTTGGGTCTGCGCACAGTGCTGCGCAACGAGCCCGAGGACATTACCATCAACTTTGCCGGTCCGCCGCGCAAGATTGCTGATCGCTTCGATATGAAGCGATACGTGCCACCGCCGAGGAGAGCCGCTGAGCAAGACGCCGTCGCTGCTGAGGCATCGCAGTAGTAATAACGACACAACAACTCGAACCATAACTGACACATATGTGTGTGTGATTGGCGAATATAATACAAACAACCATACACTATACTCTCGATCGATTGCTCGAGGGAGTGGTAGTCACAATCAATGGAGTAGAGTCGTTGGTGGGTGTATTCATACACATGCACGCTGCGAACAGTTCAGCAGCAACAACAATCAATGGCAGCTGTCATTCGATCGAATCAAGCGAACCAAACACAATCTCACACTCGCAACCGCTTACGAGGTCATCGACATGGACATGGAGGTCGAGGTCGAGGTCGACGATCCATTGTTGCGGTTGTTGATGATGCGACACTTGCGATGCTTGACGCAGTAGCAGCACGCCCACGACGGCGTGTTGTTGAGCAGATACACGCTGATGCGATGGCCTTCGTGGCACGACGTCGCGCACGTCTTACAAATCCCTACACCAAAGCATTAGCGATCTCACTCGTGCCATCATCATCATCGTGACTGTCTGACGTACAGTTAATCTTACAATCGGCACACGTAAAGTAATCGACCTTGTCGCCCTTCTGATACGTGGCCGTGAAGCACATCTTGGGCTTATCGCTGTATCAATCACTCAATCATCAGCAATCCACCCAGCCACTAATCCAATCTCACTATCTCATGTGATCACTATCTCATGGAAGGTACCTTTCAAGTTGAACCTCACCCTTGAGAGCCAATTCACTTCCTTGCTCGAGCTTGTACTGCACCACCGGACGATTCTCATCGGAAATGAGAACCTCCTGAGCCTCGGCGGCCTCGGGCGACAGATACGGCTTCCGAATGGCAAAGACATTGGTGGCGGTGAACTCGGACGCCATCGGGTTCTGGCTCTCTTGCAACAGACGCAGCAGAATGCGCTTGACGTCGCCGACATTGTCGGTGGTCGAGAGTTGCACACGATCGAAGCGCACGTTGCGCGACGGAATGGTCAACGACACGGTGACCGGCAGATAGGCCGGCGTCGGCGCAAAGTCCAGCATGTACTTGTCGTAGCCCTCGAGCAACAGCGCCACGCTATCGTTGAACGAGCGCTCCATGCTCGAGAGAATCTCGTCGTACTGCGCACGAAGCTTGGCGGATTTCGACTCGTGGCTCTTGCGAATCTCGGCTAACTTGCTTGCCAATGCCTCGGGTTCGTTTGCCTTCGACTCTATACGATCGAGAATCAATCAATCATTCATTCACGTACTCATTCTCTCTTGAACCCAATCTGTTTTTAAGGAGAGGCGCGAGAGCCTGGGCACATACTCTCATGTTTGCGGACACGACGCTCATACTTTTCAGTTCGTTCGCGCATCTTATCAGCATACTCCTTGAGTGTCGTCGATCGAGAGGCCTCATACTTGGTCGATAGTTCCTGTTCCATCATCATCAATAGACGATTCTCTCTCACACACACTCTCTCTCTCTCTCTCTCAGAGCATCATCGACATTCATTCGATTGGGCAACATACTCGATAGTATTCCTCGTACGCCATCAAGCTGCGTTTCATATGTTTGTGGAAGAGCACCTCGATCGGTGACAACTCGGCAGCACCACCGGCACCATCGGTAGCCAACGAGCTGCCGTCATCGATGATGCGTCCACTGCTGGTCAACGACGGCGCAGGCGGCTTGGTCTTGATCAGCTTCTCAAAGTACGCCTTCGACGCAATCTCCTTCTGTTCGTTGACGATCCCTATCATCACCATTCGATGCGCCCGCCACATTAGAATCTCTCCTATCTCGAGTATTGTGATCATGACGGCCATACCAATGAGCTTGTCGATATGGCGATTACGAAAGAGTTGATCGCGCGTCGTGGCGTTGTTACAGCACGGACATTGGTGCTTGCGATTGATGCACTCGAGAATGCACGGCTCGCAAAAGTTGTGCCCACACGGCGTGATGGTACACTGCTTGATGACACTGAAGCAGATCGGGCAGCAGAGCTCCTCAAAGATCGGACGAAGCTTCACGTCGACCCCGATGATGACCATCACAACAATCACTCAATCAGCACCAGAGCAGGTGATGGCACCACAACACATTGGTGCCTCTCGCAGTGGAGCTCTGGTCGTACGGGAACACTAAGATTCAAGTCTGGATCTTCGGCTTCATCCATCGTGAGAGTCGTAGAGTGAGCGTGGGAGCGAGCGTGGGAGTGGTAGTACAAGGATATCGATGGCAAGGCGAGAGTGTTGTGGTGCGTGATGTGGTGTGAAGAAGCAGAACAGCAACAGAAGCCTCTCTTCTCCCTCTCCCCTCTTCTCTCGCTGAGGCACCGAGCGCTTTTCGTTGAATGGTAGCAAGAAGCTCCAATTCCATCATACGCTCCTCTTCTACTGCTCCCTTTCGTATGGATAGAATCGTCGTGTATTCACGCCATTGGCGCCTTAAATTAAACAGGAGAGCGAGGAGAGACAGATAAGAACGATCAGGAGAGAGGGAGAGAGTAACAGAACAAGTACCGGAGGCATTGAATGGATTGGACTGAAGAAGAGTTTGCTGTTGATCAGAAGACATGTAAGAAATGAAAACGACAATCAGTATTCGACATTCTAGCAACAACAACAAACAACAACAACTCCATCAACAACTCCAGCAAAGTAGAGAGAGAGAGAGAGATAGATTGTGAGATGACGATCAAGAATAACATGATCAAACTCAAGCCATTACAAGAGCAATGACAAGAGCGAGAATGATCGAGATGCAGAGTGAGATCATCGAGGCTTGCAAGGTGGAAGCCACTCCCACACGCATGGGCCGGTTATCGTTCACGTAGACGTTAAAGTATTGATTGATGGGCGGAATGATGACTGGCGGTTGTGCAGCCGTGAGGAGCGTCACGCTCGGCAAGGTGCCGATCGTGTAGGCCGTGGCAAACGCGTACGGCGTCTGCGAGAGACCCGGTACGCGACTGTTGATGGCCAGCACAAAGTTCATGGCCAGCACGGCGTTCGAGGCACCGTTCGGAATCGTGCCAAACTGCAGAATGATCTGGTTGCCAAAGTTCTCGGGGATCTGGAGGTACTGCGTCGAGATCGTGAGGAACGACGCTGCCGACGTGATGAGCGCTCCCGACGACACGGCAGCAAACTCGACCTGGCGCTTGCCAAACACGTGCGGACCATCGGACGGCTCGGACTTGAGACCGACGTTAATGATACGGATCGAGTACACGTTGCCCGTAAAGGCCGACGGCGACGACGTCGAAGGCGCCGACGCATCGCGGATCAGCGTCACGAGCTGCGAGCTCGGCGTGCCGACCGTGTACGTCATGCCGGACGCAGGGCCAATGACCGTCGCGCCGACCGTGAGCAACGGTGCCGAGATCGGGTGCAGCGGCACAATGTTGATGGTGGTCGAGATCGAACCGGCCGAGATCACTACCGTCGAGATGGTCGCCTTGTTCGGATTCGGGTTCCACACGACGTTCGCGAGCGAGTTCGTCACCTGATAATCGAGGTTCAGAGTCGCGTTACCGTACGCATTGAACGACACGACGAGATCGCTCGTGAGCGCATTCGGAATACGGAACGTGAATGACACGCCGGTGGTCACCGAGTCGAGCAGTGCCTGCACGTTGGTCGTGAGTGTCACCGATGGCAGCAGCACCGGCGGGTCTTGAATGAAGCCCGTAACACTCGACGGCGAGCCAATGTTGTAAGCCGCACTCGTGCCAAGCGTAATGACGATCGAGCGCGTAAAGCCGAGCGTCACGCCCGAGATGGGCGTCGCCGTCAGCGTCACGGTCGTGGTGCCCGATGGCATAAAGACCGAGAACGGTGACACTGAGCCCGAGAACGCTCCCACCAACGTAAACTGCTGGTTGAGCGTCGCCGAGCCCGAGAGCGTGAACGACACCGAGACATCGGTTCCAGCGCCACCGGTGCGCGTAAACGTAAAGCTCACCGAGTTGGGCGTATTGACTGGCGTCGTCGGCGTGACGGCCAACGACACCGTGATCGCGTTACCGAGAATCGTAAGTACCGCCGTGCTGTTACCACTCACCGCGTAGCCAGTGCCGGTCTGCAACGTCAGAATGGCGGTTTGAGCCGGTTGCACCGTCATGGGATTCGCCGCCGTGACGGTCAGCGGTACCGACGTAGTGCCAGCCGGAATCGTCACAGTGCCACTGAGCGTGGCAGTCGAAAAGGTCGCCGCACCGCTCTGCGTGTAGCTGGTGCCATACGGCGCCGAGCCCGAGAACGAGAACGACACCGTGAGCGAGCTCGTGGTCGAGCCGAGGCGCGTGAACGTGAACGTGCTCTGTCCACCGGGTGCAACCGACGTCGGAGACACCGACACGGTCACTTGTGTCGGATAGGGGTTGGTGATCGTAGCCACAACGGCACCCGGCGTCACAATGTAGTACGAGCCCGGCGTACTCGGTGCCGCAAGCGTCAGCGAGATGGTCTTGTCAGGTTGCGGACCATGAAAGTCCACTGGCGACAGCTGCACGACCGCCACCTGCGATTGGTCGGGGATCGTAATCTGACCCGTGGCTCCGAGCGAGCCCGGGAACATGCTACCGGTGTTGGCCGTATAGTCGACGCCAGGTACTGCCGTACCACCGACCGTGTACTGTACAACGAGGTTGCCCGAGATGGCACCAAGCGGTCGGAAGAACTGGAACACGAACGTGCCACCGATCGACTGCGAGAGCGTCGTCAGACCGACGATCGAGAGTGACACCTTGGGATTGTCGTTGAGGATCGTGATCGATGCACTGGCAGTAGGTCCCGCAATGACGCTGTAGGCAGCTCCACCATCTTGCACCGCGACCGTAATCACCTTGTTGGCCGACGGCGTGTCGAATGGATGCGCCGTCACTTGTACGCTGGCCGAATAAGCGTTGGCCGGAATGGTGATGGTGCCCGCAGTGGCAGTAAAGGTCGCGGCTCCGAGTTGAGTAAAGTCGGCGAGCGTCGCGTTCGTGAGCGTAACCGCAAAGCTCACCGTGATCGCAGATGCCGGCGAACCACTGCGGCGGAACACGAACGTGAACGGCGAAGCAACCGACTCGGCTTGCGCGCTCGGCGACGACGTCACCGACACGACATCAGGTCCCGAGTGGCTAAAGAGCGTGCCGGTAGCACTCGAGGCACCGGCCGCCGGTGCGTACGAAGTGCCAGCCGCCACGGTCAGAATCACAGTGCGGTCGCCAGCAGCGGCAGAGTTCGGCGTCGATGTAACGACCAGCGAGGCTGACAAACTGGCGGCCGGAATGGTGATGGTACCCGATGCGCTGGTAAAAGTAAACGGCGAAACGCTAAACACCGTATAATCGGGATTGGTGAAGGACGCCGTGCCGCTGACGCCGAACGTCACGACGAGCGCATTGTTCGAGCGGCCGTTGCGCGTAAACGTGTACGTCATGCCGGTGCTGCCGTCATCAGGCGTGTAGGCAGGCGAGACCGTGATCGACACGGCGCTCGGAATGTTGTTGATGATCGTTCCGGTGGCGCTCGACGGCTGCAAAACGGCGTAACCAGAACCGGTCAACAGTGAGATGACGATCGTCTTGTCCTGTCCGGGTATGGTGGAGAGCGTCGGCGTGAGACTCAGCGCCGCTTGCAACGAGCCGGCGGCGAACGTGATCGATCCCGTCGTGGTGGTGAAGCTCGAGGCGCCGACCTGCGTGTAGTCCGTGCCAAAGACCGCCGAGCCAGCGACCGAAAACTGGGCCGTGAACTGCGCCGAGTTCAGCGTGCGGCGAGTAAAGATGAACACCAGCGCCGTCGAGTCGCCAATGTTGACGCCACTCACGGGCGTCACAGCGAGGTTGATCGAGTTGCCGTTGACGTTCACGATCGTGGCCGTCACATTCGTCACACCGGTCATGAGATAGTTGCCGTTCGCGATCGAGAGCACGATCGTCTTGTCGGGTGCGATGATCGGCGAGTTGATCGGCGCCATGGTGAAGCTCGCTACGCTCACGCCAGCAGCGAACGTCACGACGGCCGACGTGCTCATGAACGAGACCGCCGTGCCGGAGGCCGAAAAGTCGCTGCCAAAGATTGCCGTGCCGCTGACCGACAACGTCACCGTGGCACTGGCGGCCAACGTGGCCGGGGCGCCCGAGCGCGACACCTGAACCGTGAACACGGTCATGGTGTCGTTCTGCGAGATCGATGTGGGATTCAACGACGTGAGCGAGAAGGTGTTGGCCTCGTCGTCAAAGATGAGACCCGTCTGCGGCGTGGCGCTGTACGAGCCGCCCGTCGGCGCTTGCAGCGTCATGGTCACGAGCTTCGTCGCCGAGGTCAACACCATGTCGTTGATCGGGTAGATGCGCACGAGGCCCGAGGCCGCGCCGGCTTGGATCGTCACGACACCACTGCTGGTCGCGGGCGTGTACGAGACCGTTACGTCGGTCAGCACCGTAAACTCGGTGAGAGCGTTGCCCGACATGACGAACGGAACAGCGAGCGTTCCGGCCGTGCTTCCAGTGCGAACCACCGTGAACACGAGCGGAGTACCGGCGTTCTCTTGCACCGATGACGGTACCGGTGCCTGGAGCGTTACGAACGGGTTGTCGTACATGATCGTTCCAGTGACCGCCGAGTCGATTGCCGTCGAGTAGGCGCTCGAGGCAGAGAGCGTCGCAATGATCGTGTTGGTGCCGGTCGCCGTGCCCGAATAGGTCGGCGTCGCAGTGACGGCAACCGATGTCTGGCCGGCCGGAACCTCGACCGTGAGCGTCGAGCCCATGAGCGACACCGTGTAGGGGCTGCTCAGCGTGTAGTCGGTACCGAGCACGCCGGTGCCCGAGAACACGATCGGTACCGAGTACGGCAGCGTGCTGGCGCCCGAGCGGTACACCGTGAACACCAGCGGTACGAGCGAGTTGACCGTCACGCTCGCCGGCGCCACGCCCACCAACATGTTGTTGACCACGTTGAGGTTATCGAGTACGTAGCCAGTCGCCGGGCCGCCCACTACCGTGTACGTCAGGTCGGTGATCGTGATGACGATCGTCACCGGTGCTTGGTTGGGAACGCCGGTCACTTGCGGAAGGGCCTGGATAGTGGCCGTCGCCTGTCCGACTGCAAACGCCACCGTTCCACCGACCGCCACCGTGAAGCTCGAGGTCGACACGTCGGTCGCTCCCGCCGTTCCTCCGGCCGAGAAAGAGATCGACTTGAGGGTCGACGTATCCGAGCGCGTAAAGGTCCAAACCAACGGAGTGCTCGAGCCACGCGTCGAATACTGCGTCGTCGCGACTACTTGAATCGTACTGACCGCGACACAGTACGCCGCGTGAAGCGCGATCACAACCATCAACAG
>ERZ778026.3993-NODE-3993-length-12100-cov-18.679535_pt1 | contig 12100 bp, 12 predicted proteins | sample MGYA00375756_ERZ778026 | MGnify/ENA primary metagenome ERZ778026 (study PRJEB29350, sample SAMN05389820) | bioreactor metagenome | isolation source: Ammonium sulfate bioreactor | place: South Africa: University of Cape Town | collected 2014-02-18 ... | reverse complement strand
CCATCATATAGAAAGTGGGTATTTGAGAGCATTCTTTTGAAACCCAGAATTTGTATTTAATTTTGAATTCTAAGAGGTTGTTTAAATAATGTAAAAATGATATTTGTATAAATACATATAATAAGAGATAAATACATTATTTTAAGTTATAACACTTTGTAAAGCTGGTTTAAACTAAAGAGACAATAGAATTCAAACCAATTTACTAAACTACAATTTGGAATGTACATTAAGAACCATATTTTAAACAATGAGTTTCTTCCAATTCATCTTGTGCAGCTGCTTCTGATCGCATTTCTTGTAATATTGTTTCAACTTCTCCGACACTCATTTCTTATCCACCAAACATACATCTATCCGTAGGTAATGGATCGTCTTCCTCGATATCTTCGTAATCTGGTATTTTTTCACTGTCTATGTAAACAATGATTAGTAAAGTGAAAAAAAAGGGGAAAGGAGGGGGGGAGAAGAAAGTAAAAGAAAAGCGCACCATGGTGGTTTGCCATAATCAAGAATTCCGTATGAGAATAGTAAGGAAAGAAAAGTAACGGTACAACTACCGCTGGATAATACTGCGCGCTTCACAATCGAATCAGAAGCGAGATTAAATTTTGCTGGGGCAGAAAGCATTCCTGATAATGAGGTAATTTGATGTTCAAACAACGCTTCGAGTAACAAAGTAGCAAGTACCGCAGTTGGTACAGAGTACTATTTGATGGAGGCTGTTGAGGGAGTAGGCTTATACGATCAGGTTGATGTGGATCTGACAACAACTGCGCTGATTGAATCAACAAGCAAATAAAGTCGCTGGCAGGTATTCAATACAAGTTCACTCGCGAACGAGGTAGACAAGAGGGCTATCATAATTCATTGGCATTTTTGCCACTCGGAAGGTACCTACGCACTCTAAGTACTGTCACTGTGCTATCAGATGCAGATATAGTGATGATAGTCATGAAGACAATCATTTTGAACCAGAAACATGTTAAATGATCATTTTATAACAAGTCTTTTGCCTCCATAATAAACACTACAACGTCACGTTCTTTTCGCTCTCGCGCAAGTCGAAGTGCTGTTTTGTCTTAGAGGAAAAAACATTTTGTTTACGAAGGAAGCAGAAGGGAACGCCAAACCGTAAAAATTTTGAAACTGGTGAAGTATATCTATTCCCAAGGCTTCCATAAGCGACTCCAACATTATACGGTAAATACTAAATTGTTCCATTATTTTAATCTAACTCCGCCTCTGATGCATACTTCAAGCGTGAGCATCAAATCAGATATGAGATTAAATTTTGCTGGCCTAGAATGCAGTCTCGATAATTAACGGTAGTTTTGCTTTTTTTTCACAGTCATTATTTTAAAACAACACACGACATGCTCAAACTACTCTTTCTTCTTGCCCTCGCTGTCACTTCAGCAGCCTATCAATGTTCAGTGGACAACAATATCGATACTTTCGCCCCAGGTCAAGTCGTGACGTTTAGCTGTCCGACGCTCGCAGGTGAAGAACTCGTCACGCTGTATTCTCAGCCGATGGTTCAAGATCCCAACGGCGACAAGTTCTACGTCTACCTCTTCAACAGTGGAAACTACAGCGCCTATAGTTCCGGGCACAGCGCCATTGCATTGAATAGCGATGCGAATACCCTACACACTACCGACTGGACAGTCTTAGGAGGATCATATACTTGGCCTACAGCTGACACATATTACATGGTAACGACTTGCGAAAATACTATTGAGTCATGTTCTCTTACGTTTAACCTTATGATGAACTACCAAGGTATGCCTCTTGCTTCCCTTGTATTACCACTCTCACACTTTTTTTAGTCACGACAACTACTACGCTGCCACCAACAACTACCTTGTCAACAGGAAGCGGTTCACCCACAACTACAACCACTACGACAACGACAGGCAGCGCAAATACCGGAGCAGCGCTCTCTAGTTTTGTTGTGTCTTTTCTCTTTGCGCATAACATAATAAATGGAGACTTTTAAACACTCTAGCGAGAGCCTTTTTTCTTCACCAGAACACTACAAAATACTCAGTGCTGCAAATTATCTTCTATCTCGCTTCCTCCTTGCATGAATGGAGAGGTTTACAATTTCGCAAGGAAAAGTTTATTGTGCCCACAACGCAAGGTTAGTCCCCAGTTACATCGGTTAGCTTTATCAACGTAGCATTGTTAGGTAGTGGCATCTCTTATTGTTTGAATTATTATACTTTCTACATAAGCGAGATACTGGTATTCGTATTTCTTCGTCCGCACATGAGCTGGCCGTTGCCGCGTTTTCACATCCTTTAACTTAACCCCCGTCCTTAATGGCCCTTGAGCAAGACAAGATACGTGCAGGCTCGGTCCCTGGCAAAGTTTACGGGGATTTTGGATAAGCAGAGTTTAATTAATGCAATTTCAAAGCACCTTCCATGGAAACAGTTGGGGAGCACTTTTCCCGCCATTCTCAGTGGCAACTTCGAGAATAGTTTTGTCTTGTTTTTGCCAACTTCTGACAACACACTGCCGTCTGTCTTACCGAAACTTGGATGCAAGCGAGCCAACCTTCCAGTTCTCTCCCCACCATTGATTATACGACTGTGATAACACAGATGCATCGTGACTACTGTAACGATTTCTTGAACACTTTCAAGATTAGTGGGAATGCAACAATTAAGTGTTGCAACGACGACGTTCCCCAGTTCAATACGTTCATCGTCAAATGGGACGCATATTTTCGGCAGAATGAGATGCTCCTCAATCACCTTGTTCTCGAGGTCGTAGGAAAAGGGGAAATCGATAAGGTGCATCTTAACAAAAAGAAGATATTGAAACTATACGGTATTTCCTTTCAGCTCTACATGAAATCTTGCCGTTTTCTGTCGCAACAACCCTCTGCGGACTATAGTGACTGTGTTATTATAAAACTTGAATAAAGCCAGCCCTACAAGCCAAGGCAATGCAAATATTGAGGCCAGATCAGTCTTTTTCTTTTACATAACATAATAAATGGAGTCTCGTCTCAAGCGTACAAGCGAGAACCCTCTTTCCTCACAGTCCAAGCGGCCAAACACGCTCTCTGAATTTTTATTGTCCCTGTACCGAGACCCCCTCACTTCCGCTAACAGCATCGAGGGGCTTTATCAGTCGGCGATCAAAAACAATCGCCTCAACTTTGTCATCACCAGAGAGGATGTCCGCCAATTCCTGCTGTCTCAACCTGCCTACCAACAGCAACAGCCAGTGCGACGTCAGTTACAACAGCAGAAGCGCACTGTAGTCGCCGACCGAAACCTGAAGTGGCAGATGGACCTGATCGACATGAGACCGTATTCAAGTGACAACGATGGTGTACAATACCTGTTGACAATAGTCGATGTCTTTAGCAAGTACGCATTTGTATTCCCTCTCCCAAACAAGAAGGGTGAGCAGGTAGCGCTGGTCTTGCTTGCTCTATTTGAACAAAATATGAAGCCGCTGGTCCTTCTCAGTGACAACGGTAAGGAGTTCCTGAATAAGAAGGTGAGGCAAATTACAGACAGCTTTGGTGTTCACCACCTTACCTCATATCCCTACACACCATTAGGGATAATTGAGCGCTTCAACAAGACGATTAAAAGCAGGATTTTTGCGTACATGACAATCAACCATCGTACTCGCTACATTGATGTCCTTGACCTCCTCCTACAGAACTACAACAAAACACGTCATTCAACAATACAAGAGCAGCCTTCATACGTACATTTCTGTGATAATGCGCAGAAGGAGTGTCAAGTGACTCGGCAGCAAATCCATCAGCGCCTGAGGCGAATTGATGAACAAGTCAATGCCCCTGCGCGAAACCAGATTGAGCCCTTTGAAATCGGAAATGCTGTCCGTGTGGTAGCTTACCTTGATCCAAGCATGACCCGACAAGAACAATTCCATGCCTACAAGGTCTTTCATAAGATACGCAACCCTAAATGGACAACAGAGATCTTCTTCATTAGCGATGTCTTTCACGATGGATATATAATAAAATACCGTGTAAAGGACAGTGACGGCTTGAGTCCTCTACGAAAATACTATCACCACCAGCTGCAGCGAGTCTATGAATTATGAAAAGAGGATTTTTCTCATCAGCATAGTATACGGAAAAAATGCAAAGAACAGAAGCCTCATTACCCCAAGTTAATGTACGCGAACGGCGAATCCTCGGTCCACAAGAGATTCCAGTATCCAAATTGATGTCGCTGGCGAAAAAGGATGATCTGATGGATTTCTTGGAACTGACTGGTTTTCGTGAGATCGAACATCAGCTAAAGGTGGAAAATGATGGTAAGTTCAAGCTTTCTGACATGAAAAAGTACATACTTGAACATAATGACTTCCTTGAGCGCTTCCGTAGGTCAGCCGTTGCCGGGCGTTTGTATGACAAGTACACAGAACGCTTGCGCCTACAGAATAGTGAAGAGGGCATCGCGAAGCAGACACGTCAGCGGCAAATGTCGAAGATGATGAAAACTGCCCGGCGCAAATATGTAGGGTGCATTGCTACCCGAACATCGCCTGAGATCTATGAAGAGTGCCTGGATGAATACAATGACCCAACCAAACAATACGAGCGGTACTCAATTGTACCTGGAAACGCCTTGCGTGAACGCCAGTACCAAAATGAATTGGCGGTAGGTAACACCCGACGAGCCGAAGTACTCAAACTCTCTGAGAATACAAAGATTAGCTATCTACCAAAGGGTATCCGCCAATACATTGAGCGGCATCCAGACAATTTTGATGATTACCTGCGCGAGATCAAAGCGGAGGGCCAATACCTTGACGCGATAAAGAAGGCCATGCGACGGGAACGTGATCTTGATGCCCGAGAGCACATGCGCCAGCGAGTCCTCGGCTTCATTGAGGAAGAAGAAGAAAAAGAAGAGTAAAATGAGCAAAATCAGAAAATATTTTCTTTTTTCACCCCTCACCTGGCCAATTTTCGTAAATATATTTCTATTTTTATTTCTATTTTAGATTATCTTTTTACCTATAGTATATAGAAAGAAAATATGAATTGGTGGAGCCCAAAGTATGATGAAATCGTAAAACAATTACCTTCTTCCATAGTAAAACTTCTCAAAAAGCGCATCGAGAGCACAAAGATTCGAGGCCGAACCTGTCAACTAAACGAAGAATGTTGGGAACTGCAAGATTTGTTTGAAAAGGAGTTAGAGACGTACAAGCGAAAGAAGCTCCGAATAAGCATCAATCATGTACAAAACCAAGAACAGCAGCCGAAACCTGTAGAGTGTGTTGTGGAAAAAAAGGATGAGTTAGTAGAAAAACTCGAAGCGGAGATAATCAAGCTGAACAAAGATAAAGATGGTTTGATAGAAGGAGCAAAAAAATTGAATGAGCTAAATAATGAAGTAGTTGATAACTATGAAAGACAGTTGCGAGACCTGCGACAAGAGCTCTCGAAGACACAGGTGATGATACAAAGAATGAGACCAAAGGAGACACAAGCAAAGACCACACAGCTACCACCAAAGCTTTTACAGGAAGTGCGTAACTTTGGAGCGATACAAGGAGAGCGCGCTTGAAGGAGCAAGGAACTCCTTTTCTACGCAAGAGAGTACTGCAGACAAGAGGATTCCGTCCGCGATGTCACATCTCTTCCACAGGGAGCAAAAAAAAAAAAAAGACCGCGTCATGAATTCGGTGCTAAAAAAAAAAAGGATGAATTTAGATTGACTGTTTTTTTTTGAAGAAGAAAAGAGTCATACCAGCTAGTAATCTTCATCAGAGAGATCGGGAGTAGATGCAGGAACTTTCACCCAATTCCTCGGCAGTCAAGAATAGCCCCAGCTGGTTCTGTCTTTTGGTGTTGACACTTGGGCATTTTTCACTATCTAGGAACTCATCCAGCAGTTCCGTCGCTGCTGCCATCGTCGGGGAGTCTCTCTTCCATAAAGTCCTTGATCGACGAACCATCTGACGCCCAGCAACAAGAAACTTGTTATGGTAATTGAGAGATACCATGGCGGCGTTGAGATGCTGCACATAGGACAGCCAGCAGGGATATCCTCTCTGCGCGGCGGCAAGCACCCAATCTGTCATCGTTTTGACATCCTCTTTCGAATCTACAACGTCAACCATGAACGGAGACCCATGTTGTAGCTGTCGAGATGGTGAGAGAAAATGTTTGAGCTGAGCGAATGCTTAAAAAACTCAGGGAGAGGAAACTTAGACTGCAGACACAAACGCGAATTTTATTTTTAAATTTTTGCAACGGCGGGAAAGAGCCGCGCCAGGAGAATAAAAACTGTCGCTGAGCGCAGCTTCGGCTCCTTAGTTCTTCCGTACATGCAAGGACATTTCCTGCAGTTTTATCTTATATCAACACGAAGAAAGAAAGCAAGGAAAGTCAGAAAGGCCTAACAGAATTCGCATTTCACTGCAAACAGCACACCGTGAGTTTGCAAATCCTTTGTCATTTTTTTTTTTATCGCCCCCGACACAAACAAGACACATGGCGCTCGTACCTGCAGTAGCGAACTTTTCGCTTGAACAGTTGACTGAAGAGGCAGCAAACGTGTTTTACTGGCGTGTGGCCCGAACCCCCTCCGATGGAGAGAGACAGGCTTTCATCCAAAAGGCGGGGGAAAGATCGCGCGAATGGCTGATGACCTTCATCACCCGGATGAGAGAGCCCTCCACTGCTCACGACGAAGGAATAGCGAGATTGGAGCAACTCCTCGAGGAGATTCAAGGGTTGGAGAGTCGTTGCGATGTACTGGTCCATCCAAAGGAGGAATTGGCGATTGCATTCGCGCTCAGCACCGAAGAGCTGAATGCACATTATGAGGATTTGAAGCGCAGATTGCGCTCTCCCTGTTTACCGCCAACAACACACAACACCACAGTCCGTTCTTCATCCGAATCGCCGCTTCCTAGATCTGAAGAACTGGCTCTTAGGCAAAGGTGCCCCAACTGTGCGGAGATGGAGGCAAAATTCATTCAAATGGCAAGTGAATTTAGCGACTTGAAGCAACGAGAGGACACTGAGGCAGCTATCCACATGGAACAACTGCAGGCACAGTTCAATCCGAAGACTCAGGCTGATTTATATATCGCCTCCGAGCAATTTGAACAAGATTGTGAGGATGCCCGCGCACAACTGAAAAATATGCGGTAACAACTTGCTTCTATTACTTGATAAAAATACTGACTCACTATTTCAGCAAGGGAGATTCGTACATCCGCAAACAACTCAACAAGTTACCTGGGGATATACGTAACAAGTTGATGGCGCTCCAAGAGTTGTATCGTGACATCGCTGAACTATCAAAGAAGAACGTAAGTTTTAACTCACAGACCTTTGAATAATCTTTTTATGCAGATGGTTTATCAAGCCATTTTAGACGATGCGCGCCAGGTGGCTGCTGCTGAAGAGTACTTTCGCCAACGTGATCACCAGCTTAGGATAGAACAAGCGAGGCTAGCGGAGGAACGTAGACAGCTTCGTGCTGGTAGATGCGCGCCATTGAGATACCTCGAGGACAATATGCTTCTGTAGGTCCTTTAGACGTACGCGTAAATAAAATTGAATTCGCGAGGCTGGTGATGTTTTTGTTGTCTGTTTCGCAAAGCGAACCAAAAGCCAAAAAATATAAGCAATCACAATGCCACCGCCTCCTAGGCTGCAGATCAGTCTTACTGCGCTCCCCCTGCTTTTCTTGCTTGCATTCTCTTCTGTCCACCTTTGGAGCTATTAGCTTGAATTGTCATCGGCTGTAGGTTTGTGTGGTAACAGAGTGCAATCAGGGCTTCTCCTGTCTTTTCCGGAAATGCAGAAACAGGCTGTTTGTGGTCGATGTTCCATTTAGTTCCGTAGTTGATGAAAGAGCAATAAGTTGGCAGTTCGCTCAATAGTTGCGTCTTGAATTGATCCACACTACATCCAAGTAGCTGAAGGAATCGTTCCTGAGTGACGTCCACCCGGCTTGCACAATTTTTTATAATCTTTTCCAGCACCGCTTCTTCAGTAAAGATGGGGTGGTCATAACCATGAGGAAGACTTTCGTGAATCCCATACCATTCTCGTTTGTCATCATCATTAGATAGACCAACCTTGCTTTGGTCGACAGTGTACATAAATGTACGATTTTGTTTGAGGAAGATACGGTTGGTGACATTAGTTTTGGCGTTTTCAAGTAGAGCCTTCTTGTAATTATCAAATATCAGTGCCTCTCGATTCTGATCAATCCGTACTCCCTTGGTTTTGATTGTCTGCTTGTGTTTTGCATCCAAATATGAGTAGAGTTTTGGTTTCAGGAAGATGACCTCGCTGAGTTCTTTTTCCAGTTTCATCTTTCCCGGAGTGATGTCATTTGGCTTTGCAAAGTGCAACTCTTGCAATTCAGGACTGAATTGATTCAAGAAACTTCCAAAATCGGTCACTGATGGCTTTTTGATAGCAATATACACACTGTCTGTGTCTGTGTAGAGAATGTCATACTCTTCTGGCTGAAATGTTACCGCTAAACAATTGTAAACGAAGTCCAACATTAACATCTTACTGTAAGCAAGAATGGCGGCCCCTAAGTATTTAGGGCTCCTTATTTCAACCTTGGTCTTTTTTAGTTTCACTTCAACAGACCCATGATGACTGTTATCAGCAGCTGGTGGAGATAACGCATTGAAGTCAGCAATTACTTTACCAACGGTTTTTTGTAGGAATTGAGTCTTATTTTTCACAATCAAAGATGTGTCATAGTGTTCATCAGACTGAATAGTCTTTCCATAGCAACTATTGTTATCAAGTTTTGCTACATCTTTTTTTGCTCTTGCAGATGACAATATGGCATTGATTTCATCGGCCTGTCGGTCATTCACAGGAGTGGCATTTTCATATTGTCTTATAATATCCTCAGCTTCTTGACGTTTGGCAGTTTTTACATCAATAAAACTTCTCATCAGTGGTCCTATTGACATTTGTACTACTTCATAGATTGTGTATAAAGTGCACCAATCATTTTCCAATAATTGTTTCAGAAATTCACTAAAGATGCAATAATCGTCAATGTCAAAGAGACTGTAAACCAGTTTAGTTTGTTTCTTTTTACCTGTTCCAACTTTGATTTTATTTGGAATAGGTGGAAAGTGTTTTAGCTTCTCTTTTTGTTCTTTAGTAAAGTATAATGAACATCGAATAAAGCCTGTGAATTCATATGGATCAGCAACTTCGTCAGAATGTAATAGCTTAGAAGAGTATTTTTCAGAAACAGGTAACTGTCTTTGTTCACTGGACACTCTGTTAAACTTTGTACACAAGTCATTACACAACATTTTGTCATTAATAAATGTGCTATTGCCATAAGGAAGAGACCGCTTTCCTGCCCAACCATAAAGATTGTTTTCATCCAAGCCAATTAGATAAGTTACATTATTTTCTCCTATTTTTGCATGCTTGTTAAAAACTTGACAGTTTCCACCAAAAATACTATTGCTAATGATATAATAAGAGTTACAATCAGTAATTGTATATAGTGGATACAAAGTTGCACTATGATAACATTTCAGAAATGTAGTATAAGCAGTCTGAGGAAGTGAAACATGATTGAGTAATTCAATTTTATTTTCTTCCAAATAGACTTGTCTGTAGTTTTTTAAGGCCATCATCATAATTTCAACATCAATTCTGCAATAATTCATTATATAGTCTTTTATAGATGAACACTTCCATTTGATCCAATTTTGTTGAGCTTGAAGATAATCTGATTTATTACATTCTTGATTGTGGAGCTTGTTGTGAAAAGCCTCTCTAGGAGGCAGTTGAGGACAATCTAGTTTTTCAATAGAATCTAACCAGTCATAACACATGATCTCTTTTTGATCAGAAACTCCCCACATGTGTGCAAATCTACTCAAGTTGATTCCAGGTGGAACGTAGTTTCTACAATCAAGAAAGCACCAAGATCCATACATCAACTTCATATATGACCCTGACTTAGTTATAAGATTTGCTATGTCATATTTCAACATATGTGAAATAACAAAAGTCATATCATATTTTCCTGAATTGAAACCTATGATAGGAATCTGAAGGTACTCTTTGTAGAGTTTACACATTATCACTTGAGCTTTACAACCCGGTTGATGTTGTTTTTTGTTCACACAAGTACACAGTTTTTTATACAAGTCATTAATTTGAGTTTTGTATGCGTGTTTGAACTTCAGTTGCAAATCTTCAACAACTTTGTCGTGTAAGTCATCAAGGTGTTGTATAAACACTTTTGCAGCATTTATGCCGCAATATTGAACTGGTGGATATTTTGGATCAGAACAATGTAGGACAAATGCAATAGGTTGATGTATGTTAACTAGTTGTTGATTAGATCCGAATGCAAATTGAGAAGGAAGAAGTAATACCTCAAAGTCAAACCCAAAGTACAAGTCTCTCACTAAAGGAATTCCAAACAGTTGCTCGAACAATGGTACTTTTGGAATCACTTGTTTTTTCTTAAAAGTTAATTGTTTGATAGGAGGTTGGTGTTTGGCAACATGTTTGTGATATCTAGTAGCTTTTGAATAGTCAAAAACTTTGCCACATTTGGGACAATAAATGACTTCTCCATAACCAACAAGTGTATTGATGACAATAAAGTGATTTTTTATTGAATCATAATGCAACATTATTAACTGGTTTTGATGAAGCTCAGATTGCCACAATGATTTTGCTTTCAACTTTCCATCTTCTTTATCAAGAGTATAAATATGTAAGTTAAGACGCAACACTTCTGCAATGTTTGGAATTTGATCAAATCTTACAATGTCTTCATAAGTTAGTTGTCCAATTTGATCATAATACTGCCTTTGAAGCTCCTTAGCTTTCTCTCTTTGCTCTTTACTATGTCGTTTAGTAATATTGGGAATCTTTTCGCGAAATATGCAAATTGCCAAACATCTCCAAAAGCAAAGATTGTCAACGGAGTCTGGCTGAATTAAACAACGAGACTTTTCAGAAAGTTTGTATCCGACACAACCACCAAAATAGCTTTTTGTTATCTTTAAGGTCATGGATTGAATTTCATGTACTCTCCATTTAGTGTCGTCCGGCAGTTGTTCTAGTTTATCAAACATACCTTTGAGACTCTCAAACAATAGAGTGAAATTCTTGTTTTTTATGAGTAAAGAATGATCCTCCGGAAAGGAGTAAACCTTAACTCTTTGGTCTTGAGGATCATCAATACTGATCATCACAATGTTAAACTCAAATTTTAGGTAAAATTGTAGATTTTCAACAACAATACCCAAAACTAAGTTTACAATGTGTTGTACACGTGGAAGTACATACATGGACTTCGTGAATTCCAAATCTCCTATTGGAAATACAAATGTGAACTTTGCCATAATATCTGCAATTAATGTGTCTAGTATACAATTTGTGTACTGACAAATAGTTTCATCTGAGGTATTTGCCTCAAATTGCAAATCTCGACCTAATAATAAAGGATCAAGGGCAAGGAAACCTGTTATGTATTGTTCTAGATCCTGCTCAGTAAAAGATTTTTTTGTTGGGCAAAATCCTTTAGAGTGAGCATCTTGATATAAATTATGTAACCTTTGATATAATTGCAAGTTTCCCTCACGATAGTCTCTTTGAAGTCCTGATTCTTTCAAGAACTTCACTAACCACTTTTTATCATCCAATTGGGCTTGCATGATATACTTAAGTCATTATTTTTTTAATATGATTTTTACTAAAAGTAAAACTAATAAAAATATTTTTTGATATGGTAAGTACTTTTCGATCACGAATAAATTTTGCTTGTTTGACCACCGCAGGACCACGAATCTTTAAGCTGGGGTCAAACAATTTCAACGCACTAACAAAGAGTACGGGACCGAAAATCGCGCACCATTTATCAATATCTCTTAATATCACAACTTGTTAACTCAAACTCTATTGTATAACTCAAAATTTATTGTGTATCTTTATTTATATGTATTTGCTAAATATAACACTTTGACAGTTATAAACTCTATTATATAACTCAAAATTAAATACAAATTCTGGGTTTCAAAGGAATGCTCTCAAATACCCACTTCCTATATGATG
>ERZ778026.3991-NODE-3991-length-12103-cov-11.072045_pt1 | contig 12103 bp, 10 predicted proteins | sample MGYA00375756_ERZ778026 | MGnify/ENA primary metagenome ERZ778026 (study PRJEB29350, sample SAMN05389820) | bioreactor metagenome | isolation source: Ammonium sulfate bioreactor | place: South Africa: University of Cape Town | collected 2014-02-18 ... | reverse complement strand
GCTCGGTCGCTGCTTCGCAGAGGCGCTGTGTCGATGATTCGCTCACAAGCTCACTCATGTGGCTAGCTCACTTCCTTGGGGAGGGTGAAGCGGACGTCCTCGGTGCCGGTGGTCGTCGTCTCGACGGTCACCGGCCCGAGGCCGGACAGGGTGGCCACCAGGTCGTCGACCAGGTGGGGTGGGGCGGACGCGCCCGCGCTGACGCCGATGCGGCGCGCGCCGGCGAGCCAGGCCAGGTCGAGCTCCCCGGCGTCGTCGACGAGGTGGGCCGGCACCCCGTCACGGGAGGCCACCTCGGCCAGCCGCACGGAGTTCGACGAGTTGGGCGAGCCGACCACCAGCACGAGGTCGGCGTCGGCGGCCACCGCGCGGACGGCACGCTGGCGGTTGGTGGTGGCGTAGCAGATGTCGTCGCGGCGGGGCGCGTTGACGGCGGGGAAGCGCCCGCGCAGGACGGCGGCGATCTCCTCGGCCTCGTCGACGGCGAGGGTGGTCTGCATGGCGTAGGCGACGCGGTCGGGGTCGGGCACGGCCACGGTGGCGGCGGCCTCGGTGCTGTCGATCACCACGACCCCGGCCGGTGCCTCGCCGACGGTGCCCTCCACCTCCTCGTGGTCGGCATGGCCGATGAGGAACACGGTGTCGCCCCGGCTCGTGTGCCGGCGCACCTCGGTGTGCACCTTGGCCACCAGCGGGCAGGTCGCGTCGATGACCGCGAGGCCGCGGGCGTCGGCCTGCGCCCGGACGGCGGGGGAGACCCCGTGCGCGGCCAGCACGGTGACCGCACCGCGCGGGATCTCCTCCACCTCCTGCACGAACACCGCGCCGCGGCGCTGCAGCCTGCGCACGACGTGGGCGTTGTGCACGATCTGGCGGCGGACGTACACGGGCGCGCCGTAGCGGTCCAGCGCCCGCTCGACGATGTCGATGGCCCGCTCCACCCCGGCGCAGAACGACCGGGGCTCGGCGAGGGTGACCGTCCGCGGCCCGGTGGCGGCGAGCCAGTCGAGCAGGGCCGGCGCGGCCGCCTGCAGCGAGCGCAGTGCGGCGACCCCCCGGATCGCGGTCCCCGGCCGCAGCAACGGCGAGGACGGGGTGTCGACGACGGCGCGCACCACGGCGAACGCCTCGTCCCGACGAACGGCACCCTCGTCGGAACCTCGGTGACGAGAGTGTCGTCCGTCGGTGGCGGAGGTGGCGGAGGTGGCGGTGGCGGCCGCTGCGAGCCAGGCCGACTCCATGTCCACCGCCAGCGCGCCCGTCTCCGCGAGGGCCGTGCGTGCCGCCCCGTCCACCACCGTGGCCGACGAGACGATCGGGCCGACGTGCACGCGCAGGCCCAGCCTCCGCAGCGCGGCGGCCAGCGGTGCCGCGGTGGGCACGGGGATCGGGTCGGCCCCGTCGCGGCGGATCTCGTCGGCCACCACGAGATCACCCGGTTCGATCCCGTGCGCGAGTGCGCCCGCCACCCCGACGACGAGCACCGGCCGGGGTCCCCCGGCGGCGAGCCCCGCCGCCGAGGCCACCGACCGCTGTCGCCCCATCCCGGTGTGCCGCACGGTGAACGGTGCGAGCGCCCGCCGGAGCGCAGCCCACTCGATCCCGAGCGGAGCGCACACGACCGGCTCCGGCACGGACGCCGCCCCGGACCTGCGTCCCGGCGGGCTCACCGGGCGACCCCGGGCCGGGGGAGGGCGTGTCCGCCGTCGCGGCCGAGGTAGCGGCCCAGCGCGGAGATCGGGAAGACCAGCCGGTAGAGGTGGTAGTTGATGGAGAAGGCGCCCGGGAAGCCGGTGCCGGTGTAGTGGTCCTCGTCCCAGCCGCCGTCGGGGCGCTGGGTGTCCACCAGCCACGCGACGCCACGGTCGACGGCCTCCGACCGCTCCCCGGCGGCGAGCAGGGCCAGCAGTGCCCACGCCGTCTGGGACGGGGTGGAGGTGCCGCGCCCGATCCAGGACGGGTCGGCGTAGGAGCGGATGTCCTCGCCCCAGCCGCCGTCGTCGTTCTGGTGCCGCTCCAGCCACGCCACGGCGCGGCGGATCGGCGCCGAGCGCGGCGGGACGCCCGCCGCGACCAGGGCGGGGACCACCCCGCCCGTGCCGTAGACGTGGTTGGCGCCCCAGCGGCCGAACCAGGAGCCGTCGTCCTCCTGCGCGTCGAGCAGCCAGGCGACGCCGCGCCGGCAGGCTTCCGACCCGGTCCGGGCCTCCGCGGCGAGCATCTCCACGACGTGCGCCGTGACGTCGGCGGACGGCGGGTCGATCACGGCGCCGAAGTCGCAGAAGGGCAGCTTGGTGACCAGCGCGCGGGTGTTGTCGGCGTCGAAGGCGCCCCAGCCGCCGTCGCGGCTCTGCATGCCGACGTTCCAGGCCACCCCGCGGTCGACGGCGCCGCGCAGCCGCGCGGGGTCGGGATGGGCGACGCGCCGCAGCGCGAGGACCACCTCGGCCGTGTCGTCGGTGTCGGGGTAGCCGTCGTTCTCGAACTCGAACGCCCAGCCGCCGGGGGCGAGGTCGGGGCGGCGCACCGACCAGTCGCCGGGGACGTCGATCTCCTCGTCCAGCATCCAGTCGGCGGCCCGCACGACGTCGGGATCGGCCGGGTCGGCGCCGGCGTCGAGCAGCGCCGTGACGGCCAGGCAGGTGTCCCACACGGGGGACTGGCAGGCCTCCAGCCGCCGCACCACGCCGTCCGGCGTCTCCTCGCGGACGACGAACCGCTCCAGGCCGTCGAGCCCGGCGCGGACGGCCGGGTGGTCGAGCGGGTAGCCGAGCAGGTGCAGCGCGAGCAGCGAGTACACCCACGGCGGCTGGATGCCGCCCCAGGAGCCGTCGGCCTCCTGCCGGGCGAGCACCCACTCGGCGGCGCGGCGCATCGCGAGGCGGCGCAGCGGTCCGATCGGGCGGCGCGAGTAGCGGTGCAGGACGGCGTCGAGCCGTTCGAACGCGCCCGCCCAGGTGAGCAGCGGTGCGCGCTTCGGCGCGGGTGCGTGGGAGCGCAGCTCGTCGATCCCGAAGGGCAGCGGGCGCGCCGGCCGCAGCGTCGCCACCACCGTCAGCGGCACGACGGTCTGGCGGGCCCAGCACGCCCAGTCGTAGACGTTGAGCGGGAACCAGCGCGGCAGGAAGATCAGCTCAGGCGGCATGTCGGGCAGGTCGTCCCAGGGCCACAGGCCGAACAGGGCGAGCCAGATCCGGGTGAACACGCGGCTCTTCTCGACCCCGCCCCACGCCCGGACGAACCGCACCGCCCGCCGCATGTGCTCGTCCCCGGGATCGTCGCCGGCCAGCCGCAGCGCGACCCAGGCCTCGATCGTCGTGGACAGGTCGCCGGGGCCGCCGTGGAAGGTGGCCCAGGTGCCGTCGGGCCGCTGCTGGGAGCGGATCCAGCGGGCGGCTTCCGCCGTCTCCCGCGCGGTGCGGATGCCGAGGAACTCGCGCAGCAGCAGGTCCTCGGCGTCCATGGTCACGTTGGTGGCTAGCTCGCCCTTCCACCAGCCCGCGGGGTCCTGCTGCGCGCGGAGGTGGGCGACGGCGGCGTCGAGGGCCGCCTCGGTGGTGGTCGTGCGCGGCGCGGCGAGGGTCACGTCAGAACTCCCTTATCGCGAGGTACCGGCCCAGCGCGACGAGCTCCGCGCGGGGTCGGTCGGGCAGGTCGGCCCCGGCGAGGGCCTTCTCCGCGAGTGCGAGGCGGCGGCGCGCCTCGGCCGCGGCCCACTCCCGGCCGCCGCCCGCCTCGACGAGGGCGGCGGCCCGGAGCAGCTCGGCGTCGGTGGGCTCGGTGGTGCCGGCGAGCCAGGCCGCCAGCTCCCGCCCGTCGGCGCCACCGTGGTTGACCGCGTAGGTCACGGGCAGCGACTTCTTGCGCGAGCGCAGGTCCGACAGCACCGGCTTGCCCGTGACGGCCGGGTCGCCCCAGATCCCGAGCAGGTCGTCCACCAGCTGGAACGCCGCGCCGAGCTCGCCGCCGAAGGTGTGCAGGGCCGTCGTGACCAGGGCGGGCGCGCCGGCGAGCACGGCGCCGATCGACGCGCTGGTGGCCAGCAGCGACCCGGTCTTGCCGGCGGCCATGTCCAGGCACTCCTGGACGCCGACGTCGGTGCGCCCCTCGAAGGCGACGTCCTCGACCTGCCCGCGCACGAGCTCCCGCACGGTCGCCGACAACAGGTGCGCGGCCGAGGCGGCGTGCGGCGAGTCGGCCTCCAGCAGCACCTCGACGGCCACGGCGAGCATGCCGTCACCGGCGAGGATCGCCGACGGGGCGCCCCATCGGGCCCAGACGGTCGGTCGGTGGCGGCGTTCGGTGTCGCCGTCCATGAGGTCGTCGTGGAGCAGCGAGAAGTTGTGCACCAGCTCGACGGCCACGGCACCGGGCAGCCCGGCCGCGGCGTCGGCCCCGGCGGCCTCGGCCGAGAGCAGCGCCAGCGCGGGCCGCACGGCCTTGCCCGCGCCGGGTCCGGGGGATCCGTCGAGCCCGGTCCAGCCCAGGTGGTAGCGCGACTGCTCCCGGCTCGCGCGGTCGAGGCGGTCGACCGCGGCCTGCAGGGCCGGGGTGACGAGGTCGCGGCAGCGGGCCAGCGTGGCGGGGGCGCTCATGCCACACCCCTCGTGAGCGGAAATCGGTGCTCGGGCACCGATTTCCGCTCACGGGCGGCGGAGCCGCACGCCGTTTCCGCCGCGGCCTCACCGCTGCGCACGGCCCCCTCCATCGTGGCCGGCCATCCGGTGTCGGTCCACGCCCCGGCCACCGTGAGCCCGGGCAGCCGGGTGCGGGCGGGTGGGCGCAGGGCCGCGGTGCCGGGTGCGGGCCGGAAGGTGGCCTCCGGCTCGCGGGTCACGAAGAACTCCAGCACCCGGGCCTCGCGGGCGGCGGGCAGCAGCGCGGCCAGGGCGGGCAGCATCCGCGCCCGGATCGTGGCCACCGGCTCGCCGATCACGTCGTCGGCCGCCGACAGCGACACCGCGACGTACTGGGCGGGAGCCGGGTGCACGCGGTGCACGCCGGAGGGCCCGGTGCGGTCGAACACCCACTGCACGGGGGAGTCGATGCCCGCCGCGAACGGGGTGTCGAGCACCCGCCGGTCGTAGACGACGTGCACGTTGACGATCGGCGACCGGCCCAGGCCCTCGGCCCAGTCCGGGGGCAGGTCGAGGGCGCCCTCGGGCAGCAACCGGTGGGCCGCCGCCGGTGGCACCGCGCAGATGACCTGTTCGACCACGATGTCCTCCTTCTCGGTCCTGATCTCCCATCCCCCTGTGACGGGGCCGAGCGAGCGGACCTTCGCCCCGCGGTGCACCGTCACGCCCGCCCCGGCCAGCGCACGGGCGGCGGCGTCGTCGTGCAGGCGGCCCAGCGGCACGCGGGCCCAGCCGATGTCGCCCGCGGCGGTGTCGCTCAGCAACCCCAGCCGGAACACCGTGGCCGCGGGGGCGAGCGAGGCGTCGCCGGCGCGGGCGTTGAGCGTCGCGATCCCGACGAGGTCCCACAGCGCCTCGACCGCCCGCGGGCTCTGCCCGTGCCGGGCCAGCCACCCGCCGAAGGTCTCCGTGTCGGCGGTCCGCGGGTCGACGCCACGCAGCGCCAGCGCCGCGCCGACCAGCCGGACCCGGTCGGCCACGGGCAGCGGGCGGTACCGTAGGAGCGCCCCGGCCAGGTGCAGCGGCGCGGGCAGCCCGGACCGCCGCAGCCGGGCCGGTCGCCGACCGGGTACGTGGACGGGGATGTCGAGGCGTTCCTGCAGCGTCACGAGATCGACCACGCCGAGGCGGTCCAGCAGCGCCCGGTAGGAGGTGCAGCAGCGCAGGAACACGTGCTGGCCGGTGTCCACATCCAGCTCGCCGCGCCGGAACGACCCCGCGACGCCGCCCAGCCGCGGCCGCGCCTCCAGCAGCGTGACCTCGGCACCTGCGTCGGCACAGCGCAGCGCCGCGGTGACGCCCGCGAGCCCGCCGCCGACCACTCCGACCCTCATCCGCGCCCCGCGAGCGACCGCGCCGCGACGCCCGCCTTCTGCCACCCCGTCAGCGACCGCCGCTGGTGGTAGACCGACGGCGGGTCGGCCGCGATGTCGTCGAGCAGGTGCCGGTAGATCCCGGACATGGCGGCGGCGCAGGCTGCGCTGCGGCGGTCCAGGAGCGGCACCAGCCGCAGGCCGTCGGCGTACCAGCCCCGGGCGCGCTCGGCCGAGAACCGGATCAGCTCGGCCAGCCCGCCGGTCTTGTCCACCAGCACGCCGTGCTCGTCGAGGGTGAGCTCCGCGCCGAACCGGTCGAGGTCCTCGGCGGGCAGGTAGATCCGGCCGTTGTGCAGGTCCTCGCGGATGTCGCGCAGGATGTTGGTCTGCTGCAGGGCGATGCCCAGCTGGTCGGCGTAGAGCGCGGCTGCGCCGTCGGTCCCGCCCGCCCCGGGCCGGGAACCGAAGATCCCCAGGCACAGCCGCCCGACCGAGCCCGCGACCTGGCGGCAGTAGCCGACCATGTCGTCGAAGGTCGCGTAGAAGGTGGGATCGGCGCGAGCGTCCATCGCGACGTCGGCCTCCACCCCGTCGACGAGCTCGTCGAACGCGCCGAGCGGGATGGGGTAGCGGCGGGCCGCGTCGGCCACGGCGAGCACCACCGGATCGGACCGGTCCGCGTCCGCCCGCAGCGACGCGCGGACCGCCGCCAGCGCGGCCACCTTCTCGGCCGTCGGCAGGTCGCCGTCGCCGATGTCGTCGATGCGCCGGGCCAGCGCGTAGACCGCGCTCAGGGCGGAGCGTTTCGCCGGGGGCAGCAGGCGGATGCCGTAGAAGAAGTTCTTCGCCTGCGTGCGGGTGATCGTCTCGCAGGTGGCGTAGGCGGCGTCGAGCGTGGCGGTCATCGGGGCTCCTGACGGGCGGGCGAGCAGGTGGCGGGCGACGTCGACGCGGCGGGTGTGGGGGGTGGCGGCGAGCACGTCGCCACCGCTGCGGAGCAGGGCGTCGGCCGCGGCCCGGCCGCCCGCGACGTACCCGCCGACGGCCACCCGGGCCCAGCCGTGCAGCTGAGGCAGCAGGGCGGACCCCTCGTCGAGCAGGGCGACGGCCCGGTCGGTCTCGTGCAGCACGAGCCGGCGCAGCGCCGGTGACGCGTGCGGCGCGTCGAGGTCGTCCTCCGTCACCCCGAACGCGACCATGTCCGCCGCCGGCAGGTAGGTGCGCCCCCGCGCGTGGTCCTCCGCGACGTCCTGCCAGTGCTCGAGCAGCTGCAGGGCGGTGCACACGAGGTCGGAGCGCCGTTCGACCTCCGGTGACGCGGCGACGCCGAACACGGCGAGCACCAGCCGCCCGATCGGCCCGGCCGACAGCGCGCAGTAGCCGAGCAGCTCGTCCCAGGTCCCGTAGCGGGTGACGTGCTGGTCCTGCAGGTTCGCCGCGACCAGCCGGTCGAACGGCTCCCGCGGCAGGCCCGGGTCGAGGGCCCGCAGCACGCGGGCCTCCGGTCGTCCACCCGACCACACAGCGGACAGGTCCTCGGCGAACGCGTGCAGGTCGGCGATCCGTTCGGCGGGGGTGCGGCCGGGATCGTCGCCGAGCTCGTCGATCGTGCGCACCACGTCGTAGACGGCCCGCAGCGCGCCGCGCACCCGCGCGGGCAGCACGCGCAGGGCGACCGGGAAGTTCTCGGCCGCCTCGGCCGCCCGCAGGTCGCGCGCCTGCAACCGTTCACCGTCCACGCCCACCGATCGTTCTCCGGGCGTGGTGCCGGTCTCTGCTTTCCTGTGGTCAATTCTGTGCCGCAGGACTTGTCGTTCCGGGACAAATCAGGTGGGTCGGTTCGCCCGACAGGCGTAGAACACGTCCGTGGACGAATCGGAGACGCCCCTCACGGCGCTCGTCCCGGCCATCGCCGACCGGATGCCCGAGCTGCTGGACGAGGTGCGCGCCGCGCTGGCGGACGACTGGCCCGACTACGCCTCCTTCCTCGCCGAGAACCACCTCGAGGTGGCGGTCGCCGCCGACGCGGCACTGCGCCGGCTCGTCGAGCTCGCGGAGGCGGCGGACGAGGAGGGCGGCGGCGAGCGGGAGCTGTTCGAGGAGATCGGCCGTCTGCAGTGGCAGCAGGGCCGCGACCTGACCCACCTGATGTCGGCCTACCAGATGGGCGCGCGGGTGTTCTGGCACCACGTCTCCGCGGTCGCCGTCGACCACGGGATCGCGCCCCGCGCCATCGCCGCGCTCGCCGAGGCCGTGTTCCTGTTCGTCGACCGGCTCTCGTCCTCGTCCGCGCGCGGCTACGTGCTCGCCCAGTCCGAGGCGGCGGCGAACCGCGGCCGCCTGCGCGACGAGCTGGTGGCGCTGCTGCTGTCGGACCGCGCCGACCGCAACGCCGTCGACGCGGCCGCGAACCGCGCCGACTGGCGGGTGCCCGCCGAGCTCGCCGTGGTGCTGGTCGGGCCGGACAACCCCATCGCCCACCGGGCGCTGGCCCGCATGGACTCCACGCACCTGGTGTTCCACCGGCCGCCGCTGCTGGGGGCGATCATCGCCTCGCCGTCGAGCCCGGGCCGGCGTTCCCGGCTCAGCAGAGCCCTGCGCGGCGCGGAGGCGGTGGTCGGGTTCGCGGTGTCACCGGAACGCCTGCCGGCCAGCCTGCACGTCGCGGAGATCGCCGCCCGGCTGCAGCACAACGGCGTGCTGACCGACGACCCAGTGTTCACCGACGAGCACCTCGACGCGATCATCGTGCACCGCGACGCGCGCATGCTCGAGGTCCTCCGCGGGCAGACGCTGGCGCCGCTGGACGGGCAGTCGCCGGCGTCGCGGGAACGGCTCTGCGAGACGCTCGCGGCGTGGCTGTGGCACATGGGCGACCGCCAGGCCATCGCCGCGGACCTGCACGTCCACCCGCAGACGGTGCGCTACCGGCTGGCGCGCCTGCACGAGCTCTTCGGCGAGCAGCTCGACGATCCCGGCACCCGGGCCCGGCTGTCGCTCGCCCTGGGCTGGGGGGCGCCCCAGGAGCCGGGCGGGCGCCCCGCGGCGCGGACGTCCGAGGCCCGCGGCCGGGCCCGCTGAGCTCGGGGCGCAGGGTCAGGACGAGCGGCGCCTGCGCAGTGCGGACGCCCCCGCCGCGGCGAGACCCGCCGCGCCCAGCACCGCCAGGAGCGCCACGCCGCTCACCGGCCCGTCCGACGGTGCGTCGCCGCCGGAACCCGCGTTCACCGACGCGGGGGGAACGGGCGGTGTCGAGGTCGGCGGCGGGGTGGCGCTGGTGGGCGCGGTGGTGGGTGCCGGAGTGGGCGCTGTGGTCGCGGTGGGCGGGGCGCCCGGGGTGCTCGGGGCCGCCGGGGGCGGCACCGCGGCGGAGGAGGTGCCCGGGGCCGGCGGCGTGGAGGGGGCGGGCGTCGGCGTCGCGGACGGGGTCGCCGCGACCGGCCCCACCGGCGGTGTGTTGCAGGACGCCACCCCGACGACGATCGCGATGATGATGACGACCAGCGCCACGAGCAGCCACCACCACGGCCGCCGCCGCGCCGGGGTCGGTGGGGTCGGGGGAGTGGGCGGGGTGGGGGGCGTGGGGGCTCCGTAGCCGCCGTCGGAACCGTAGGTCATCGTGCGCCGTCCTTTCGGGCCTCACCCGTCCGCGCCGACGATGATGGTTACGGGGATGTCCGTCAATAAGCCGTTCGGCCGCGGTGGTCACGCATTCACCATTCGTGGAACAATTGCGCGGCCGGTGGGTGCGGCACGGCGCGGCACGGCACGGAGAGGGTAAAGGGACGGCAAAGCGTGCGGGTTTCCGGGTGGGACGGTGTCCGGTGGGCGGTGCTCGGCGGCGCCGTCGGGCTGGTGTGCGCCGCCGCCGCGCCCGCCGTGGCGCCGCCGCCCGTGGCACCGCCCGCCGTCGGGCGGACGGTCGACGTCCGGCACGCGCCGGTCCCCTCCGTCGGCGGGCCGGGCGCGGCACCGGTGCGGCTGCGCATCCCCGTGCTCCGCATCGACGCACCGGTGCGGGCGGTGGCCACAGGCCCCGCCGGTGACCTCGGCGTTCCCGACGATCCGCAGGTGATCGGCTGGTGGGCGGCCGGCGGCGCCCCCGGCGTCCCCGGCGCGGCGGGCGTGCTGGACGGGCACGTGGACAGCGCGGCCCACGGCCCGGGTGCGCTGTTCCACCTGGCGGCGCTCGTGCCCGGTGACGTCGTGGCCGTCGTGACGGCGCAGGGCGCGGTCGTGGCCTACGCGGTGCAGGAGGTCCACCGCTTCCCGAAGACGGCCTTCCGCGCCGATCTCCTCACCCCGGGCGGCGCGCCCCGGTTGGTGGTGGTCACCTGTGGCGGCGTTTTCGACCGGGCCACCCGCAATTACGAGGACAACGTCGTCGTCGTGGCCGTTCCGGTGTCGTGAATGGGCCGAACACGCTCCGCGTGGCCTCCGGACGTCCTATCCGGCCGGCGCATTCGGTCGCAGGCATTCGCGTCCACGAGGGGGTACGGTCCAGGGGACTGTCGGACCCGCCGGCGACCCGCTCGTCGTGCACACCTGCCGCGGCTGGTTCTGCCGGTTCGCCGCGGTCAGTCCGGCGGCGACCCGACCGGCAGCACCGCCACCGTGATGTTGTCGCGGCCGCCCGCCTCCAGCGCGACCGCGGTGAGCTCGGCGGCCACCCCGAGCGGGTCGGTGAACGCGCCGGGCAGCGCCACCGCGGCGAGGGCCGCGGCGTCGGCGAGGTAGTTCCACAGCCCGTCGCTGCACAGCAGCAGCACGCCGGGACCGTCGGGGGTGAAGGCGGCCAGGTCCGGGATGGGCTCGCCGCCCGCGCCGAGCCAGCGGGTGATCGCGTGCGCCCGGCGGTCGAGTGCGGCCACGGCGGCGTCCATCCGGCCGGCGGCGACGATCTCCTCGGCCCACGAGTGGTCGGTGGTGAGCAGGCGCGAGCCCGTGGCCGAGAGCCAGTAGGCGCGGCTGTCGCCGACCCACGCGACGACCACCTGGGGAGCCGGCCCGGGTTCGACGACCGCGGCCACGAGCGTGCAGGCCGGCGCGTCGACGGCCGCCCGGCCGGTCGCGAGGGCCTCGACGGCCCTCGCGCCGGCCGCGACGGCCTCCCGCACGCGGCGCGGGCCCGCCGGGTCGCCGTCGGCGCCGCCGAGCAGCACGTCGAGAGTGGCCTCCGTGGCCACCTGGGAGGCGAGCTGCGGGTCGGGCGAGGACGACACCCCGTCGCACACCACCGCGGCGAGCAGCCCGGACGGCCAGCGGCCGAGCGCCAGCGCGTCCTCGTTGCGGGTGTGCACGAGCCCGCGGTCGCTGACCCCGGCCAGCGGCCCGAGGTCGCTCTCGACGCGGTCGGTGCCGTCGGGGAGCGGGCGGCCGCAGCCGGGGCAGCTCTCCCCGTCCTCGACGGCCGGTTCGCGGGAGCAGCCATGGCACGTCCGGAGCCCGTCGAGTGCGTCGGCGGTGCCGCCGCGGTGCACGCGCAGGGCTCCGCTGCTCGTCGTCGTGCCCGTTGTGGTGTCTGTCATCTCCCGTTCATCATCCCCGCGGCCCCGTCGCACCCGGGGCCGGGGGCGGGGGAACGGTCAGCCGGCGAGCTCGTAGCCCGCCTCGGCCACGGCGGCGCGCACCCGTCCCTCGTCGAGGGGGGCGGTGCTGATCACGGTGACTGCGCCGGTCGGGAGATCCACGCGGACGTCGCAGACGCCGTCGATCTCACCGATCTCCTCGGTCACCGACGCGACGCAGTGCTCGCACGTCATGCCGGTGACCGTGTAGCTGTTCTCGCTCATCGGATGAACCTAACATAGGGGGGAGGGGTATCTGGACGCCGCCCGTCGCATCCAGCCGCGTCCTGAGCGCAGCCCCGCACGGGTGGAGCCGACCGGCCCGGTCTCCGGGTAACGTGCCGGGCCAAGGACATGCGACCGGCCGCTCGCCGCACGCTCGCTCGTAGGTCCGGGGCCACCCCAGCGGCCTCCGGGGCCAGGTGCGGTCGCAACCCGTTCGAGAGGACCGACTGGTGGGCGACAGGATGTTGGCATCCGGGGGCGACTCGGTGCACGTCGGGCGCCGTGGGTCACCGTCGGGTCAGGCACCGTCGGGTCAGGCACCGTCGGGTCAGGCACCGTCGGGTCAGGCACCGTCGGG
>ERZ778026.3986-NODE-3986-length-12119-cov-10.251078_pt1 | contig 12119 bp, 15 predicted proteins | sample MGYA00375756_ERZ778026 | MGnify/ENA primary metagenome ERZ778026 (study PRJEB29350, sample SAMN05389820) | bioreactor metagenome | isolation source: Ammonium sulfate bioreactor | place: South Africa: University of Cape Town | collected 2014-02-18 ... | reverse complement strand
CGCGTGTGAGAGCCGACAGCGTCGAGTACACCTCGAGAGCCTCGCATCGCTCCGGTGTGCGGATCGCTGCGCCGTCGCGCACCATTGCAACCAACGAGCCATCGAGCTCTCGGAACGCCGCCTCATCGCCGAGAGCATGGCCGATCAGCCTCACGACTCCAGCACGCACGCGAGCATCGCTTACATTCGCCAGATGCGCCGCATGGGCGTTGAGCAGCTGCGCCACGCGTTGTGGCGCGAACGACAGCAGCGCCTCGGTGAGCTTGTTGAAGCGTGTATCATCGAGCTCACCGTCGGGAACACGAAGCAACGCAGAGAAGTACACTTCCGCCGGTGCCTTGGGTGCCGTACGAGAGGCAGAGCTGCCAGAGCTGCTTGGACGAGGCGCAGGAACAGCAGGAACAGCAGCAGCAGCAGCCATCAACGAGAGGGCGAGGAAGCGAAGGAGGCGGATCCCTGAGGAACGGGCCGTATGTGTGGTGTTTCTTTCGGTTCTTACCGCGAGTAGGGCTGCCGCCTGAGGCATCACCGAAGCAAGAGCGAAACGCGAGAAATTAGCGATCGTAAGGTTCCGCCGGAGCGCCATTGCTTGACGCTGCGAGTGCTCCATTCCTTCGCCTCGTTGCTTCGTTGCCGCCTCTCTCTCACACACCCACACACGAGATCGCGATAGAGCATTAGCAGACCCACCGCGTAGCCAGGGCCACGAGAGGCGTCTCTTGCGTTTCGTTGGCGATCCGCACGTTGCTGGGGGTGGGTAGGTGCGCGGCGTGATGGGAGCGCAGTACTCGCAGGCGGTGTTCCAGCCGCCGCTCGACCCGTCGTACACCGAGACGCTCGAGGGCCTGTTCTGGATCCACAGCCAGTACAACCACCTGCCGGCGGTCTATCACCGTTGGAGGGGCCGCGATGGCCAGAGGTATCGTTGCGATCGTTGTGCAGTGATATCTCGCGAGTGGACGGCGCGCTTACTCGTGCTTGCGGTAGTGCGTACTTTACACTTCTCTACTGCGGCGGCCACGCCGAGGACCTGGGCCAGATCCAAGGCTGGATGCGCATGCTGCGCGACACGCTCCACGTACGTGTACCCACTGATACCTCGCTGGAAGGTAGAGGGCGTGCGCGTGATACTGATACGTGGGGCGACCTGCAGGTCGATGTGTTGTCGTTCGATTACACGGGCTACGGGCTGCATCTCGGCACGCCATCCGAGAAGAAGTGCTACGACGACGTGCGCACGGTCTACAAGCACATGACCGACTCGCTCAACATTGCGCCCGAGCGAATCATCTTGTACGCGAGATCTCCATCGAGTCGAGTCGAGAGCCAGAGGAGAGCTCGCGCTGATTGTGTTGCTGTGGGCGCTCTCTCGAATGCAATAGGGTTGGTAAATCACTCGGCACCGGAGTGGCGCTCGACCTCGTGTACGAGCTCTCGAAGCAGCAGCAGCCCAAGACCAAGCGCAGTCGCTCGGTGCTGCAGTTCCCGCTGCAGCATAGTCCGACCGTGTTCTCATCGACCGCCACACCAAAGCGCTCGGCGACGCTCGATGTACGTGTTCTCGATCTCGATCTCTCGATCTCACGCGCACTCGCACTCACACTCTCGCAACAGGAGGTGCCAGCTCGATCACCTGTGGCAGGCGTGGTGTTGCATTCACCTTTCACGTCGTTGATGGCACTCGTCGGCAAGGTCAACAAGCACAACAACAAGGGCCTCGAGGATGCGTTCGTCAACGAGAAGAAGGCGGTCGCCGTCTCGTGCCCGACCTTCGTCGTTCACGCGGCGCAGGACGAGTTGATTCCTGCCAAGTACTCGCGCGTACGTGCTCGCCATCGCACACCACACTCGTAGCGAAAGACCGAGCGACCGGTGAGCAAACCTTGGTCTCACGGCACTCGCTGCTGCCTCAGAAACTCTTCGCCAAGCTGCCGTGCAAGTGGCGCATCGTCGAGATCGAGGAGGCCGGCCACAACAACATCGAGTACGCCGACGACTACCTCGACGCCTTCCTGGCCTTCATCGACTTCCTCGGCAAGGCGCGACCCGACTTCCTGCCGGCGGTCTTGGCACCGAAGCCCGTGCCGAGTACGACTCACTCACTCGCTCGCTCGCTGGCTCGACCAAGAGCTTGCTGCTCACTAATCGTTGCCTCGCTGCTGCAGCACCGTTCGTCAACACGGCCATGGAGGTTGAGCGTTGGTTGACGGCGCTCGACATGCCGCAGTACGCCAACACCATGGTGTCGTTCGGCTTCACGGACCTGGCGAGCTTGCAGTCGTTGCAGCGCCTCGATCTCGAGGGCATGGGCATTCCCGAAGAGCACATCAACGCGATCCTGGCGGCCGTGGTCGACATGAAGAGCGAGCCACCGCCGTTGCCGGGCGCCACCTCGGCTCCCGTGCTCTCGAGCATGAACTACGACTCGGACGACGACTCGGCGGGCAAGTCGCAAGGCAGCGGCAGCAGTAGCGGTAGCAAGATCTGTACGTCGCGCGCTCGTTGTTGCGGTGGTGGTTGCTTGCTAACGAACCATCGAATCGCACCTCTGTGCATGCGTGTCGCTCGAGTAGCATCGTCGAAATCATCGGACGTCTCAGACAATGTACTCGACCGCAAGAGGAAGACTTCGACGTCGAGTCGGCACAAGCACAAGCCATCAATCGGCTCGGCGAGCGACATTGACAGTGAGCTCGAGGACGAGAAATTCATCCATCTGCTTGGCGCACTGGACGAGACCTACCGTATGTCAGATCGGAAGGCGCGCTCGCGCTCTCTCTGACAATCGGTTCTCACTGACTGCTTGCGTGGTTGCAGAGAAAATTCATCTTCGCCAGATGCCATCGACGTGGCGCAAGTCGATCTCGTTCGCCGCATCGACCAGCATCAACTACTCGCACATCCAGCAGGAGAAGGTGCTCTCCAAGTCACTGTTTGGCGAGGTGACCAAGGGCAAGTTGGGCGACACGCAGGTGGTGGTGCGCGTGCTGAACCACAAGCGCGCGCAGATACGCGAGTTCTGCAAGGAGTCGCTGGTGCTGAGCCAGCTGAAGCACCCGAACGTCGTCAACACGCTCGGTGCGTGTCTCTCGAAGGACAAGCCGCTCTGCATTGTGCTGGAGTACCTCGGTGGTGGCTCGTTGTACGACTACCTCCGACGCAACCCCGATCTGACGCTGGAGCAGCGCTTGCGCTTGGCGATCGCCATCACGAGCGGCCTCGATTACCTGCACACGCGAATTCCCGTCATCATTCATCGTGATCTCACGTCGCGCAATATCTTGGTATGTGCATGCTCTCTCGCTCTCGGGCTCTCTCTCGAGCGCGCTCATTGATTGCTCCTCGGTTGTTCGATAGCTCTCCGAGGAAGGAGTACCGAAACTCGCAGACTTTGGTCTCGGTCGCCCGCCGTCGTTCATCTGGATGTCGCCCGAGTTGTACAGCAAGCAAGTCATCTCGGAGAAGACCGACATCTACAGCCTCGGCATCGTGTTCTGGGAGCTGGCGACGAGCGGCATTCCGTACGAGGGCGTGCCTGCGGCCGAGGCCGCCACGCGTGCCGCTCGTGAGGGAGCACGACCGACCATTCCGGCCTCGGTACCGGCCAAGTGGCGCGAGCTGATCCAGAGCTGCTGGGATGGCGAGCCCGACAAGCGTCCGAGCGCTGCCGACGTGTTGATCCAACTCGGCGCCATTGCCGATGCGGCAGTGACCGAGGCCGAGACTGGCGTGCTGTTAGACATGAGCTTCTTGGAGATTGGAGGTAAGTCTCACTCACTCTCTCTCTCTCTCTCTCTCTCTCGCTCGGTACTCACTCTGTGTATGATACAGAAACGAGCGATAATGAGGAGTGCGACAAGGATGGCTCGGAGGAAGATGAACGACGTGAACACAAGCGCGATGCCTCGTGGTCGAGCGTTCTGGCGAATGCCTTCACTCCGTCTCGCAAACGCAGCAAGGCGCACAAGAGCAACACGTCGCGCAAGGGCGTCGTGGTCGATGCGCCGACCATGAAGAAGAGCCCGAGTCTCACGAACCTCAACAGCAAGGAGTACTCGTCGCTTCTCTCGAGCCCGATCAGCAGCCCGCGGCAACGCAAGCCCAAGAAGCCGACGGCCTTCACGCTCGATGCGCTCATATTCTCCTCGTCGCGCAGCGGCTCGTCGGGCAGCGGCAGCGGTGCCATATCGCCGCGTAGCGCCAACGGGCGCACGGTGACGCTGCCGGCGCCGCCATCGGCGCTGCTGACGCCGCCGCAGTCGTCGGTACTGCCACAGATTGTGAGCTCGCCGATCGACTCGGCCAAGAGCGATCCACCGGGCGGCAGCAGCGATGGCGGGCGCCGCGGAAGCGACACGCCGTCGGCCGTGCTCCAGCTCGACCTCCTGGAGCTCGTGAACCAGCCCGAGTTCCACGACGTGCAGTTCGTGGTCGGCGCGCAGCGGCAGGTGTTCTACGCGCACAAGGCCATCGTGTGTGCGCGCAGCCCGCACCTCTCGGCGCTCATCGTCAACTCGTCGAACTCGGACCGCTTCGAGCTGCTGGACCTCAACGAGCACGGCTTCCTGTACGCGCTGCAGTACCTGTACTCGGGCCAGTTCCCGTCGTGCGAGGCGCTGCGCTACTACCAGCTCATGGATGTCGCCAACCGCCTCGGCCTCGATGCACTCGTGCGCCGCTGCATGGCGCACCTCGCCGACAATCTCATGGAGCCGCCCGACTCGGGCATCGAGGTGCGCGAGCCTGACACCTCCGCCAACCTCGCACTCGCCAAGATCTCCGAGATCGACGAAGACCTCCGAGCCATGGACCACACCATGGGCTTGTTGATGGCCAAGCTCAAGGCCTTGCCGTGACCGACCGACGACATTGGCCTCGAGTGTATGTATCAATCTGTTTGCGTGTCGTCGTGAGAGTGAGAGAGACGCGCGCGTATATATATCGTAGTGGTTGTTTGTTTGTATGTTGCGTGTTCGGTCGTTATCAGACAATGACAACGACGTCAAGATCAAGAAGAAGACGACGATGGAGACGATGGCGGTGGTGTTTGTGTCATCATCGATCAGGTGGAGACGGCGTTAGTAGCGTTCGTCGTTCATCATTAATCAAGAGGTGTGTGTGTGCGCACTCGCTCCTTGTCGATCTATCTACAACAACAATATACGCATTGTTTGTACATCAGTGGTGGCAGTGCAACATGTTCGTTACAGCGAGGCAGTGGGTGGGCTCGCGAGCCGTGCCGCGAGTTGCACGCCACTCGTGCCAAGAACAGCACGCAGCTGGCGGTGCTCGGGAAACACGAACTCGACCGTGCCTTTGGCCAGCAGCGTGTGCTTGTCGCGCCGCCGCGCAAACACCTCGACCTCGACCTCGATCACGCTAGGCCGCGATGATGTCCGCGGTGCCGAGCTCCGGAGCAGCAGCTCGTCGCGCGAGGAGGCCGGCGCGAGATACTCGACTCGCATCGATTTCGTGAGCGCCAGCGTGCGGTGCGAGACGAACACAGTCCAGTACGCCATGTCGTCGATCAGTGTCGCAAGCACGCCGCCGTGAACGAGTCCTGGGAAGCTCTCGCGCTCGCGGCCAAGGGCCGGCACACGCCCGACGAGACCGCTATCGCTGGTGCCGGTGGCGTTGAGGCTCGTGGCAGCGCGGGCATCGCGAGTGCGGTACAAGCGCAATCCCAACGAATGTGGATTATGCGGAGAGCAACCGAAACATCGAAAGCTGTCGTTGAGCTCGTTGGCGAACCAATTCTCGATCTCCTCCTCCTGTTTGGCGTCATCGGGAGCCGAGGGAGGGAGAGGCGCAGGAGAGCGAGGACGAGGAGGATATTCGGCCTGCTGCGGTTGGTTGGATGCCATCGAGGAGCGAGTGTGAGAGATATGACGTCGTGTGTGAATGGCGGGAAGAACGACATTTTCGGTGGTTTCGGTGTTTGGCGATAACGAGGCGGACTGAGGTTTTCGGTGTGTTGGTTGTTTCGTTGTTTCGTTGTTTCGTTCTCTCGTCTCTCGCGCACGCACGCAGCAGCGATCCACACACACACACCCCAACACATACGCGCTCTCTCGCTCTCTCGTACACTCGCTCTCGCTCTTCCCCGAGATATGCTCCGCTCGTTCGCTCGGGTACGTCCGTCGTCATCAAGAGGAGGAGAAGGAGGTGGAGGCAATCTAGCTTGAGGACGATCGTGGAGCAATCGGCTGATGCTCGGCTTCGTCGGTCGCTTGCCTCGTGCGCGCGTGGACGATCGGTGTTGCGCGTGCGTGCGTGTGTGTGTGTGTCGCCGGTGGCCGTGTGTGCGAGAGCAGGCCTTCGCTGGCGCCCCACGGGCTCCTCATAGCCGCTTGTTCCATGCCTCGCGAGTTGCTCGTGCCGTCGTCTCCAACGCCAAGCCTGACGCCGAGGAGGTACGCGCAGCGCAGCAAGCGACGAACGACAAGTGCTGCCGCTGCTGAGCTCGTGCTCACACACGCGCTGTGGCTCGCGTGCTCTCACAGGCCACCTTGCCTGGCACGGGTTACACTGTCGTCGATCACACGTATGACGCCGTGGTCGTCGGTGCCGGCGGTGCCGGTCTCCGTGCGGCGCTCGGTCTGACCGAGAAGGGCTTCCGCACGGCGTGCATCTCGAAGCTCTTCCCCACGCGCTCGCACACGGTCGCCGCGCAGGTACGCCGTCGTGGCCACTACCGCCATCTCTCACTCTCTCACTCGCTCACTGTTGTTTCTTCCACGTCTCTTCAGGGAGGCATCAACGCCGCGCTCGGCAACATGGGCCCCGACGACTGGCGCTGGCACGCGTACGACACGGTCAAGGGCAGCGACTGGCTCGGCGACCAGAACGCCATCCACTACATGTGCCGCGAGGCTCCGGCCAGCGTCATCGAGCTCGAGCACTACGGAGTGCCGTTCTCGCGCACGCCCGAGGGCAAGGTCTACCAGCGTGCTTTCGGTGGTCAGTCGCTCAACTACGGCAAGGGTACGTGCGCTGCGCTCTCTGCGACGCAACCACGCCGCAACCACAGTACTCACTGCGCCGTGCTCGATAGGTGGCCAGGCTACTCGTTGCTGTGCCGCTGCTGATCGTACCGGCCACGCCATGCTGCATACGCTGTATGGCCAGGCGCTGCGTTACGATTGCCAGTTCTTCATCGAGTACTTTGCGCTCGACTTGATCATGGAGGGTGGTACGTTGAGCAGCTCTCTCGCTCTCTCTTCGCTCCTCTCTCTCGCGATGATACTGATTGATCGTTCTTCTTCTTCTTCTAGATGAATGCCGTGGTGTGGTTGCCTTGTGCCTCGAGGACGGTAGCATCCATCGCTTCCGCTCGCACTACACAATCCTCGCCACCGGCGGCTTCGGTCGCACGTACTTTTCGTGCACCAGCGCGCACACGTGCACCGGCGACGGCAACGCCATGGCGTCGCGCGCCGGCATTCCGCAGCAGGACATCGAGTTCGTGCAGTTCCACCCGACCGGCATCTACGGCGCCGGCTGCCTGATCACCGAGGGCTCGCGCGGCGAGGGAGGCATTCTGCTCAACTCCGAGGGCGAGCGCTTCATGGAGCGCTACGCGCCGACCGCCAAGGACCTCGCGTCGCGCGACGTCGTCTCGCGCTCGATGACGGTCGAGATCATGGAGGGCCGCGGCGTCGGTCCCAAGAAGGACCACATCTACCTGCAGCTGTCGCATCTCAGCCCGGCGACGCTGGCCGAGCGCCTGCCCGGCATCTCCGAGACCGCCAAGGTCTTTGCCGGCGTCGACGTCACCAAGGAGCCAATCCCCGTGCTGCCGACCGTGCACTACAACATGGGCGGCATCCCGACCAACTACATGGGCGAGGTGCTGACGATCGACGAGAAGGGCGAGGACAAGGTCGTGCGCGGCCTGCTCGCCGCCGGTGAGTGCGCTTCGCCCTCGGTCCACGGCGCCAACCGCCTCGGTGCCAACTCGCTGCTCGATCTCGTGGTCTTTGGTCGTGCTACTGCCAACCGTGTCGCATCCTTGCTCAAGAAGGGTATACAATCGTCGATACTCGAACGAACGAACGAACCCCACCAACTCACTCATTCATTTGTTTGTTGCCTGTTTGCTTGTTTCAATCTCCCGCGCAGACCAACCGCACAAGCCTCTCCCCGAGAACGCTGGCGCTGCGTCGATCGATAACCTCCACCGCTTGCGACATGGTACGCCACTCTCCCACGATTGCGCGATCTAGCAACGACTGACTCAAGCTTGCTCGATCGTTTGTTTGTTTGTGTGTTTGTGTGTGCGCTCTCGGAATAGACCTGCACGGTGGCTCGATCCCGACCGCTGAGATCCGCGACGCCATGCAGGCCACCATGCAGCACCACGCGGCCGTCTTCCGCCGCGGCGATCTCTTGCAACAGGGTGTCGCCAAGATGACCGACATCTACGCGCAGCTGCCCAAGATGAAGGTCTCGGACGACACGCTCGTGTGGAACTCGGACCTCGTCGAGGCGCTCGAGCTGCAGAACCTCATGTCGATGGCCAACCAGATCATGGTGTGCGCCGAGAACCGCAAGGAGAGCCGCGGCGCCCACGCGCGCGAGGACTTTAAGGAGCGCGACGACCAGCACTGGCTCAAGCACACGCTGAGCTGGATCGACCCCGAGACCGGCAAGGTCGACATCAAGTACCGCCGTGTGATCATGGAGACGCTGGACGACGAGATGAAGACCGTGCCGCCGTTCGCTCGTGTCTACTAAGCTCACTCTCACCTCGCGCCCTCCGTCCGCCATCCAAGCTTGCTTGCTTGCTATCGACAGCCAGCTACTTACTTGCCTCCTTCCCGCCAGCTGAACGCTGACGGCCGACTTTTTTCGCTTCCATACGCTCTCACACTCCTTGTGCCTTCCTGGCTTGCACCCACGCACTCACGCACTCACCCGTCCGCTCGCTCCATCACCACCATCATCACCGCCGCCATTATTGATAGTCCTAGACGCGATTTTCTCGTGAATATATACCTCCCTCCTCCAACTCTCTCCGCAATCCTCTCGATCACTTTGGTGCAAGTGTGTCTGGCCACGTGGTGTTGTTATTCATTGGTGGGTGCGTGTGTGTGTGTTTCGTTCGGTAGCTCGTTTAAATGTTGCAGTGCTGGCGAGCAGGCTATACGCCTCGTCCGCGTCTAAACAGCTCCAGCGCCTTGGGCAGATTTCCTGTTTGTGCCAGAGTACGCACGAGGTGAGACCACGATCGAATAGGCGTATGCGGGCGAGCCTGCGTACCTTTGCGGATCTCGAGGTAGATTTGCAGGAGCAAGAACGGGTACTCGCAGAACTGCGGGCACGTGATGGCGGCCTTCGAGAGGCACTGCTGCGCTTGCGCAATGTCGTCGCACAGGAGATGCGACACGACCAGGTTGTGGAACAGCGAGTAGCGCGACACCTCAGCGTAGTTGTACGAGTACGGCGACGCGATCGTGCCCGGAGATGCGACGAGCGCCGACTCCTCGTTTAGCAGCGCTGGTGACAGGTGGCGCAAGCCCTCGGCTGGGCGGTTGAGCAAGCAGAACGCCTCGGCAATGTAGATGTGCGCCAGGAAGCTGAGCGAGCGCGAGAGAGTGTAAGCACAATATGGAAGAATGCGTCAGGGAGAACCAGAGAGAGAGAGAGAGAGCGCGCACCCATAGCAGCGAATGAGGTTCTTGGTGGCAAACAGCTGCTTGGTGCACGAGATCACCAGCAGCGGATCGTCGGCCGCCAATGCCAGGTACGCCATGTTGATCAAGGCCGATTGGCGCATGGCTTCGACGTTGGTGGCGTCGCTCGCTTGCGTGTTGCATAAGAACAGGCAGTTGCGCAAGCACATCAATCCGAACTCGATCGACATGTAACTCTCCTCAGCGCTGTTGCGGCGACACTGGTCAGCAGCCGTGACATGGCCGCAATCGATCGACAAACACCCACGAGCGATCACGTACGCTTCACTCGAGGACTTGGCTGGCGGTACGTGGCGCAAGAACGGCGTGCGGTGCGGGCTGGTTGGCAGCAAGAATGCGAGCATCGGCTTGCTTGACGGTGACGGCAGCGATGACGAGCCTTCGTGGTGGCCTGCGTCGGCACTCGCGGAGCTCGTGGCGGTCGAATCGGCTGCGACCGAGGCGGACGATGATGAGCTCGTGGAGTTCGTGCTCCATGTCGTTGAAGTGCTGCGTTTGGATTGTGTCTGATGGCTCCCACGCATAGAGAGCGTCGATGAGCGCGATGCACTGCATCGATCAATGACACGACACTTGCGCGCCACTATTGTACCTTGGTGGAATGTACAGCTACAATACACTCGGCAAGCCGCAACCACAATCGCGGCGAGTTGTAATACAGTTGCGCTGCATGGAAGAAGCAATCGAACGCACTCTCGGCATTGCCAGCCACCAGTTGTGCGATACCGCTATTGTACAGGAGCTCGTGCTGCCGTGTCTTGGACTCCAGGCCTCCTGATGTGCGTGTGTGCGCGCGCGTGCGTTGAGTCGTGAGCAAGTGCTCGAGCACGTCGATGTAAATCGCTCCATACCTTCGCCAGACAACCGAACAGCCTCGGCAAAGTAGAACGCAGCAGCGTTGTACTTTCCCAACCGAAAGTGAATGCAGCCCATGTCGTTGAAGAAGAACTGCGCCAGCGCGGGATCGGTGCTCGTTTCGCTGGCGGCGTTCAAGATGCGGATCGCTACGGCACACCACGAAGATGAGTCGCTCGCGCGATACGGCTACGAGCGAGCCACGGGCCAGCGACGTGCGTGCGCGTACCCTTGGCGTGGTTGGTGCGGTGGTACTCAAAGTTCGACTTGAGGAAGATCGAGGTCGGGTGCTTGTTGCCGACGCTCATGGCGAACTTGATCTCCTTCTTGGAGGGCTTGGGTTGCCGCGCGAGGAAGTTGATCTTGGCGCGGTACTCGTGCAACGAGAAGCGCAACTCGGTGGCTGACACCGGCGCGTGTCGATGGAGCGATGTCGCCGGTATCAACGACAGCGTCAGCGACGGCGCCGAGCCCGACGACACGGCGGCGTTGCTGTTGCTGTTGGCGGCCGTTGCCGTCGTGCCGCTGGTCGACGACTTCTTGGCCTCGGCGCTCTGACGCTTGAGCAACGCAGCGAACGTGCGTTCGAGCGCTTGAATCACGGCCATGGCGCGATCGTAGGCGCTGGCGACCTGCTGCAGTCCGAGCGCCACGTACGTGTCGAGCAGCAGCATCGCCGTGTGATAGAACAACAGCTCGTCCGGCGCGCTGATGTGCTCGCTCGAAAAGTGGCTCGTCGCGATCGAGCCCACGAACGCCAACGCCGCCGCCGCTGCTGCCGCTGCCGCTGTACCGCTGCTCGATGAGCCTCCTGCTCCGCCGCTGCTCTCGCGCGAGATGGCCGGCGAGACTCCGGTGGCGGTCGTCGTGTTGCCGAGCGATACACCGGCGAACATCTCGAGCAATCGTTCGAGCTGCACGGCCGCCGAACGGAATTGATGCTGCAGATACAACAAGGTGCATAGATTGTATCGTAGCAGCGCGACGCTCATGGCGTTGGCTCCTCCTTGTTGTTGTTGTTGTTGCTGTTGCTGCTGCTCGAACGACGAGCCCAGCGCCTGGATGCGTTCGAGCACGCGACCGAGAGCGACCGCCGTCGTCGAAGCAGCGCCACCGCTACTACTACTACTACTGCTGGCATCGCCATGGACCGCCGCATGGTATCGACACACCTCGATGTTGTGTTGCACATGGAGGTCGTCCTTGGCGTTGCCGCCCGGCATCTCGGGCACGCGAGTCAGCGCCACGAGCGCCTCCTGGTACTGCGCACGCTCGAACAACGCCAACGCCGTCGCGGCCGCTTGATCGCGCTCCTTGCTCGCCTTACTACCATTCCCGCTACCACCACCACCACTACTAGATGCGTGGTGTTTCGCAGACATGCCTTGAGCGAGCGCCTGTCACGCAAGCGAGAGAGAGAGAGAGAGAGAGAGAGAGAGAGACGTGTGAAGGAAGGAAGGGCAACAAACAACTGAGGAAATTATTGTACTCGATGCGGTTCTTGACAAGCTCTCGTACCACGGTCTGGTCTCTGTACGACTCCCTACTCGCCTCAGAAACCAACAATCA
>ERZ778026.3974-NODE-3974-length-12144-cov-10.012491_pt1 | contig 12144 bp, 8 predicted proteins | sample MGYA00375756_ERZ778026 | MGnify/ENA primary metagenome ERZ778026 (study PRJEB29350, sample SAMN05389820) | bioreactor metagenome | isolation source: Ammonium sulfate bioreactor | place: South Africa: University of Cape Town | collected 2014-02-18 ... | reverse complement strand
GGCACTGCAGTACCATTGATAGAACGACGCATCGGATCATCCGACCAACCGACCTAGCGAGATACCAAGATGGGCGATGACTAACCTCAAGATCTCCACATCGATCATGTTGGATCGATCGATCAATGGACTGATTGGTTTAGACTGCCTCGAACTCGAGTACAAGAGTGGCGCACCGAGATCCACGTCGAGCGAGCGGGATCGTTCCAGTTCTTCCTGCACTATCCATCGAGCGGCACCACGGCGACGACGCCGCCACCGGCCACCTTACGAAGCTCGTACTTTTGTGTGTTGCCGCGCATGATGATCGGCGACGAGGAGGTGCCGATCGATGGCTTGTCGTGCCAGACCGTGATCACCAAGTGTCTGGGTTCGGGCGATGCTTGGGTCGATGCTCTGAAGGAGAGCGCGACGGCCGGCTTCAACAGCGTGCACTTTACGCCGGTGCAGCGTCTCGGACTCAGCGGCTCGAGCTACAGTCTCTATCATCAACATCAACTCACCGATCAGCTGCTGCTCAAGACCTCGCCCGAGGAGCAACAGCTGGGCGAGCAGGAGCGCGAACAACGCAAGGAGGAGCGATTGCGTTCGATCGTGCGCGAGCTCGAGCGCGAGCATGGGCTCCTGTCGTTCAGCGACGTCGTGTGGAACCACACGGCCGTCAACTCGCCGTGGCTGCGCGAGCATCCCGAGGCCGGCTATGCGGTCGAGAACTGTCCGCATCTCGTGTCGGCGTACGAGCTCGACGTGGCGTTGCGCGAGTTCTCGCTCAAGCTCGCGGCTCGCGACGAGATGATCTCGACCGAGGACGATGTCGATCGCATCATGGGCGCCATTCGTCGAGACGTGCTGCCGGCGCTGCGACTGTGGGAGTACTACGTGATCGACGTCGATGCGGCGGTCGCCAAGTTCCGCAAGTTGATCTCGGGCGTGTCGATCTCGAAGCAGAGCAAGACCGAGCCGCCGCTCGAGACGCTGCACACGCATCAGCCGTTCTCGAGCACCATCTGCGACGAATGCACGTACCGCGTCGGCGAGGGACGCTTCGCGCTCCGTGTGCGACTCTCGTGCGCGTACGCCATCTACAGTCCGTCGAGCAGCACCACGCCGCTGCGTGGTTCGCACGATCATCGCTCGTTGACGCTCTCGACCACGGCCGCCATGGCGGCCGAGGGCCTCTCGAAGGACGAGATCAAGACGCGGTGCGCCTTGTACCGTCGAGCGCTCGAGCGCTACAATCTGCCGCTCTACATGGCGTACGAGAAGGACGTCAAGCACATTCTGCACAACCTCAAGAACACGATCCACTACCTGCACGTGGCGCCGCACGGTCCACGACGCGAGGAGATCACCGAGGCACTGCCGCTGCTCGATCCGTACTTTACCGAGATCGAGACCGTGTCGGGCGACAACGGCTCACCGCCTCGTCGCGTGGCGCTCGCCAACTCGGGCTGGATCTGGAACGCCGACCCGCGCGTCGACTTTGCGTCGCGCAACTCGCGAGCCTACTTCCTGCGCGACCTCATCGTGTGGTCGGACTCGGTCAAGCTGCGCTACGGCTCGTGCGTCGACGACAATCCGTGGCTGTGGGAGTTCATGCGCTCGTACACGGTCAAGATGGCGTCGATCTTCCATGGCGTGCGCCTCGACAACTGCCACACGACGCCGCTCGAGGTCTCGCAGTATCTGCTCGACGCGGCGCGCAACGCCAACCCGAACCTCTTTGTGCTCGCCGAGCTCTTCACCTCGTCGGCCTCGCTCGATGCACTCTACTGCGCGGCGCTCGGCATCAACTGTCTCGTGCGCGAGGCCATGCAGGCCACCACGGTGCCGGCGCTCTGCGGCACCGTGTACGCCAGTGGCGGAGTGCCGGTCGCGAGCTTCCAGCCGTGCTGCGCCAGCAACTCGCACGAGATGGGCCTCTCGGGCCGCGTACTGCACAACGCGCAGCAGAACATGCCGCCCGCCATGTGCTACGACTGCACGCACGACAACGAGGTGCCGGCGCAGCGCCGCACGGCCGCCGACACGCTGCCCAACACCGCCATCGTCTCGATGGCCGCGGCGCCCATCGGCAGCGTGCGCACGTACGATCTCATCACGCCCGAGCGCATCAGCGTCGTCGACGAGAACCGCACCTACGCCGTACTCGGCAACGAGGCCTTTGATGACGCCGGCGGTCTCGGCATCTACGCCGCACGTCGCGCCTTGAACCGCTTGCATCTCGAGATGGCGAAGCGCCGCATGATCGAGCGCCACGTCGACCACGTCGAGGGCAACGTCGTGGCCGTCGCTCGCCACGACCCCGCCACGCAGGAGGGCGTCTTCCTGGCGGCCATCGTGGCCCACGCGCCCGAGCCCACGCAGAGCACCATCTCGGCCGCACTCATGACCGAGAGCATGCCCGAGCTGCAGCCCAAGAAGCAGGCGCCGAGCGTCAAGTTCTCGGGTGCCTTCCTCGGCAGCATCATGTCGGCGCAGCTCTACGTGCCCGAGCAGCACTTTCGTCGCGATCCCGACCACATCAACGGCCTCAGCAGCTCGCTCTTCATCAAGCACGGCTCGGAGGCACTCGGCTCGCTGTTCGACGTCGTCGACAACTGTCGCATTCAGTTCAAGCAGAACATTCCCGGCACCGTGGTGCTCATCCGCACGCAACTGCCGACCTCCAATCAGCAGTCGATCGACATTCTCAACCTGATGCTGCATGGCGTACGCAAGAGCGAGCTCTTTGACGCTGTCGCCGACTTGGATCTCTTGCGTTTGAACATTTTGTTGTATCGCTGTGATCGTGAGGAGCGTGCTGCATCGAGTACGTTTCACATCTCGAGCTCATCCAATCGATTACTAATAGCTCGCTCTCTCTCCGTCTCCTGTCTCTCGTTCGTAGATGGTGGAGTGTACGTTATTCCGAATTTGGGACCACTACCATACTGTGGCCTGGCCGGTGTCGAGCACTTCCTCGCCAAGATCCGAGCCACCTCCGATCTCGGACATCCAATGTGTGCCAACTTGCGAGAGGGAGATTGGTTGATGGACTACACCGTGCAGCGCCTCTATCAATGCCCGGGCCTCGTCGCCATCGCGTCGTGGCTCGCCGAGGCCTTCTCGTTCGTCAAGTCGCTTCATCGACACTTGGTGCCGCTGTGGTTCTCGCGCGTCGTGCACCATGCGTACGTCGCCACGTGCCAGCGTGCCTTTGCCTGCATGACGGCGTTCGTGCGCGACTCGGCCGACGGCGGCTTGGTCAAGAAGTTGGCTCTCGGCAGCGTGCAAATGTACGGTGCCGTGCCCGATGCCGCACCGCGCCAGATCCTCGCCTCGAGCCCGGCCTCGCACTCCAACACTGACGCCACACTCGCCGCCGGCCTGCCGCACTTCTCCGAGGGCTACATGCGCACCTGGGGCCGCGACACCTTCATCGCCCTCCGTGGCCTACTGCTCATTCCCGGCCGACTGTCCGAGGCGCTCGACCAGATCCTGGTGTTCGCATCGTGCATGCGACACGGCCTGATCCCCAACCTCCTGGGTCAGGGCTTGAATCCGCGCTACAACGCCCGCGACGCCGTGTGGTGGTTCCTTCAGTCTCTGCAGGAATACTGCGCCTTTGCGTTCGGCGACGCGTGCTCGCGAGAGGCCGTCGACTTTATGCAGAACACCGAGGTGTGGCCGCGCTTCCCGCTCGACCAGTACCCGACGGCCTCCAACGCCAACATCTCGACCACCCTGCTCGACCTCGTGCAAGAGATCTTGCAACGCCACGCGGCTGGCATCTCCTTCCGCGAGTGGAACGCCGGCCCTCAGATCGATTCCAAGATGCAATCCGATGGCTTCAACGTTGAGGTGCGCCTCGACCTCTCGACCGGCTTCCTGTACGGCGGCAACGTCAACAACTGCGGCACCTGGATGGACAAGATGGGCGAGTCGCGCCAGGCCGGTTCCTTCGGCATCCCGGCCACGCCTCGCGACGGAGCCGCGATCGAGATCGTCGGTCTCCTCAAGTCGGCGCTGCGGTGGTTCTCGACCCTCTCGCAGCTCGATGGCTTCCCCTACTCGGGCGTCATGGTCGAGGTCACGCACAATGACTCCAAGACGCTCGAGATGCTGCCGTACTCGGAGTGGAATCAACTCGTGCAACGCTCGTTCGAGAGCTGGTTCTACGTTCCGGTCGATCCGACGCTCGATTCCGCCCACCACATTAAGCGCCAATACGTCTTCCGTCGTGGTCTCTACAAGGACTCGGTCAATGCCTCGCAACCGTGGGCTGACTATCAATTGCGTCCCAACCAATGCGTTGCGATGGTAGTTGTACGTACTCAAAGAACGAACTCACACCCCATTCATTATCGCGCTCTCTCTCACTCACTCACACCCCATTCTCTCTCTGTCTTTCGCAGGCACCCGAGTTGTTCGATCGAGAGCACGCACAACAAGCACTCCGTACGATTGCCAAGTATCTTTTGCCCGATGGAAAGGGCCTCGGCATTCGCACACTCGATCCAGGAGACTGGAACTACCGCCCGGACTACTCGCAGATCGAAACCAGCGACAAGCTCACCTCCAAGGGCTTCAACTATCACCAAGGCCCCGTACGTACACGCTACTCAACGTTCCACTCGGTCGCCGCCACTCTGACCTCGTGCTTTGTTTGCATCGCGTGTTGTTGTTTACGTGCGTGCTTGCAGGAATGGGTGTGGGTGTATGGCTACTATCTGCGCGCCAAGCTGATTTTCGACAATCCCAACGATGGCAACTCGCTGCGTCGAACCTTCTACGACTTGCGCAACCACAAGGCGCACATTGATGCGTCGCCGATGCAGGGCCTGCCCGAGCTGACCAACAAGGCCGGTGCCGAGTGCTCCGACTCGTGCCCGACTCAGGCGTGGAGTATGTCGTGCTGTCTCGATGCACTCTACGACGCCTGGATGCTCGATAGCTCGTTCGATCGAGCGCAGCAATAGGAGCCAGCCAGCCAATCAAACACTAGCTAGCTACCGAAGCAATCACACTCGCTCCTTAGAGCATACCAACAACGGCAACACGATATCGAACAATACACATTCAAAGATGCTACTTCCTTTTCGCTCGCATAATCGTCAGTTTCCGTCTCGTTCTCGTTCTTCATTACTTGCGAGCATACGCATGCAGGTAGGTGGTAGGTGGTATGGATACAAGAGATAGATAGGAAGTATAGGTCGCATCCGCGGATCGATTGAGGAAACGCACGTAACTTCACACACAAACAAATATGAATACATCAATGGTACAAAGGGGCAAGTGGTGTACGAGCGCAGTTCGGCTAGCTCTCAATGTTCAATGGTGAGTCAGCATCACTCGTCGCACTCGCTGCGCCAGCTGCTTCCTGCTGCTGTTGTGCGACAGTCGCTAGCTCCGAGAAACTCACGAGTGCAGCAGACGAGTCGTCCTCGGGCGATGGTCGTTGGCTCGCATGGTGCTCGAGGCTGGATAGCTCCGAGAGTGCCGACAGCTCGGCCATCGAGGAGGCCGACTCCAGCAACTCGTGTTCTCGATCTGCTTCGCCACCGGTGGAACTCTCGGGAATCGAGGCCTCCTCGATCGTGGCGGCCGAGGCCTTGGTAGCGGTTGACGTCGTCGCTGCCGCCGTCACTGTCGTGGTGGCTGAGGCATTGGCGAGCGTACGCGCCTCAACGACGATACGCGCAATCTCTTCGCGGTTGGCGTCGTACTCGTCCTCGTCCTCAGGCTCATCGTCAGCCTCCTCGTCAGGCTCATCGTCGTCGTCCTCGTCGTCGTCGTCATCGTCGAGCTCGCCGTCGTCGTGGCCAGCGGCAGCACCATCGTCGTCATCGATCATGTCGGCGCGGCTGGTACGCTTGCCTCCGTCGTCTCCCTTTCGCTTCTTGTGCTTCTTCTTCTTGTGTTTCTTCTTCTTGCTCTTCTTGCCAATGTCGAGCTGCTCGTTCGATGCCTCGGCGATCAGCATCAGCATGCCGCCGTTGGAGTCGAAGGCCTGTTGGTCGTGCGCGGTCTCAGCGCTGACCTCCGAGAGGCTGGACAGAATGGCCGACGCATTGTGGGCCAGTACCTCGCCCGAGGCCGAAGCACGCAGGCTCGGCGAGCCTGACGACAGCCGGCCGCCGCGTCGTTTCTGGCCTCGCATCAGCTGCTTTTCGACGCCGCGACGTCGGCGGTCGGGCTTGCCGGATGCTGTCAACACGACGCCGGCTGCGTCGGTGGTTGGCATATGCGATGCGTTGATGAGTGCCGCGACACGCCTCGGATCGGAGGCATCGAGTGCCTCGGGACCGGTCGGCAGCATCGAGGCCTCGTCGATGAACGCGGCAGGTGGTCTGCATTGGTTCTCGGGCTTGAGAACTTGCTGCTGCGCCAGTTTGGCCCAACGATCGCTCACTTGCGCAAAGTACGACACGAACTCATCTTGCTCGAGAGTACTCCAGTACGGGCTCGGTCTGTTGTTGCCGCTGCCGCCGCCGCCACCACCGCCACCGCTGATGCTCTTGACGGTGGCGGCGTTTGGCTCGTTTGCGAGTGGGTCGATCGATTGTGCCATGGTTACATCTTGGGACAAGGACTGCAAGCAAAGGAATAGCGAATCAGTAAGTATATCACGTCAGAGCGATCGCATCGTCGAGTGATCGCGCTGCCATCGCGTACCAGTCGTCGATTGGATTGCATGCCCTCGAGGTAGTCATCAAAGTGCAATCGGAAGCGAAAGTTATTGTACAGGTTGCGGCACTCAAAGTGGTTCTTGGTGCCCACAAAGTCCGAGATCGCGCGAAAGTCCTTGGCGTAGCGGGCGAGGCCGACCTTGAACATATCGAGCTCGGCCGTGCTCCACTGCGGCGGCAGTTCATGCTCGAGCGGCGTGACGGCACGGGTCTGCTTGGTGGCCGAGCGGCCCGAGCGAGAACCGGCCGAGCGCTTCGATGCCTTGTCGCTGCTGGCGCTACGCGATGATGATTCGGCAATGTTCGACGACGATGACGACAACGACGGAGACGATGGCTGGGCTACAGCCTTCTCGCCACTCGAGGCCGAGCCTGCCATATCTGGGTCGCTCTTGGCGAGCGTCGACGACGAGCTGGCATTGTTGCTGGCGAACGAAGCCGGTGAGTCGGGTTGTGAGCTCGCCGCTGCCGACGCTGCCGATTCGCCGAGCGAGAACAGCTGTGCCGATCGCTTGCGTCCTGGCTTCTTGGCTGCGGGTTTGGGACTTGGTGGCACGACATGGTTGTTCTGGCCGCCGCTACTGCTCAACGACGAGTTCGAGGTCTCGCCGAGTCGTGGCGAGTTGACCGATGAACCCTGCGAGTGACCGAGCGATGGCACGGCAGGTGGCGAGAGGCACCGTTGCGGCGACGAGCTCTCGAACAACGAAGCCGAGCCTTGGAGCCGGCGGTCGGGAGAGACGGAGCGCGAGGGGCTCATCAAGCGTGCGCGTCGGACCGGTTCAGTGTGTGCCCAATACGGCGAGTCCTGCGCGTACTGTAGCCCGGCAACCTCGCGCGACATGCCCAAGACAGGGCTCGCCTGCGACGCCACCACACCCGTTTGACCGTCAGCCAGCTTGTTGGAGCGACACGAAAGCGCAAAAAGAGCGCGCGTATGCGTGTGCGTGTGCGTGGAGCGTACCACTGCCATGCGAGAACGCTTGGCACGCTTGGATTGTTGGTCGAGAACGAGCTTCTTGAGGTTGAGCGTCTTCTTGTGTTGATAGTAATACCAAATCACGTCGTGTAGCTCCTTGTTGTGCAAGTAGGTCTTGATCTTGGCAAAGTTCTTGGGGTACTGGAGGTATCTGTCGAGGAAGATGGCCTTCTCGGCCTCGGTCCATGGGTTGGCCATCTTGCGCTCGCGCTCGAGCGTCATCGCATCGTCGACATAGCCGTTGTTGCTGTAGAAGTGTACTTCGCGCTCCTTGGGGTCGAGTATCTGCTGTGGAATGATGGCAAGCGTCTTTTGGAAGCGGAGGTTCGGGTCCATGTTGTCTTGCGAGCGCAGTTGGTCGAGAATCAGCGAGAACTCGGCCTCGCTTCGCACGGCGTCGCCCAAGATGGAGCGAGCGCTTCGTGAATACCGTCCTCCGCCGCCAGCCGAAGCACCCGTGCCGCCGCTCGTGCTAGCACCGTAGGTACCGCCACTTCCTGAGAGGCCATTGCCGCGCGCTGGGGCTACGCGCTGCTGCTGTTGTTGCTGCTGCTGCTGCTGTTGTTGTTGTTGCGACGACGGGTACGACGGCCTGCGCTGCACTTGCAAGTCGCGCAAGAGATAGTCGTCCTGCGGCGCAGTGTGCTAAGAAACACGGGCAGACAAACGGCGAACCATCGTCAGTGAAACGCCTCAACCGCCTGCGCCGCTATTCGTGAAGGCATGGTTACATACGCTGGTAGACGATGGCTTGGCGCGGCGCTTGTCGAACTTGCGCACACGCTTGGACCAGTCCTCTCGGAGCGATAGATAGTTTTGGATCAATTGCGATCGTAGCTCGTTCTTGGCGACGACGCGTGCACCAAGCTGTCCCATGAGCTTCGAGCGGATCGTTGCGTGGGCTGCAAGATTCGCTTGGCATATCTGTGGTATGTCAGGCGGTTTGTAGATTGGCTACAGTATGGCGAGTCAGTCAGTCAGTCAGTCAGACATGTTGGTCTGGAAGGCAGGGTTGGTGGTACCATTTCGAGCTCGTCGGTCGAGGACCAGATGGTTCGCTGCGCCTGCAGCGCCTTATCACGATTGGACTCTAGAATTCGCTCCTGAATCGAGCGAGATTGCATGCCTTTGCCCTCGCGCTCCTCCTTGCTCTTGGCGGTCATGGTACGCGTGTGCAGCACCTCGAGTTCGGTTTGTGCAATCTCCATGTCGAGCCTGTCGATCTCGGCGAGCAGCTCCTCCTTGGAGGTGAAGGTGTCCGACGAGGCTGCCGGTGCGGCGGAGGAGGCCGCGAGCTCCTCAAGCTCGGAATTGGCTTCGTCGTCGTCCTCTTCGTCGTCGTCATCCTCATCGGCACGACGCTCGTCGTCGTCGTACGTGCGCTCTTCGGCACGAGCGGGCTCCTCGTCCTCGTCGCCACTTGGCTGCGGCGTTGAGGCCCGTCGCTCGATCGTGGTCGGAGCAGTGGGAGCAGCAGGTGACGCTGGCTTCTCAGGACAGACATCCATCGGCTGGGCATCGGCTGGTGTCGCGCGGGCATCGGCAGTGGCCAGCGCTGCGGACGCATCTTGTTCGGCTGCCAGTGGTGGCTGCGGCGGCGGCAGTGGCTCTGAAGCGGTTGCTGCATCGGAAGCAACGTCCATCGGGGTAGAGCTCTCAGGTGTGGTCGATCTCTCGAGAGCCGACGGGTCCGAGTCGATGAGTGACGGTGGCGGCGGCGTTCCTGTGATGGGCGACGAGACGGCGAGTTGCTCTGGTTGGGAGGCAGCCGAAGTGGTGGCGGCGGCGGCAGGAGGTGCCTCGTCAGCTGGATCTTGCTTGGCCTTTTCGAAGGCAACAAGGCCCTGGCCCCAACCGAGGCGAGGTTTGGGCTTGGGTGCCTCGGGGCTGCGGTTGTTCTGGGAGCTAGAGCGTGATGTCGCGTCACCATCGTCATCTTCGTCATCGCTCGAAGATATGAGGCCCTCGTCGATCGAGTCCACGGCTGCGGGAGGCGAACGAGCTGCTGCTGGTGGTGCACTGGGTGCAGGTTGTGCTGCCGGTGCAGCAGGCGACGTTGTTGGCGGTGCAGGAGCGGCAGGCGATGGGGATGCATTGGAGGTTTGCGTGGTGGTTGATGGTATCGCAGGCACGCTTGGCGGAGAAGGCTCACGAGCAGTGGGTGCCGGGGTTGGGGTCGAGATCGCGTGCGCCACAGGCGAGTTGGAGGCCTTTGGGGTCGAAGGAGCTTGTTGCTTGGAGGCAGAGGAAGCCGGGGAGGAGGAGGCGGCGGCAGAGGTAGCAGCAGCGGATGGCGGAGTAGACGCGCCGCGGCTGCCGCGGAGTGCTGGCGGCGTAGTGGCTGCCAAGTCGGAGAGTAGCGACGGCCCCGAGAGAGAGCGCACTGTCTCGCCGCTATGTGAAGGCGTCCACGATGCGACCGAGTCCGACGATCGATGGGATGGGGCGTCGGAACGGCCGTCCCAGTGCCGTGGAGGCTTGTAGCCCGAGGAGTTGGACTGTTGCGATGAGGAGCTGAAGGCGAACGATCGTGGTGTCGTCGAGGTCGATGCGGAGGCCGCTGATGGAGGTGGAGGCGGGGGCGATGGATAGGTGGCCGAGCTACGGCCGTCGGACGAGCCCCAATCGCCACTACGCCATCGATGTGGTCGATCTCGGTCGTGTGGGTAGTCGGGCGGCGAGCGGCGAGACATGGAGGGCGGCGGTGGCGGCGGCACGTCTTGGCGGCGAAATGGCGGAGGGCGCGAGTCGTTGCGGTATGACGGCTCCTCGCGTGATCGTGATCGCTAAGAAACGAAGCAACCAGCCATGTGAGCGAGAGAGAGAGAGAGAGAGGCGCGAGGATGTGATGGACGATCGAGTGTGTGGGGGTTGCGCGTGATACCTCGGGATAGAACGAGCCAGAATGGCGGAGCGGTGGAGGTTGCTCATATGAGCCGAAGGACGAGCCCCCTCGATCTCGGTCGTTTGAGCTGCTCGAGCTACCGCTGCTGTTGCTGCTACTGCCGCCGCTAGATAGTTCAAGTTACGCGCCACGTGATCGTAAGCAAACGCGCCATGGTCGTGGCACAGCGATGCGCGAGCCAAGCTCGAAGCGCGAGCGGGCGGCTGATGTCGCACGTACTGGTGGATCTCTCCCGGCTCAAGCTCGCCCTCTTCAGGCTCTTCACGTCGAGAAGACGCACCTCCACGATCGGAAGATTGGAACGAAGCAGGTGGTTGCGGCGAGTAGGATGTGGTCACCGAGGAGGACGAGCTCGACGAGCTCGCGGCACCGGCGTAGCGACTCGCGCTCGAGCGATAGGGGCTGTTGTCCTCGGGTCCAGTCTTTCGGCGCTTGGAGGAGGAGTATGGGGAGTTGCTCGACTCCAGGTATCTCTTGGATCCTCGAGAGTCTTGCTCGGGTCCATCACTATCGAACACACGCAGGCATCAGTGATGGTGCGCGATGGTGCGCGAGCGACAGAGCCATGCGAAGCGATCGTCGTACTCATAGCTCGAGGAACGCAGGGCGCCTGGTGGCAATCCACTCGTCGCCATTATGTAGGCTGTATCTCACGCTGCCACCACACAGATGAGCGTGTCTTGCTGGCTGTTGCTCGTCGCTCGACGAAGCCGGCGGAGCGAGCGAGCGAGAGCTCCTCGCGATCGATCGCCCGATCGATCGATGGATGGATGTAGATCGACAACGACAACAACAAGACGCCCAACAAGAACTTCTCAACAACCAAGGACCTGATGTTGTTGTAGTTGTTGCATCTCCCCCTAACGACTAGGACCTCGATCACCACCGCCAACACCAATACCACGAGAGTATATCGAAGAGCACCGAGTTGTTGTGTCGATGCTGCGCGCGTGTGCGTGTTCGAGCGAGTAGGAGGAAAAAGACGACGACCACCGGAAAAAACAAAGTCCTCAAATAAATAGGCAGGGGTACGGTGATTAAGGTTAGGACTCAAGCTCGGAGTTTGGGTTTATCAGTCCTCGCGCCTGAGGCAGCAACGAGCACCTCAGCGCCTCAGGTCTGGTCTCTTCTCTTTTCCTCTCGTCCTCGTGCTCTACGCTGCTGCTGCTCCTGCTCCGTCCAGGTCCTCGTCGGTAAGCACACATCTCCACATCTCTATCTCTCTATCTCTGTGGCAGCTTCAAGCAAGTCAAGCAACAGAAGCCAGTTCGTTAGTAAGTAAGTGTAGCGATCGAGTTTGTTTTTGAATCAAGATGACTACGTTTGATAAGGTACGGCGGCGAAGTGGCTCTCCCTCTGTCTCTCTGCTCTTCTCTCTTCTCTTCGCGTTGCCGTATCGACCGACACACACATGAACCTTACTTGTTATCGGTTGTTGGCTTGCTGCAGAAGTCGAAGAAGCCCGCAAAGGCTGATACCTCGTCGAGCGACGACAGCAGCAGCAGCGAGGACGAGAAGCCCGTCGTCAAGAAGCCCGTGACGCCGGCGAAGAAGCCCGTCGCCAAGAAGCCTGCTTCGTCGTCGAGCGA
>ERZ778026.3970-NODE-3970-length-12151-cov-83.256779_pt1 | contig 12151 bp, 10 predicted proteins | sample MGYA00375756_ERZ778026 | MGnify/ENA primary metagenome ERZ778026 (study PRJEB29350, sample SAMN05389820) | bioreactor metagenome | isolation source: Ammonium sulfate bioreactor | place: South Africa: University of Cape Town | collected 2014-02-18 ... | reverse complement strand
TTTTGAAAGAAATCTTATTGTCCATTCAATTCGAAGAAAAACATTTTAATGAATTCATTGATTTTTGTCATCATACGTTGGTTGAAAATTCAGTTTTTTATATTCTCTACTCAATCGCGCTTTACGATTGATGGATACCGGTATCATTATTCCAATGGGACTTTTCATTAGAGATCTTCATAGAAACATCGAACAATTGCACAAGAATCAATTTGGTGATCAGAAATCTGTTAAAAGTTTCATTGTTTATCGTGGTCAAGGTATGTTCAAATCAGAATTCGAACAACTGAGAAAAAACAAGAGTGGACTGATTGCATTCAATACTTTTTTATCCACCAGCAAGAATCGTGATGTTTCCGTTCTTTTCGCTGAATCGGATGTGAGTGATCCTAATCTCGTTGGGATTCTATTCGTGATGAACATTGATTCTACTCAATTAACAACTCCTTTCGCTTGTATTACTGATGTCAGTTACTTTGAGGTTGAAGATGAAGTACTGTTTTCTATGCATACCGTATTTCGCATTAGTGAAATTACACCGATGAATGAAAATCATCGAATCTTCGAGGTAAATTTGACATTGACGAATGACAACGACCAAAACCTTCGTCGACTTACTGAACAAATGTTCGTCCAACAGCTTGAATTGAGAATTAAAGCAGAAGTGCTTGTCTATCCACAAGGTAAAACAAAACATCGATAGATGATATTCAGATAGTTTGAGACTAAAAACTTGACTGAAATGTGATTGAAAATGGAGAGTTCGAATTTGATGTCAGTTTTTTTGGAAACGATTTATTTTACTACTAACTACTCCAAACATGAGAAAGAGTTGAAAGCGACGGCTCAGGTCGAGAAATCATATGACAAGATCAGTCACAGATTCAGATATGATCTTGTGTCTGTGTTTTCGACATGGGAACAATCGAATATTCTAAAGAACCGCCTACAGTTCGAATACTCACACCTATCTATCATCCGAATATTGAAGTCGATCGTGAGCAGCACTAAACTGATATCGGCAGGAATATTTTCTGTGTGTTAATCTAGGTAAATTCTGCCCGCAGTTGTTGAAGAATGGTTCAAGATGGAGAGCTAATATAAAAATGATGCGACTCTTCAATGAATAGTTGTCGAAATTGAGATCGCGTGGTGTATTTTAGAATAAATTCATCCGCACAACCGCACAATTGGCGTTGATCAAGATGAGAAAGATTCAAATAATTATAAAATAGACTTTTGTTTTTTTTAGCGAATCCAAACGGTTTTATTTGCTTTTGAGAAGAAAAATCAAAGCATCTCGATTTAATAAACTTATTCATCGTTGAATTGAAATAATCTGTTGACAGAGTTAATTATATTTTATTGATGCAGTTTATTTTGCATGATTATAAAATCTCATTGTTTCTGTTGATGATCAGTTCTTTGAGTTTCTATGAATAAGATGAAAGAGAGATGTAAGAATGACATTGGGAGAAATTGACAACTTTTACCTTATTATATTGTAATGCAGAAAAGAGGGATCGAGTTCCAGTAGCATGAATATTATTCATTGAAAGACTCAAACTAGTGAGTGCCTAATAATCAAGATGAAGATGAATTTGAGAAGAATAAAGATAAAATAATCATGATTACCTTGTTATACCGTAATGCGGTAGCCAAATACTGAGCTCCAACATTTGTAATTTGATTGTTGACAAGGCTTAATTCACTGAGTTTCTACAAATAAAATAAATTTAGATGTAAGAAACAGATTAAGAGTCAATAATAGTCTTAACCCTGTTAGTTTGTAGTGCAGTTGCGAGATGCTGTACACCGGCATCTTCAATTTGGCCATTTGTGATGTGTAGTCTGAGGAGTGTCTATAGATATAAAAAAAGATCAGTGGTAGCAACATATGAAGAGAAAATGATCATATCTACTTCATTATCTCGTAGCATAGTAGCGAAATGTTGAGCCCCATGACTTCCAATATTATCTCCGCCTATCACTAATTCTTGAAGTTTCTGTAAAGAAATGAACATGAAATCGAAACAGACGAAAAGAAAATATAGTTAACCACTTTGTTTTCTTGTAATGCACTAGCGAGATGTCCAGCTCCGATCTCGGTGATTTTAATGTTGGCTATGTACAGTTTAGTAAGTGTCTGTAGATGATAAGGATGAAGATGAATGTGAAAAATAAATCAATAGCAAATAATGATGATTACTTCGTTATGCCGTAGTGCATCAGCGAGATATTCAGCTCCACGATCACCAATGTTATTGTAATGAAGGTACAAATAGGTAAGAGTCTGTATGCAAAAATCAAGATTGATTTTAAGGAAATAGCTGAAGAAGTAATGAATATGATCACCTTATTATGTCGCAATGCATCAGCAAGATATTGAGCACCAACGTGTGTGAATCTATTTTGCTGAACATCCAGTTCCTTGAGTGTCTATGAATAGGAACGAATATGAGTATAAGTAAGATAACGAGAACCTGCCACTATAATCACCTTGCTATTTCGTAAAATATTAGCGATGTATTGTGCAGCAACATCTGGCAGTTCGTACATTGTAAGACGCAGATTCGTGCATGACTTGAAATAGAAATGGAAATATATATGAAAAGTATTCCTTTCTTCTGAGTATTTCTGTTTTTTATCTCGAGATAAAAAAAACTAACTTTGTTAGTACGTACCTCATCTCGATGATAACTGGTCACGATAGAGTCTAATCTTTTACAAACATTGAGCATCGAGCGTACAATGCTATACAATTTGAGATTATCAAGAATTCGATATATGATTTCCACGGGTAGTGTATGAAGTGAATGTACATTTATGTCCGACATTGTATCAACTTATTGATTTTTACGTTTCTTTTCTAAAAAATAAATAAATTTAGCAATGAAAGGTGAGAGTGAAGATATTTCTATTGGAATATGGTTGATTCAATAAGAAAACAAGACTAAAAGATGTTTGATTCTTTATACAACTTACTCGCTTTATATTGTTAAAAAAAGGAAAAAACCCTATTCTTTCGTCATCATTCATTGCATTGAATGGGTTTTTTGGTAAACGAATATATAAGCGCACTATATGTGAACTAAATCAAAATTGTATCTTTGTATTTATCTCAAAGAGTGTCAAAATTCATTTAAACAAGAACAAACAATTCTTGGAAAAATTTTTCGTTTTTCTTAGTTTCGACAACTATCAGCACAGAGACAAAATGATCGAATATCGGAAACAGTCGAATCATGAAAACGAGAACGTGCATAATCCAAAGAAAAGTGCGAACGACCATCCTTCTTGTCGAATGTATAACAACCAATGCGATTCGTACCAAAATGTTGATTATCGGCATCGATACAATCATTATTATCGTGGTAACCACGACGAATAAGTGTATCATAAGAAAAAGCATAAGTAAATGTGTACTGACATGTACCACCATCTCGAAGCACAAATTTTTCCCAAACCTTCTTCTCGTGCCAATCTTTCCAATCCTTATCCGTCCATCTGCTGACATTCTTCATCCAATTCATATACGATGATTTACCAATAAAAAACCAATCGCGACATTTACGACAATTTTTACAAATACGTCCATTGCAAAATTCAGCATGTTCAATAGGCTTAGCAAAACCTTGATCCTCTACGAAAAACAGCAGATGAAATTAGAACTGAATTGATAATATCATTCAATTACCTTCTGGTAATTGAACCTCATCTTGATTTGATGCCGATGCTGCCATGATTCGATTGTATTAACTTATCTTGAAATTAAATCCTATGAAAGCCTATGTATACATATATATATATACTCTTATCTTCGTTCTTGGGTTTTTTTCTTCCTTGTAGCATGACTCATTTTGGGTTTGTGAAAAATATTCTTTCTTGTATAGGAATGAAAGAAAGAATATGTCGGTATATTGTATAAAAACCCAAACGATTCATAGATGAAATTTCCAAATCAATGAATAAAAAAGCATTAGACTATAATCCCATAAATTTTTTAAAGTTCAGTAGAATGGTATAAAACCACACAAGTTTTTGCTAGGATACAGGTTTGCTAACGTACCTATTCTTTCCTTTCGAATAAAGGATAAAAATATCGAAGAGTCTCTGTGGCTACTGAACTTCTCAGCGTCATATATATTTCGGTTCGGTTCGGTTAAAATTTTGAAAAATGCGAACCGGTCCCATTACTGCACGCTACTTTCCATTTGCCGAGTTAATTTTATGTTTGGATGAAAACTATTTGTTTTATCTAACATTTGATTTTTTCCGAGATTTTTTTACATCGGTTGTTTAACTTCGTATGCCTCCACAAAAAGATTATAACTCAATCTTCCAAGATCCGTTTTTGATCCTGAAAAAAAGTTTTTATTAGCTATTTTATTTTTTTTTACAGTGCATATGAGAAACCTTGACTTTTCTCTCACTGACGTTAATATGAGTATGTAAGGTTTGATGTCACATGCTTTAAGATAATGATAACAAAAAGTGCTTTGATTCGAACCACCATATTTTTTTCTATTCGTCAGTCAACACACTATCAGGTCTCGAATATGATTTCATTGTCGTTGGAGTTGGATCGTGAGGATCAATTATGCCTGCAAGATTAAGCGAACCAGATCACACCTGGACCGTGCTAGCTTTAGATCGTGGAAGTCCATCTGATCCAACAAGAAAAATCGCGTAATTTATAAAACGAACAAGTACATGTCTTGTCTGTGGTGGTCGACAATCACTACTTTGCAATTCATTAGCAATATCGGTTGATAACCTATTTTTGTGTAAATCTTGTAAAGTTAAAATTTGTTGTCTAAGATTTCTATACTTATGAGACATTCACACTTGTGGCAGTCAACAAAAATGAAAATATTAAATATCGAAAAGAACAAATCGGAAAAAGTCATAAAAATTGACTGAAGTTGATTGATGAGAATCGAAAACATTTCTGGCAAGTATACTAAAAAAAAGACGTATGACTGATTTTTTTCAAGGTAATTCTATTCAATATCATTCTCCCAATATTGTGTTATTATGATCTATTTGTTTCTCTCATTTTCCTTTTTCTTAATGAAGATAGGAACTATTTTACCTTCGCCACGTCATACAAAAGAATTCTTCTCTACTATTAGAGTGTATAGATCTATTCAATAGATAAGAGCTGAAACTGTGAAAACTTAGGATAATATTTGGCTAGGAGCAAGATATTACAAAGTATCTCTTATGATTTATTTGAATTTTTCTTATGAATCTGTCATACTAGTACTTGCCACTTGATAATCTATATCAATAACAGTGAAAAACTTTGCTGTTTAGAGGAGTTATCACTGAAATATTAGCGTTAGTGACGTGATACATCGACCAAATTCAAATCCAGGTCCGTCGGCATCTATCCGATTGGCTTTAGCCTGACTTGTTCTACTACTACGTTTAAAATTCAGATTATATTTGTGCTTTATCAATGATACCAAAAAATTTTTTTTTGTCTTGAAAAATCAGCAAAATGTTAGCGCGAATTTTTCAGCAATCGACTAGCTGCGGGAAGGATCATGATGGACATTGCAGGGATATGGCACCGTGTCCCTACAAATATAGGGTCATCTCGCGGGATTGTAGTAGCGTTCATAGTCGTTGACCAGGAGATACAGTGGTGCTTCATCTTCTTCAATTGCTGAGAAGCGTCCAACAGATTCGTAAAAGCGATTGTCGGTGTTGTCATCGCTAACTTTCGAGACTTCGCCGACCAGCACCCGGCTTCCCGCGCCCCAGAACTTGTGATAGCAGTGCGGCTCCAAAGTTATGCTTTCGCCAGGGGTTAAGGTAACGATACCGCCCGCCTTGACGGTGACGGGCACTCCATCTATGCGAACGGTGACATCAGTGGTGTCCAGACCTTCGTCTTTTGTAGCGTTGTACAACTGCACGATCAGGTTGCCACCACCCCGGTTGATGATGTCCTCAGTTTTTAGCCAGTGAAAGTGCAGCGGCGTGACCTGATCAACATCTACGACGAGAATTTTTTCACAGTAGGTTTTACCTTTGCCCGTTTTCAAATTTTCTGGCCCGCCATTACGCACAGTGAACAGGAAAAGGCCAATTTTTTCATAATCGCCCTGACCAAAATCGGTGATATCCCAACCCAGGCGGCGATCAACGATTTCGCGCACTTCTTCACCTTTCGTCGCCCATTCGTCAGGCGTCCAGTAGGAAAAGGGCGGTAGGTAAAACTGCTGTTGTTTCAAGAAAGTGTCGACCTCCCGCATAATGGCATTAATTTCCGAGCGTTTCATACTTTTTCGTGTCCCCATAAATGAACTACTCACCAGAGTCCAAGGAACGAAATCAAACAAAAATAAATGAAATATACAACTGCCTGTTTCACTTTTTATTGTATATATAATGTTATTTTCTTCTTTTATCATATGACTTATTTTTTATCTTTATCAAATAATAAATTTATCATTCTTCTCTTTTTCTAACAACAAACATTATTTATAATGAATATGCACTGAAAAAGTCACATGCAAAAGGTGAAGAATAAATAATAAAAAAATAACGAATTTTTCTCTAGTGGATTTTGTTTTAAGTAAATTCATTTACTACTTAATCTTCATATTACTACTTGTCAACACTAAACTTTTTCTGTGTTGGGATCCGTATGGACCCCAGCTCAGCATACATGTCCAATTTGAAAATTCAACTGAAGCTAAAATTGAAAGTTGAAAGTTGAAATTTCAATTGAAGAGCTATGTTTTCTATTTATGATTATTAAATATTTATTTCGGTCTGTATGTGAAAAAGGAAAGTATCCGTATATCGTAAGACCTTTGTTGTAACTCGTTTGCTTATTTGCCGAACTAATTCACACTTATATAGACAAAATACTTATTTCATCCGATCCTCCGTACAGTCGAAGGAATTTTTAAACAAATTAATAAAAAATAAATCAGTACAAAAACAAATTGTTGAAGATTATCCATTGAAAAAACTTCGATTTAATTTTGTTTTAAAATAGAATTACATATTCGATTGTATTCTCTGATTGGTTTGATAAGACATTATTTTGCCGAGAGAATTCGTTGCAGAACGAATAGTGTCTAATTCTTGTTCTAGATTGTATTGTCTAACTTGATCACCTAGTGTAAACAAGTCAACTAATGCACCTAAACCAAGAAAACCACCTGTAAACATCCAAATTAAACCTGTACCGAATTTACGAAGATAAAAACGATGAAAACCAAACCAACCAAAGCCACCAATGAACCATAAAAAATACGCTATACGTGTTGATTTCATAAATTTACTTTTTTCTAGAAATTAAAATAATGTATATTCATTTCGACAGTCTACGATTTTTGAATAATACAAATATCATGTATCGAACAACTAAACAGAATAAACGAAAAAAATAACAGCTTCAAAGACCGTGTGTCGAATTCATATGAGTGAAATATTTGTGTCCTATACAAAAAGATGAAAGGCACAACATGAAAAGAAAAAAGATAATAAACTCAAATAAATATGCATACGACAATTAAAATAGAACTCTTTTCGTGCACAAAATGTTTTTTTTGTCGTTATTCATCAGTTGAATAATTGAATACAGAAGATGATTATCAGTAATCAACTTCTTGAAAGGAACCCAGGTCAAGCATTACGACGATCATAAACGACCGTATTTTTACGTATACAGCCGTATTCACCAACGTTTATTGTCGTGAGATACCGTACACAATCATATACGACCGTATTTTAGGGCCCATTCAAACTTTACACAAAAAAAGCGCTTTTTAATACTCTTCTTCCAAAAGGCCTTAAAAATACCTTCGTCACTCACAAAAGTATTTTTAATACCTTTTTAATACTATCCCTAGTCGAACTTTTTTCGTCAAGCGCTTGGCAGGACTTGAGGTCAAGATGTGTCCATAGCACAGGACAATCAGGCTCAAGAAACTCAAGATTTGCCAGCGCTTGCTTAAAAAAGTTCATCTAGGGTTAAACGAGAAAAAAAACACATTTGTTATAGTTACACGTATATTCCGACTACTTCAATAAAATGAAAATTCTATCGAAAACTAGGCTATTTAGATTTAATAATATGTTGCTCCGCAAAGTTATAGATTTCTCTACAACTCGCTCTATTTCGTCATTGCAACAGGTTCTACGATTAGAAAACGCTATTTACCTCTTGGTAATATATTCTGAGTAACTTGCTCCCCGTATTGATAATGTGCAACCGTTTTCTTCTGTCTTTGCACATGCTATACTGAAAAAGAGCCCTCGAACAGCAAATGTGAAAGAATGCAAAATAGGTGAAATTTCACTGAGAATCAGCAGAATTTGCTTATTATATTGATTTAAAGAGGTAAATAAATAGATTGTAATGCTCATCGCCGAAATAAAGATTATCGATATGAAAATCACCGAAATACAGGTCGCCAAATATCTTTCAGTGATATTTATCAGTAGCCTCCTTTTTGGCGAACTTTTTTCTGTCGTTCGCATCTTTGAGTGCATGCCATGTTCAGAGTACAATTATTCATCCATGATGTGTACATAAGAAATGACGTCCTAGTCCTAGTTGCCGTAATGGTTCCTCACTTAATTCCTAACTTGATCCCTAAGTTGATTTAGTTCCTAACTTGATTCCTAAGTTGACTTAGTTCCTAACTTGATCCCTAAGTTGACTTCTAACTTGAGTCAGCTGATAACTTTAGTTTTGGTGATTGAAATAAAGTTCGTCGATAAAAACTGTCACCGATATGCGCATCATCGAGATCGACATTGTCGAAATATGAAATCGTCGATAGGCATATCATTGAAATCTTAATTCGCTGATTTTCAGATTATTGAAGTTCGGCGATCTATATTTCGATCAAGAGTATACTGATCTTAACGAATAATTGAATAATTGAATTTAATTTTCAAGTTTGGCATTTATGAAATATTTATGAATAAATATTTATTTATTTATTGTTTCTACGAAAAAAAATTTAATAATTCCATTGAAATAATAATATTAGTTTTTTAGTGCTTAGTTTCTAATAAACCTAACAAGATAACTTCGTCAAACAGTGCAACTTCGACACGACAACCAACGATACAATTGCTATTTCATCGAAAAATTAAAAAAAACAATTTTTAAAAAGTAAAATTTTAATGGGTAAACCTTCAAATGAAATGGGCAATTGCCCATTTTCCTTCCCCCTGTTGCACCACTGCGATGCCTTCGCTTAAGTAAAAATACCGATAAATACGAAGAAAAAACTCACTGGGAGAAAGAAAAAAGAAAAAATACATGATAATATATTGACTTATACTGGAAAAAAATAAGTAAAAAAAGTAGGCCGTATATATATACGATATCGATCGATATTTGACGCAGAACACAACACAATATATTCTTATGCGTTAAGTCTTTATTATTATTATTTTTTTTTGCAATATAAAGAACTATTAACAAATTAACTAACACAACGTCAATACAATTACATCACTTCATATAAAAGTGAGTGGAAGTGAACCTTTTTTTTTAATTTGACTTGAATAAGTAAAAAAAACGAAGTGTCTATACTTGACATTAATATTAAATTCAATTGACATTATTGTTACTAATCATTTTTTCATTGGTGTTCTTGAGGGTAGATATAATGGGCACTATGGGCATAATCGGCATAAATTCAGTCTCCAAAGAGTAGATTCAGTTACCGGAGAGCAAATTCAGTTTCAGGAGAGTAAATTTATATGAACAATTTATTAACCTTCCTAGAAACTATCGGGTGCGCCATAAAGAATTGCCCTCTCAGTATTTTAAGATTTCTCCACCATTATCTGTGTGACTAAAAATTTCTTTTTTATCAAAAGATAGCGCTTGAAATTCTGCACAAGATGATATATTTTATTTAACGGCTATAGTTTCCTCCATTCTTTTGGATTAAACGTAATCGTACAGTAAAATCAAGTACAGAATGTAAAATTTTTTCTTTTTCAATTTTTTTGACAGAGCGTTTTATTTCGTCTATCAATGTTGCTTTTGTTGTGATGTTCTTCCAGTCCATAGATTCAGCTAATTCATTCCATAAGCTGTAATCTAATGGACATAAATCAGGCGAATTTGGTGGCCAACGATCCTTTGAAATAAAATCATGAAAAGATCAGTCAATTTCGGTTGTTTGATTTTCTTGTAAGGAAAACAATCAAGATCTTCACGTAATATTCGTCGTGCACTTGTTGCAGAAATATTCATTTCAGCGGCTAATCTTCGTCTGAAATACGTTTATTTCGACGTAGACGATATTTAACCTGCAGGATATTGTTCGTAATGATATAACTCCAGCTAAATCACGATAAATTTTAGTTGGACCATCGCCATTTTCATATTTATTTTTTACAGCTGTTTATAAGTCTTTACTTTTCATTTTTTCCAAAATTATGTCAAGTGATTTTCAAGTCCAATCATACATATATTTGTAGAGAATTTCAAGCACCATCTTTTGGTAATAAAAGATATTTTGATCATATGGACAATAAAGGAGGAATATTAAAAATACTGAGAGGGCAATTCTTTATGGCGCACCCAATATTAGGCAACTACTGAGAGTTACTTCACTGTATTTTCTAAATCTATGACCACAACGAGCAAAGTCGACAATGATGATTTCTGCTCGAAAAATTAGTGTTGCATAAGCATATGTGTAACTTGTCACACCATTGGCATATATATATATATATATATATATACTAGTTCTGCTCTGAAATCGTGTTTAACAAAAAAACCCATGACATACTTTTGAAAAATAGAAAAAATTAAATTATTTCTAGATAAACATTTCTTATCATTCTCACACGCCCATTTTTATCTCTTTATTGGAAGGCCAAGACAAGAACGGAATGTGAGACTGTTAACAATTGTACAATAACTCTTTAGTTTCCTTCGTATTTATGTTAATATTCTATATGTTATCTTTTTCTCTCGAGATAGAAAACTGTGAGAGTAGACGTTTTTCATCTTAAACTTATACTGAGTCGACAAGAGAGTTTATAAAAAGATTTGACTAAAGCGCTGCTAAATAAAATTCCCGTAAGTGTTCATCCTTAAATTTTAGTATTCTATTATAACGTCCTGACTCTCACTCACCCCCAAGATGAGAAATCTTCGTCTTTGCTTTATCTTTTTTTTAAAGATTATTTCATCTACTTTTCAGCTAAGGTAGCTTCAATTGGAAAAATAAATTATTCACTACTATGACATCAGACTGTAATATTCGTGGTTTCTATATTCAATCGAAATTAAATGGTTTCGTTCTTGATGTACAACGCAATGAAAAAAAGAATGGCACACCTATCATCGCTTTTCCCATGAAAAATGCTGTTAACGATGATCCATCGAATCAATTATGGGTGTTTGAAGAAGACGGAACTATTAAAAGTGTTGCTAATGGAATGGTACTTGATATTTATGGTGGTGTGGGTGGAACCAATCTTGTTGTATGGCCAAAGAAAAATGGTACAGATACCGCAAATCAAAAATGGATATGGGATGCACCATACATATATTGCGAAGGTGCTAAAAAAGTTCTTGATATTTCTGAAGCTAACAAAGAAGCAGGTGCAAAGATTATTGCACATCCGAAGAACGATGGTCTTAATCAACAATGGCGTTTAGTTCCAAAATGTAAGTGAATTTCAAAAATGAACATAATCTCATCTCGTACTCTAAAAAAAATACTTTTATCTATTATTTAGGTGCTAATGCAAAAAAACTCTATCATGGTGATCCTAGTCGTAATAATCATTTTTGGGTTTATCCACCATATAAATCCTTAGGAAATCCTCAATGGGATACATATGATCCATTTTTAATGTGTAGTAATTTTACTGCACCTGAAGAAAATAATTATAATCAATTTCGACAATACACATGCAATGGTCATGAAATGTATGTTATATAATCATCATCATCATCATAAAAAAAATTTCAAATATTTTTCTTCTAGTATCTGTCGTCGTTGTAGTGGTTGTTAAAATTTTCATAAATTATATCAAATAAACATTAGATTGATCTTCTAACACTTTATAAATGTTTTTTTTTCTCCTAACAATTAAAGAACTATTTTTATCTGTTGTTCAGTAATTCATAAAAAATTGT
>ERZ778026.3952-NODE-3952-length-12197-cov-3.474963_pt1 | contig 12197 bp, 11 predicted proteins | sample MGYA00375756_ERZ778026 | MGnify/ENA primary metagenome ERZ778026 (study PRJEB29350, sample SAMN05389820) | bioreactor metagenome | isolation source: Ammonium sulfate bioreactor | place: South Africa: University of Cape Town | collected 2014-02-18 ... | reverse complement strand
ACCAAGTGGGCCAGCCGCTTCGATCACAGTTGGGTGGCGAACGATCATAGCACCTGGACCGGCTGCATCATGGACCGCAACCAGGATTATGACACGCTGAATACCGCGCCCACCGCCACGGATACGAAATTCCCGGCCGAGAACTCGCAATATTGTCCGCCCGGTACCATCACCGCGCTCGGTTATGACTGGGCCACCATGTCAAGCCAGGTCGATGCGATGACGGCGAACGGCAACACCAACCAGACCGTCGGCCTCGCCTGGGGCTGGCAGACATTGAGCGACAGCGATCCCTTCAACCCCGGTGCCGTGCCGGAGGATACGCGCCGCGTGGTCATCCTCCTGACGGACGGCGAGAACACGCAGAACCGCTGGACCAACACGGCCTCCACGATCGATGCACGCACCAGCGCGGCCTGCACCAACATCAAGAACGATCACATCACGCTTTATTCGGTGCAGGTCGATACCAGCACCAATCCGCAGCAGTCGAGCATGCTGCAGAGTTGTGCCAGCGACCCCAGCAAATATTTCATGCTGACCAATGCGGACGAGATCGTGACCACCTTCAACCAGATCGGCACACAGATCACGGACCTTCGCGTTTCACTCTGAACAGCTATCACGGGGCCGTCGTGTCCCCGAACTGGCCGCGCGCTTTCCCCTCTCCGCAAGGCGCGCGGCTTTCTTTTGCGCAAGTCTTTAAGGATTGCGCGTTAGGGTTTGCGGCATGAGCAGCTTCGAAGCCCTTCTCGACAAGGCGCAAGGCCGCCTTCCGCCGGATCTGCGCCGCGGCGGCAAGGCGTATGATCTGTTCGCCGCCATGCCTCTGATCGTGTGGTACGGGTTTTCCACGGTGGGGCGCTTCGGGGTGATTGCGGACGATCTTTCGCGCTTCGATCTCTCCCGGCCGGACCCGGCACTCGCCATCGATGTTCTGGCCAAGCTCAGCGGCACGTTGCTGGCTCTGCTGTTCGTCGTGTTCCTGTTCACGCGGCGCCCGCCGGTGGCCGGTGCGCGCGGGTTCGGGCCGCGGCTTGCCGCGGTTCTCGGTGCCTATCTCAGTGTCGGCATCCTGTTTCTGCCGATGCGCGAGAATCCCATGTGGCTCAACTTCGTTTCGACCCTGGTTATTCTTGGCGGGGTTGGTTTCGCGGCGCTGTCGCTCAGCCATCTTGGCCGTTCGATCAGCCTGATGGCCGAAGCGCGCGCGCTTGTCACCACCGGGCCTTATGCGCGCATCCGTCATCCGCTCTACCTGGGGGAGCAGATCGCGATCTTCGGTCTTCTGCTGCAATATCTCTCGCCCGCCGCATTTCTGGTTGTGGCGGTCCAGTGCGCCTGCCAGTTCTACCGCATGGGGTTCGAGGAACAGGTGCTGGAAGAAACCTTCCCGGACTACGCCGCCTATCGCGAACGGACCTGGCGGTTGTTGCCGGGCATTTATTGATGCGCGGTTCTCGCCATCCACCGGCGCGCGATGTGGCCGGCCAGCCACCAGAACAACAGCGCCAATGCGATACCCGCAATTCCATCTGCTGCATAATGCCACGCGAGGTGGATGGAGCCGATCACAATGGCGAATGCAAACGCGCCAAGTGCAAGGCCCTGCTTGCGGTTGGTCGCGGCACCGAGAAGGGCCAGCAGAACCGCGATGGTTACATGCATGCTGGGCATCGCGGACACGCCGCTGATAGCGCCGCCACCCCGCACAAAGGATTGCCACAGTGAATCCTGCACGCCCAAAGACCAGATCCAGTCCGCGCCGATGCCACGCAGATAGGCCATTTGCGCCGCATAAGGATCGGCGCCGAGATTCAGATGACCATAAAAGCACGGCCCTGCCGAGGAAAACCACAGCGCCAGAAGCGATCCGCCCGCGAACCACGCAATCGCATAAGCCAAAAGAAATTGCAGCCGGACGGGAGAACGCTGTGATGAAAACCCCTGCCACACCGTGCAGATAAGCACGACCAGAAACCAGCCGTCATAGATGATGTTGATCAGGACGGTTATCGCCGGATGCCCGAATACGGCCTGCAGCAACACCCATGGTGCGTGGCCGAAGCCCAGATGTGTATCGACTTGCGTCAGCCATGCATCCCACGCGAAGGGGTTCATATAAGGAATGGCATTCTTGAAGGCGGTGAAAGCCAGCATCAGCGGCGTTAGTGTTGCCAGTGAATGCACGATGTTGCCCGGACGGTCTCCGGCTGAAAATCTCTCCTGCATGCGCCGCAACAACGTGGCGAGGACGGCATGGTTTTCATGCGCGCGATACATGCGCAGAAGTTCGTACAGGCTGATCAGGCCCACTGCGATGAGAGCGAACTGGAAAAAACCAGCGACCACCGTTACGCCCATGCGCAGATCGGGCGCGATGCCATAGATGAACAATATGCCGAACAGGATGGCATCGAACAGGACCGTACAAATGTATAGCGGGATGTGATCGGGAAAGGTTCGCGCGATGCTCGCCGCAATGTGTGACGCAGGCCGCCGGACATCGATTTTTTCAGTGGCCTGAAATATCTCGGTCATCGTGCATCACCCGCGCGCAATTGTGGGGCAGCAGGTGCCGGTATGGCATCTGCTACTGCGCGGACGCCGCCTTGATGCTCATGTCAGAATGGCTATTGATCTCTTCATGCACGCCTTTGTGATAGTCAGTCACATCGCCCGGCATCGGCATGGCTTCGCAATGGGCGGCGGTGCAAGTGTAGCTGTATTGATTGGCACCGCGATTCAGTGTCACGGCCCCCATGCGGCGGCCGAACACGGTGACGGGGTCGTTGACCACCGGTTTCCCCTCCGCATTCAGCGCAATCAGATTGGTGGTGCCGAAGGTCTTGCCCAGGACGAACACGCGCTTGGAATCAATCGTGGTGACATCGGCGATGGCCGGGTTGCCAAGATAGACCGCTGTGACCGGCTGTTTGAAGGTCACGATGCGCACCTCATCCATCGGAACCGCAATCCCTTCCGCAAACGCAGGCGTGGTGAACGCAGCGGCGGCTGCCAGAAAGCACAGGCCGGAAATGACAGGACGCATGGAACCCTCGCGCGATAGATCGAAGGCCACTTTAGGTCCTGGCCTGTAAAAGAACGCTTAAGTTTCTCGGGTCCGGATACGATGCGGCGGTTGATCTATTTCTTAGGTGCGCGTTAATCCGATACGTTTAATTTTTACGGTTTCTCGCCGCGTGTATCGTAGCTTCGGTGCTTCGTTGACGTTCCCGGTGCGGCAGACCGGAATTGAAAAGGAGAAATCTGTGCGGCGATATCTCAGCGAAACCGGTGATGGTGAACCGCGCACGACAATGCTGGAATATGGCCTGACGGCTGCCCTGGTCGCCGTCGTGGTTGCAGCCCTGCTGCAGATCGCGGGTCTCCGGTTTTGATCGATATCGCCTTGGCCCCCCGCAATACGCGAACATGGTAAAGAAGCGGTCAAGATTTACTTTGACGTTGCGCCGGGAAGGCCGGTTTTGTTTGAAAGCGGTACAGTTCGTGCCGTTTCCTGCCGGCCGCATTTAAGCCGTCTTTAAGAGACGGGGCCTAATCTCGTGTGCATCCAGACCGCACGCCGGAGAAAGACGGCCACGGGAATGGATAACCAGGGTGTCACTCAAGTGGAGGTTTCCATGACCAATCTTGTTTCGCGCTTTGTGCGCGACGAGTCCGGCGCGACGGCTATCGAATACGGCCTGATCGCCGCACTGATTTCTGTCGTGATCATCGGTGTTCTGACCACGATCGGCACGAGCCTGAGCGGCAAGTTCCAGAGCGTCGCGTCCGCGCTGTAATCCGCGTTCGCGTACAGACGTATCGCAGCGGCCGCCCGAAAGGGCGGCCGTTTGCATATTTGGTTTACCGGTTCGTGCCATGCTGACCGCATGATCATGGCCTTCATTCCGTTCGCGTTTCTGCTCGCCCTGCTTGTCGTCGCGGCGGCATGGGATGTTGCGAGCTTCACCATCCCCAACAGTTTGCAGCTCGGCCTGGTGTTGGCCTTCATCGCCTTCGCGCTTCTGGCTCCGTTGCCGCTTTCCGTTGTGGGCATGCATGTGCTGGCGGGCCTGGCCGCCCTTGCGCTCGGCTTTGCGTTGTTCGCCTTCGGTTATGTCGGCGGCGGCGATGCAAAACTTCTGGCTGCGGTTGCACTCTGGCTCGGGTTCGGTGATTTGCCGGCCTATGTGCTGGTTGCCTGCGTCTTCGGCGGCGCGCTTTCGCTCGGCATTCTCATGATGCGCAAATGGCCGCTGCCGGCTCCCTTGGCGCGGCAGAACTGGTTGTTGCGCCTGCATGATCCGAAAGCGGGTGTGCCTTATGGTGTCGCCCTTGCCGCCGGTCTCTTTGTTATTCTTCCGCAGACGGACGTTTATCTGCGCGTGTTCGCCGGCTAATGCAATTGCGCAGGCTTCTGTTAAACAATTTCTAAGTGGTGGCGTGCTCCTATGCGGACAAAGGAGCCACCTCAATGGACAAACGCCGTCTTGCCGTAATCGGCTTTGCAGGCCTTGCCGCAATCGCCGCGATCTTTCTGATGCGCGCGCTTCTGGGCGGCGGCACCACAAAGGTCAGTGCCGAACCGGCACCGAAGGTCGCAACCGTTCAGGTGCTGGTCGCCAACGGCACGGTGGCGCCGGGGACGAAACTCTCCGCCGACATGGTGCGCTGGCAGGACTGGCCGAAGGTATCGGTCGAAGCCGGCCTGACCACCCATGAAACGGTGCCGGATCTGCCGAAATTCCTCTCCGATGCGGTGGCGCGTATGCCGCTCGTCGCCGGTCAGCCGATCACCGAAAGCAATGTGGTGCATTCCGAGAGCGCGGGCTTCATGGCCGCCAGCGTTCAGCCCGGCATGCGCGCGGTTTCGATCGGCATTTCGGCGGAAACGGGCGCCGGCGGTTTCATTCTTCCCAATGACCGGGTCGATGTCGTCGCCACCGATCAGATTTCATCCAGTCCGCGCCGCTTCCGCTCTCACACCATTCTTCAGGATGTGCGGGTGCTCTCGGTCGATCAGACCGCGAAACAGGAGCAGGGGCAGAAATATGTCATCGGCAAAACCGCCACCCTGGAATTGACGCCGTCACAGGCGCTTCTGGTGGCGCGCGCCGGTGCCACCGGGCAGTTGTCGCTCGCGCTGCGTTCGCTGGCGAGCCAGAACCCGAAATCGCCTGCCGCGGCGCTGGCCGCAGAGCAGGACAGCACGGGCAGCACCGAAGTTTCCGTCATCCGGTACGGGATTGCCCGTGTCGATCCGAATGTGAGCGGGGAGTAAATCGCGATGCGAAGGGGATTGATTGCCGGCGTTCTCGCAGGCGTCTTGGCGATCGCGGGGGGATCGGAAGGGTTGGCCGCACCGGCGCACAAGTCGCCCGCGGCCACCAGGGTGGTCAAACTGTCGACGCAAGGCAATTCCGCACAGCGGATGAACTTGGCCCTCAGCAAGGCGGCCATCGTCGAACTGGATACCGATGCACGCGACGTGCTGGTTTCCAATCCGGATATTGTCGATGCGGTGGTGCGGTCTCCGCGCCGCATCTATCTGCTCGGCATGAAAACCGGCCAGACCAATGCGTTTTTCTTCGATGCCTCGGGCCGTCAGATCCTCTCGCTCGACATCCGCGTTGAAAAGGATGTGACGGAGCTTCAGGCGATGATCCGTTCCGACATGCCGGATTCCAGCATCAAGGTCGGCGCCCTGAACGACAATGTGGTGCTGACCGGCACGGTGGCGAACGCCATGGCCTCGACCCGTGCCCAGGATCTTGCCGCCCGCTTTGCCGGTGGCGCGGACAAGGTCGTGAACATGCTGAAAGTCGATGCCAAGGAACAGGTGATGCTGAAGGTCCGCGTGGCCGAAATGCAGCGTCAGGTGGCCAAGCAGTTCGGTATCGACCTTGCCACCGCCGGCGTGGCCGGCGGTGTGCCGTATGCGGCCTCCACCTCCAATCCGTTCGGGCTTCTGGGCCGTGCGCTCAGCGATCTTTCCGGTGTTGGCGTGGGCGATCTGTGCAAGATCAGCGGCGGCCAATGCGTGGGCGGGCGTAACAATGTCGCCGGTTCGCTGAAGGCGCTGGAAACGGTCGGCCTCGTCCACATGCTGGCGGAGCCGAATTTGACCGCGGTGTCGGGCGAAACGGCGAAATTCCTCGCCGGCGGTGAGTTCCCGGTGCCGGCCAGCCGCGACCGCGATGGCAACGTCACCGTCACCTTCAAACAGTTCGGTGTCGGCCTCTCCTTCACGCCTATCGTAATGTCGGAAGACCGCATCTCGCTGCAGATCTCGACCGAGGTCAGCGAGCTGACCAACACCGGGGCCTTCACCCTGCAGGGCAGCACCACCACCGACGGCAACGGCAACACCGTCAATGTCGGCGGCCTCACCATTCCGGCGCTGAACGTCAGGCGCGCGGAAACCACGGTGGAGTTGCCCTCCGGCGGCAGCTTCGCGATTGCCGGTCTGTTGCAGCACACCACCAAACAGGAGATCGACCGTTTCCCCGGTCTTGGCTCCATGCCGGTGCTGGGTGCGCTGTTCCGCAGCCGCGACTTCCAGAACAACGAGACGGAGCTTGTGGTTCTCGTCAGCGCCTATCTGGTTGGTCCCACGGCGGAATCGAAACTGGCGGCGCCGACCGATGGCTTCATCCCGCCATCCGATGCGCAGACCATTTTCATGGGCCGTCTCAACACCATGTACCACGGCAAACCCGATGCGGTCCGTTCGGCAGCCAATGGCGATGCCGGCTACATCGTGAAATGAGGGCGAAGAGCATGAACACGAAACATCTGTTGCGGCTGGGCGCGCTGGCGGCGGTTCTTCTGGCCGGAAGCTGCGCCAACGATCCGGCCACCACGCGCTTCGCCGATGGTGCGGCCAATCATCCGATCACTGTTTCGCCCAGCTACAAAACGCTGAGCCTGCCGTTTGTCGCCGGCAGCGGTTCGTTGAACGGCGAGAATGAGGCGAAGTTCGAAGCCTTCGTGCAGGATTTCCGTTCCCGCGGCAATGGCGCGATTTCGGTTTCGGCGCCGGCCGGCCCGGGCGCGGCCGACACCATCCGCTATTTCGGCGAGAAGCTGGCGAGCCTTGGTGTTGCGCGCACCAGCATCATGGTCGGCACCCATGACATCGCCAATGGCGGCAGCAATGTCACGGTCGGTTACCTCGCCTATACTGCGCGCGCCGGCAATTGCCGGGACTGGTCGGAGGATGCGGCCGACACCTGGACCAATGAGCCGATGCCGGATTTCGGCTGTTCGGTTCAGCACAACATCGCCGCCATGGTTGCCGATCCGCGCGATCTTCTTGGCCCGCGCCCGATGGGGCCGGGTGATGCCACGCGGCGCGCAACGATCATGAACAAGTATGAGAAGGGCGAACCGACGTCCGCGACCAAAACGTCTGATCAGTCCGGCAATGTCTCGCAGGTTCAATAATCAATTCGGAGCAGGTTATGGAGAAAGCCACGCCGGAAAACGGCCGAGGGGACGGCGAAGCGGCATTCGGTGCCGCACCGCATGAACGTCCGGTGCCGCGCATTTCCATTCACGCCTTCTGCGAATTCCCCGACAGCGGAACCGCACTGCAGCGGGCCGGCACCGACCGCCGCCTGTCGAAGGCGCATCTGACGGTTGAGCTCGGCGGGCTGGAAGCCGCGATCGAACATTACCGCGGCCAGGTCACGCCCAATCTTCTGATCGTGGAAACCCGCCTTCAGGGCGATGAGGCGCTGGCCGAACTCGATCGTCTGGCCGAGGTCTGCGATCCCGAAACCAAGGTGGTTGTGGTCGGCCGCGTCAACGATGTGGAGCTTTACCGCGAACTGATGCGCCGCGGCGCCAGCGAATATCTCGTCGCCCCGCTCGATCCCTTGCGCCTGATCAGCGTGATTTCCGGGCTCTATCTCAATCCGCAGGCGGCCCCCATCGGCCGTGTTGTCAGCTTCATCGGCGCGCGCGGCGGTGCGGGGTCTTCCACGCTGGCCCACAATGTGGGCTGGAGCGTTGCAGAATTCCTCCACATCAACACCACGATCGTCGATCTCGATCTGCCGTTCGGCACCATGGGCCTCAATTTCAACGAGGAAACGGGGCAGAGCGTGGCCGACGCGCTGACCGCGCCGGAACGGCTGGACGATGTGCTGCTCGACCGGCTGCTGCTGAAATCGGGCGATCATCTGTCGCTGTTCACGGCACCGGCCGCGCTGGAACGCGAATTCGATATCCAGCCTCAGGCGTATGAGGCGGTGATCGATGCGGTGCGCCAGTCCACGCCCTGCGTCATTCTCGATCTGCCGCGGCAGTGGTCGCGCTGGGTGAAGGATGTGCTTCTGGCCTCCGACGATATCGTGGTGGTGGCAACGCCGGATCTTGCGGGCCTGCGCACCGCCAAAAGCCTTTGCGATCTTCTGAAACAGCAGCGTCCGAACGATGCGCCGCCCAAGCTCGTGCTCAATCAGGTGGGTCAGCCCAAGCGCCCCGAGATTCCGGCACGGGATTTCGCGGAATCGGCCGGACAGGCGCCGTCTCTCGTGCTGCCCTACGAACCGCAATTGTTCGGCACCGCCGCCAACAATGGCCAGATGCTGATCGAAGTGCAGCCCAAATCGCCGGTTTCCGAAGGTGTGCGGCGCCTCGCCGAGCTGGTCACCGGGCGCACCGTCAGTTCTGAAGCGCAGAAAGGCGCGCTTCCCTTCCTCAACAGCCTGCTCGGACGCAAACAGGCCTGACCATGTTCGGAAAGCGCAGCGCGAACGCGACACAGGAGTTGCAGTTTCCACCCCGGCCCGCGCCGGCGGAAGGGGGCGCCAGTGCCCCGCCGCCGAAAGTGGATGGGGGGAAGGCTGCCGCCGTGCCTCCACCGGCCGCCGGCAATGGTGCGCAAAGCGCGCCCGTCCTGCAGCCACGGCCGCCGGTGCCGCCTGCCGCCAAGCCCATCCGGGCGGCGGATGAAGGGCGCTCCGAAGACTATTATCAGATCAAAACCACGATCTTTAACGCGCTGATCGACACCATCGATCTGGCGCAGCTGGCCCAGCTCGATCCCGATTCCGCGCGCGAGGAAATCCGCGACATCGTCAACGAGATTATCTCGATCAAGGCGGTGGTGATGTCGATCGCGGAGCAGGAACACCTGCTCCAGGACATCTGCAACGACGTGTTGGGGTATGGGCCGCTCGAACCGTTGCTGGCGCGCGACGATATCGCCGACATCATGGTCAATGGTGCGGGCCGCGTCTTCATCGAAGTGGGCGGCCGGGTACAGCTGACCCCCATCCGCTTCCGCGACAACGCACAATTGATGAACATCTGTCAGCGCATTGTGAGCCAGGTTGGCCGCCGCGTCGATGAAAGCTCGCCGATCTGCGACGCGCGTCTGCTTGACGGCTCCCGCGTCAACGTGATCGCGCCGCCGCTCGCGCTCGACGGGCCCACGCTCACCATCCGAAAATTCCGCAAGGACAAGTTGACGCTTGAGGATCTGGTGCGCTTCGGCTCCATCAGCCCGTCGGGTGCGCGCGTCCTGGGCGTGATCGGACGCTCGCGCTGCAACGTGCTGATCTCCGGCGGTACCGGCTCGGGCAAGACGACATTGCTCAACTGTCTCACCGCCTATATCGATGCGGAAGAACGCATCATCACCTGCGAAGACGCCGCCGAATTGCAGCTTCAGCAGCCCCATGTGGTGCGGCTGGAAACGCGGCCGCCCAACCTCGAGGGCCATGGTCAGATCACCATGCGCGATCTGGTGCGCAACTGTCTGCGTATGCGTCCCGAACGCATCATCGTGGGCGAGGTGCGCGGCCCCGAAGCCTTCGACCTGTTGCAGGCGATGAACCCCGGCCATGACGGCTCGATGGGCACGCTCCACGCCAACTCCCCGCGCGAAGCCATGTCACGTCTGGAATCGATGATCACCATGGGCGGCTTCCAGCTTCCCACCAAGACCATCCGCGAAATGATCGTGGGTTCGATCGACGTGATCGTGCAGGCCGAACGCCTGCGCGACGGTTCGCGCCGTATCACCCGCATCACGGAGGTGATCGGCACCGAAGGTGACGTGGTGATCACGCAGGACCTGCTGACCTATGAAATCGTCGGTGAGGATGAAACCGGCCGGATACGCGGCCAGCATGCCGGTACCGGCATTGTGCGGCCGAGCTTCTGGGAACGTGCGCGTTATTTCGGGCTGGAGCGTGAACTGGCCGAGGCGCTTGACGCCTGTCAGGTTTAAAGGGCGGCGGCCGGCATGGGAACATTCGCACTCTATGTGGTTGCCACGCTCCTGATGTTCGGGGCGCTCGGCGGCCTTGCCTGGGCCTTCACGGGGCCTGGCGTCAGCGGCAGGACGCAGAAGCGCATGGCCGCGGTGGCCGCACCGGCCGGCGGCCGGGCGGGCAATGCCGCTGCACGCAGTCCGGGCGAACCGGGCCAGCGGCGCAAGAACGTCACCGCGCTGCTGAAGGAAATCGAAAAACAGCAGAAGGTGCAGAAACAGCGCCCGTCCCTGCGCAAAAGGCTGGCGCGCGCGGGCCTTGCCATTTCACCGCGCGGTTTCTGGATCGCGAGTGCGATTGCCGCTGGTGTCGTTGCGTTTCTCTGTTTCGTCACCGGACAGAACATCATCGTTGTCGCGCTGGCGGCGTTTGCGGCCGGGCTCGGCCTGCCGCGCTGGGTGGTGGGTTTTCTCACCAAGCGGCGGCAGAAGAAGTTCACGCAGGAATTTGCCAATGCGATCGATGTGATCGTGCGCAGTGTGCGGTCCGGCCTTCCCACCAACGATGCCCTGAAGATCGTGGCCAAGGAAAGCCCTGATCCCGTCGGTTCCGAATTCCGCACGCTGCTGGAAGGGCTCAAGGTCGGCGTCAGCCTCGATCAGGGGCTCAAGCGCATGTACGACAGCATGCCGACGGCGGAAGTCAGCTTCTTCGCCATCGTGATGACGATCCAGCTCAAATCGGGCGGCAATTTGTCGGAAGCGCTCTCCAATCTTTCAGCCGTGCTGCGCGACAGAAAGCGGCTTCAGGGCAAGATCAAGGCGATGTCGTCGGAAGCCAAGGCATCGGCCGGTATCATCGGCTCTCTGCCGCCGGTGGTGGGCGGCATCGTGTTTCTGACGTCGCCGGATTACATCTCGCTCCTGTTCACCGAGCGGGTGGGCAATCTTCTGCTCGCGGCCTGCGCCGTGTGGATGGGCATCGGCATCGCGGTGATGCGCAAGATGATCAATTTCAAGCATTGAGGGTGTAGCGCGGCCATGTTCGACATCGGCATCCTGAACATCCTGTTCGACGTCAAATTCCTGGCGGCCGCGGTTGCGGGCGTCGTCGCCTTTGCCACCATCATCACGCTCGGCCTGCCGATGATGGACCGTTCCACCCTCAACAAGCGGTTGAAGGCGGTGTCGGAGCGGCGGGAGGAATTGCGTGCCCGCCATCATGCCGCGTTGCAGAAGCGCGCCTCGTTGCGCACCGAACCGGTCGGCTTCATGAAGCAGACGCTGGAACGGCTGAAGCTGTCCAACATGCTGGAATCGCCCGACACGCGGGACAAGCTGGCCCAGGCCGGCTATCGCGGTCAGGCGCCGATGATTGCTTTCCTGTTCTTCCGCTTTGCCGCACCGTTCATCGTGTTCGCGCTGGCGCTGCTTTATATTTTCGTGCTGACGAACTTCAATCTGCCCGGCCTGACCAAGCTGATGATTTCGATCGGTGCCGGGCTGATCGGGTATTATCTTCCGGATCTGTTCATCTCGAACCTGATTTCACGGCGGCGGGAATCGATCATGCGTGGCTTTCCCGACGCGCTCGACCTGATGCTGATCTGCGTCGAATCCGGCATGTCGATCGAGGCGACGTTCAACCGTGTCGCCAGCGAGATCGGCGTGCAATCGCCCGAACTGGCAGAAGAATTGGGCCTGACCACGGCGGAATTGTCCTATCTGCCGGATCGCAGCCAGGCGTTCGAGAATCTCGCCAGCCGCTGCGGCCACGCCGGGGTGAAGGCGGTGGCGACCGCGCTGAACCAGGCGGAATATTACGGTACCCCGCTCGGCCAGGCGCTGCGCGTTACTGCACAGGAAAACCGTGAAGCCCGCATGGCCGAGGCCGAGCGCAAGGCCGCTTCGCTTCCCGCCAAGCTCACCGTGCCGATGATCCTGTTCTTCCTGCCGGTGCTGTTCG
>ERZ778026.3935-NODE-3935-length-12242-cov-3.474604_pt1 | contig 12242 bp, 17 predicted proteins | sample MGYA00375756_ERZ778026 | MGnify/ENA primary metagenome ERZ778026 (study PRJEB29350, sample SAMN05389820) | bioreactor metagenome | isolation source: Ammonium sulfate bioreactor | place: South Africa: University of Cape Town | collected 2014-02-18 ... | reverse complement strand
GAAAGTTTTCCACAATTCTCATGCTTGCTTTCCAAATTGAACACTCCTCCACCACACAAAGGGAATTTTTTCAACACTACTCTTTCGAGAGTTGCATCCTCTGGGTGGGCCTTCCCATATACAGATGACCCGAATAGAACTCTCCCAACCCATCACGGGTGTTGGATGCATCGCCATGCACTCTGATCCTCAGCTTGAAGGCATGACCATTTGCATGCACCGCTGCTTTGAAAAATTCATCGATCTCCTCATAGACATGCAGGATGTGCCACAGCATGACCTCCGTAAGATTCTCGGTCTTCACCTTGTGAGGTACCCAGTCCTCTTGCGGCAGATCGAGGTGCAACAACACGTCCTTGTGCAGATGGGATCCATAGATGAGGACATCCGCTTCGCGATAGCCTTGCGACACTCTGTGCTGTGCCTTGAGACACTTGGCCGTGTGCAACAGATCCTCTATCGGGATGCTATCGAGCAGAAGAGCTGATGCATCCATGAAGTTGGAAAAAAAGGGCGATGGAGGATTACAAGGTATCCCGGACGCGGAGGTTGAGCGCTTAGAATGCCTTCTTCCTCTATGTCAACACTTGCCTGTCGCATTCGATGATCGAGAGGATCTGGTCATATGAGCCATCCGTGGCGAGGCACATCTGCGCCAAGTGGGATGACACGCGCTTGAACATGTTGCATCATGATGATGTCTCGCAGTGTTCTACACATCGCTGGATTCTACCCACAGGAGAGTCCTCATGGAGTGGTACAATGCCCGCATGTGAATCCGGATAGGACACCACCATCATGCAAAGAACTTTTGTTTCCTTTGTCTCCAAACTTGATAAAACCTTGTATCATCAGGAAATTCATATAATGAAGAGGAAGGCATCAGAGCATCCCGCTGAGGCAAACCCACCCGTGAGCAGAAAGAAGGCAGTGGCCACATTGGGGATCCTGGACCTGAAGGACGAGATCCTGGCGAGGGTCAACACCTTGCTGTGCCACCAGCCGGAGCACCCGGCAAGGGCTGTGGTGGACAACCTGTGCTTCTCGCTGGTGTGCAAGCGCTTCTACGCTGCCTCTTCGGATGAGGACCGGGAGGACCCTGACCTGGACTACATCGGATGCGACTTCCGCAGTGGCGATGGCTGGATCGGCGAATGCTGCCTGATATGCAAGGGCGAGACCCTCAGCTGGTACAAGTTCATCCCTCGGACCTTCGAGTGGATCTGCAAGGACTGTCTGGAGGACAGGCAGCGCAGAGTGCAGAACCTGGCGTGCCATAGGATCCTCGATGAGAAGCATGACTACTGCTTCGAGTGCAACTGTTCCCCCAAGGGGTGCCATCTTTGTGACTATTGATCGGATGATGTACATAATAAATTTTGTCACACTTCCAGATATGGAACAACAGCCAGCACACTCGGCGGTGAAGCGTTGTAAGACGCCCTCCTCTGATGGAGACTCGGAAGAGGAGACGTGCGCCGCATGCGTGACACGATTCAAGAAGGACGCAGTGGGAGGACCACACTGTCGTGATTGTAAGGCGCGGCTATGGTGCCCAGAGTGCCTCCTCAAGAGATACATCGATGGCAGCGATGATGCCTCACCCATCGCTATCCAGCTGGATGATGGCCAAGTGTGCCACTATTGCCTCGAATGTGCCAAGGACGTCCTGGTGGCGCATGCAGAATCCTTCGATAGGAAACACAAACGATCTCGAGTGGATGCCGAGTGGTGTTGGAAGCACTGCGGCGGTGCCACCTACTGCGATGGCTGCGACCGACACATCTGTGGATACAACAGCAGTGGCCAAGTGGATTCCGACGGATGTCGGCCGACCTTCTACTGTGAGGAGTGCGAAGCGGGATACTGCAAGGCCTGCCACAAGGCCCATCGGGAGGAGAAGCATCCAAAGGATGACTCTTCAGACGAAGATGAGGAGGAGGAGGATTGATGCCAGTGCCCAATAAAAGAAAGTTTGTTCCAAACCTATTTCCACTGCGAGTTGCCATCAGCACTGCGAACTGTGTCCCCACAAGTTCCACTTCCACTGCGAGTTTCTTCTGGCTTTTTTTTTTCCCCCAATGGAAGAGAAGGATCTCCCCGCGATGATGCTCTCTCTGGACACTTTCATCGAGTATGCCCAGGAGTTGGCATCGCTCTACGAGAAGATGGATCAGTACTTCATGCTTTTGCCATCCCATGAGGAAGCCATCAATCGATACGAGTCTCTCGAGAAGGAGATCAAGGAGGTGCTCAAGAAGGCGAGCGCCACGCTGGTGGTCAAGCAGGAGTGCATCAGAAGGCTCTGTGCACTGTTACAGACACAAAAGGAGGAGGAAGAACCTCGACTCGCAATAAAAGTTTATGGACGAACCATCCCTCAAGAGACGTCGTCTATGTGTGGATATCACACTGTTGGATCTTCCACCAGAACTTCTATCGATCATTGTCTCCTACCTCTATGAGGATCCCCGTTGGTTCAACGGCGTTGTCAACAACTTCCACCTGTCGTTAGTATGCAGAGCATTTCGACACCTCGTCCGAGACGACCCCCATCATTTCTTCGTGGGCTCTTTGACCGACTTGTATAGGAGCTCCTTGTCCATCCACGTGGCGAAATCTTCTAGCGCTGGTGACGTCCTCTCGGCAACGGGTCTCTGAGAATTCTGGAGGTCCTGGTCGGCGGTCCGGGCCTCGGGGCCACACAAGGAATCCTTGCCCCTCGTGCGTATACAGCACTCGAGATAGCTCTGGACCCAGTAGTAGACGGCGAGACGACAGGCGGGAGACGAGCACACCTCGATGCTAAGATGAACGTCGCTCGAGCCCAGATAGTAGACGACGGGGTCCGACCTGCGATAATACGAGGAAGGGCCTGGTCCGCTCGGGATGAGCACGAAGAGGGTGAGCCTACAGAAGAGGCAGGTATCTGGGCGGCCAGGGAACTGGACACGGATGCACCTGCGCTTCGGCTTTGTTGCGCCTGGACCCACGGCTCCGCCTGCGGCCATCCTGTCGGTGTCCTCCCTCATGTCCAATGGCGTCAGGCCCTTCAGCTGCAGCCACAAGGGTTTCATCTTCTTGTACAGCTTGCGTGCCTCGTCTTCGATATCCCCGCCGTCTCTTTCGCATTCTATGGCTTCGTTCTCCGCCTCCATGTGTGTGACGCGTGTGGACGTCGTAAGTAGTCTTTAAATTTTACTGCCAAGAAGAATCTGCCACGTGGAAGGCTTCTGCTGCTCTCTTGTGGTAGAGATCCTGCGGAGATTTTCTCCAGTGTGCTATTTTCATTTCACCATCTGGTGCAAGAAGTTCATCGATAGTCATCGCATGCGGGGAGACCCCTTCATGCTTTATGTATCCAACCTCCAAGATGGAGGACAATAGAACCATCATTTCTGTGAGAAAGCACTAGTTTGTATGCTCTGCATTCCTCATCATTGCCAATGTAGAGATAACCATAGTGGATCCCCTGGATCCTCATGGAGATATCATACCTCGTGTTGATATCATGTACGATCTCGTCATCCGTGTACGCTGGATGTGTCCAGTGTGTTTCCCCATCCTCATAGAGGATCTCCCCTTCCACATTGTGGAGTTCGATGTAGAAGTTCCACATTGTTTCCATTAAAACTTTTTTTTTTGCCCTAGTTTTCTCCTATGGGTTTCGCGACAAGCGATACTTGATCATGTATTCACACTGTCGGATGACCAACTTGCCCTCGACGGGCTCTCCTCGTCTGATGACATCGGAAGAGTCTGCCATCGCCTTCCAGGCCATGTCCACATATTGTGCTAGCGTGCGATGTTCTTCGACGAATGTGTTGACGATGCCTCGTATCACCTGATGTCTATCATGTGCTCGATAGAGTTCCCACACGATGATCAAGCGATGATAGTGCTTCCATGTACACTTGCTACCATCATCGAAGCGATACCCATGGGTATAGTCGATGCACGGGAGTGCGCATGTGGCAAAATCCATTCAATTTTGACAATGGAGGAAAGCGCCAAGAGTCTGTTCCCACAGAAATTGAAGGGATGTCTGAAGGAGAACTTCTATCCGACAATGCGTCCGGAGTATGACCCTGTGGGGAAGAAGTTCATCCTCGTGGACATGACCAGTGAGGACTATGATCGATTCACTGAGACCGATACCTTGATCCATTCTGTCCAAGTTTATCGAGATGTCTCGATGAATATAACCATGATTGTCAAGATCTGAGACGAGCTCACCATTGTCTCCTGATGTCCTTCATCTTCCCCCTTGGCGATGTCTGGCACAAGGTGACCTATCGAGATGGCTCCCTCCTTGAGGCCAACGAAGTGCCTCCCCCTTCTCCGGACAAGGGACCTCTGAGTCATTCAAAATAAAAGTTTCCAATGGATGCGGACGTCTTTCCTGCAAAGATCGAGGGATTCCTTCGATACAACTTCTTCAAGGGATTGAAGCCTGTGCACAATCCGATCAGAAAGTCTCTTCATGCTGTCAACATGAGTGAAGAGGAGATGGATCCCAAGCGCTACACTTGCATCGGCAATGAGCTTGGCTTCAACTGCATCAAGATCTATCGAGATGCCAGTCTCGATATCTGCATGATCGCCGATTGTCTTGATGATGGCAAGTGCACCATGCTGACATTGGCCTTACCTGTCGAGGGATACGGATGGCATCGTGTTACATACAGAAACGGAAAGTTGATGCATGTGCTTCCTTTTGATAATAAAACCATACGATCTTCTTGATGGAAGAAAGGCTCGCCTTCCTCAAACGGAAGCGGTGACGCAAAAGGGTGCCCATCAAGGAAGACATCCTCTTACGGAGGATCTGTCCTCTCTGTGAGGTCTGAACAACCATCTGTTGACCAACTCCAACTATTTCTTCTCCCACTGTGACTATGCAGTCAACATGGAGAGGATCGATCGCACATCGCACAGGATCTTCACGATCTCGGTGGTTACCGCTACCTGCACTACCTTTGTGTCATCTGTGGTGTCGAAGAGCATCCACAGAGGGGTGGCCACTCCTTCTGCACGATTTGTCTCGGATACCTGTGTGAGAAATGTATCTGTCGAACAAAAAGCCACCAAGGGTGTTGGAGTTGTATTCGCATCGACATGGAGAGCTCTTCCCGCACCAAGCGTCTGAAGCCTGACAAGGTGGAGTACCCATCGGAATGGATCCATGGGATGGAGATCCACCATGTGATCCTGTGTGTCATCAACCAGTATCTCCTCCAAGAGGATGAACATCCGATGCGCTGCATTGTGGATAACCTCAACTTCTCACTTGTGAGCAAGGCCTTCTACAAGGCCTCCTCCGATGAGGACCGTGGACAGGGTATCCCATGTTGGCTCGGTGCCAACTTCGATGCAGGCGATGGATACCCCGGCGATGAATGCTGCATCTGTAAGTACAGCAAGCTATCCAACTACAAGTACCGAGACTCGTCTCAGATCAAGCGATGGATCTGTTTGGACTGTGCCAAAGAGTGGGTGACGAGACAACAGAACAGGGAATGCCACAAGAGGAATGATCATGCGGATACAGTGTATCCTTGTACTTGTGAGCTCAAAGTGCATGTCACCTGTGTGACATGCACTTTGAGCTCACAAGTACAAGGATACACTGTATCCTTGTACTTGTGAGCTCAAAGTGCATGTCACCTGTGTGACTATTGATGATACAGATTGATGCTTTCACCGATCGCGCTTCGCACCATCCATGACGTTTTGTCTCCCTTGTTCAGGATCCCTGTGATCTTTTTGAAGCACCCATAGCATAGGGATTCCTTATGCTCTCCACACTTGGTCCTCACGGAGTGCATCGAGCAGAAGCGATGGTTGCACAGTGCACACTTGTTGCCAAGTTCAGGGTCATCCACGGGATGGGGACAAGCGATGTGTTGACACACAGCGTGAATGCGGTTGATGCGATGCTCGTTGGATCCAACACCCAAGATGTGTGGATCCTTGATGCACAAGTAACACAAGTAGCGATTGCCACATCTGCACTCATCTAGAGATTCGATCGCCCCTCTGTGACAACTCTCGATCAATGCGTTGGCATTCCTCAATTCGATGCACTTGCTACAGATCCACTTCCAGAGGGACGGCACAAACTTCTCGTACTCCCCCGTCTTTCGACAGAAGAAGCACTCTTCACCCGTTTTCCAGCGGAAAGTGCGTGCATGATGACCTTTCCATTGGATCAGTGGCACCACTGTCCACCCAAGGTAGGAGGAGGTCAGCGTGATCGCCAAAAGGGTGGGACGATCCAGTCGGAAGTAGTCGATATCTGTATCGACAAACTCCTCGACAGAGTAACGAAGGATCGATACAAGAATCTCCAATGGGATATCCAAAAGTGTGAATCCATCATCATCATCTTCTTCTTCGATCCTTGCTCTCTTATGAGGACGCTGTCCCGCATTATCCATTTTTTTAAATTCTTTTGGAAAATGGAACAACCCACTGATGAACTTCTTCTTGGCCACTTTTCGTCACTCCCCAATGAGATCCTCCATGCCATCGTGGGATACCTCGATGAGGTGTCGCACGCGATGCTCTACATCTCATCCAAGTGGATGCTGATGACGATCAAACGGCCCATGCTCTATGGCAAGGCTCTCAGGTGGCACTGGTGTGAATTCTGCAAGCTGATGCAGAGCAGCTGCAAGTTCTCGCTGTTCAGACGCCAGTGGCTATGCGCTGACTACTATCGCAATGTGTACAACATCTGTGCGCTGTGCAGGACGCACTTTCTGCGTGATGACAAGCATCCCATCAAGATTCTCGTCAGAGAGATGTACCGGAATCAGGACTCCGAGTTCCTCTATGAGGTGTATCGATACATCAACTCTCGATGTCAGTCATGTCTCCTGAAGGATCATCCCTCCCCACGCAAGTGCATTGAAGTGTATGTCAATGAACATATTCTTCTGAATCCATTGAGCGAAACGCTATAAAAAGCATCAAGTTCCAATACTTATCACAACTTGTCAGGATCAGCTCAAGACTTCAGGTCACCGGAAACCCTGAGGCGATGTACTTCCTGAGCTGCAGGATCTGCTTGTCCTTGGCATCGAGGATTGGGATCCGGTCTGCCGATCGTCCTGTCCAACGAGTTGGTTGACAAATTTCATCCACTGTGCAACAACGTTACACGCTTCTATCGAGTTCTTCTGGGGAGCCGGAGGAGCGCTGGCAAATGAATCCATACTGTGTGGAACCAAAAATTCGTCCACACAAACACACTTTGTTGTGCAACTGTTCAACCAAAGGGGTGCCACCTTTGTGACTATTGAGAGATGAAATTCTTTGTGTGTCCCACCAAATTCGGCCACAAATGATGGAACAAGAGACATCCCACTTGCAGAGGCGCAAGAAGCCTTCTTCTGGTGGGACATCGCCTCTTGCAGAGGAGACATGCTCCGCTTGCGTGACGCAATTCACGGCCACCGCCGCCGTGGGAGGACCGCACTGTCGTGAGTGCAAGGCACGCCTGTGGTGTCCTTCATGCATAGGCAAGAGGGGCCTCGATGATGATAGCGATGATGCATCGCCCATCTCTGTCCAGCTGGGTGGTGATGGTCACTACTACTACTATTGCCTCGGCTGTGCCAAGGACGTCCTGATAGCACATGCGAAAGCTGAGGGGGAGGAGGCTCGGAAGCGCAAACGCCTTAAGGCAAAGTCTCCCCCCGAGTGGTGTTTGAAGCACTGCGGCGGAGGTGCCACAACTTGCGCTGACTGTGACAGCCACATCTGTGGCCACAATGAATCGGGATACACCGATGAGGCGAATGGCTGCAGGCCATGCTACCACTGCGACGAGTGCAACCGCGCATTGTGCAAGTCATGCCATTGGGACCACTTGCTGGAGAAACATTTTTCCGCATCCGAAGACGACTCCACTGGGGACACAGAGGAGGATCAAAATGACTGAGATGGTGGTTGTAGTTGTATTGTGTGTAATTAATCTTCCTTTTAAATCACCACAAGAATGAGGAAGCTCGTTTCCTCATCGGACGAGCTTGTCCTCTTCTGGGATCTGGTCCACCAGGACGGCAAAAGATCCTAACTCGAACTCTTGAATAGTCAACTTTGTGAAGCAAAAAGGGTGATCCGGTCAGTTACCTGGATGAGAGCAAAATCTGCATCCAGGATGAGGGGAAAAGGGTTCTTCCCCTGCCCAGCTGTTTTTGCAAAAAAAAAGCAACATGCCTTCCAATGCGCATACGAAAGGTCATGTTTTTCCTTTTGTCCCTCGCCGGGCTGTGCCAGAGTGGATCAAAATTCGTTGCCAAGTGGAGGGCCAAGAGGATATAACCGGCTGAGTAAGAATCTTTTCTGCAACACGACTTCACAACACAAACACCTAATGAACGTGCATAACGCCTCTGCTCTTGCCCACACGGCCACTTCCGTTAAGAATGCAAACTTCAACCCTGTGTCCTATGGCCCTTTCAAGGTGGATGCGAACAGTTCTCTCCAATTGTCCAGCGATGGTACCGTAAATGTGCAGATCGAGATCACCTCTTCGGAGGATGGCGCCGAGGCTCTTGTCTGGTATGATCTTCACGACTCTGCCGGTGGCTTAATCGCGCCTATGCCTGGCGAGGGAAACGATAGTGGGCTATGGTACCGATGTTCACCGGCAAACCAGAAGCTTTCCTGGCATGCACGATTTACTAACCCTGTGGTCAGGGACCGCTTCAACGACATTGACATAATGAAAACAGTCATGCATTTAGGTCGCCGTTAAGAGAGAAAATTTTGTTTTTCCCTCCTGGCCTGACACCAACTAACGGTGCTTACCCATAAAATAAAGTCTCCTCATGTGTGTGGAACCTGTGTCTCAAGAATTTTTCTTTGGCACTACTCTTACCCCACAATGGAAGATTCACAGACTTTCGTAAACCACGATCGTGTTACAAAGAAAAATAAAATGTGAGGAGGAGTTGCCATCCTGCCTACGCCTCAGCTTACCTCTTCGAGGAAATTGGCAAAGCGTGCCAAAATGTTCCCCTACAACAACGGGGAAACGGCAGGAAACCGAAACTTTTGGTGGACACAGCAGTGCATGTTTCCTTTAGTCGGTAGCACAAGTGGTTAGAAAAATGCATTGACGTGTTAAACATGGAGCCTTAAAAGTATCGGTAAGCGCGTATCCTCCTTTTTGTTTTCACTACAGCACACGCAACGAACGAAGAACTAATCCTACAAGCAAAAGACTACATCATGAGCAATAACTTCGTACCCTGTGGGCCAGGAGATTCTCTTTGCAAAGGTCGATGGGGCCGTAACTGCTACTATCCTGCGAGTGGAGATACCTGCTACGATGGCTTGGTATGTCCATTTGGATCGGTACCTTGTATTGGACGATGGGGCGCTCGATGCTACAATCCAAGCAGCGGAGAGATCTGTGATCATGGGATCGTAGGAGTACCAAAGGAAGATGAGGATAACCCACACAAGACTGCATAAGAATACTCTTATCATCCTTTTTGGCGAACACAATAAATTATGCCTCGCGCAAATTTGTGGCAGAGGTAGCACCAGCTTAAAAATAACTGTTTTTCTTGGCGCACACTTTACCCCAGCAATGGAAGAGAAGGAAGACTTCGATACCGAGGATGGGGACGCAAGCGAGGCGCGCTTCAGATGGCCAAACCTCAACCCGGATGACATTCCCCTCCTTGAGGAAACTCTGCGTGACTACACTAGGATGCAGTTGCGCGTCATGTAACAAACGCTTACAGGAGATGTGGATAACACGATCAGAGATCTTGGCGAGAGTTACGGCCTGAATGGCGTGTGTCATTACTCCAAGGCTAGGTTGTAGGAGTACTCAGACGAGATCACCACTTGGGATAAGTTACGTCAGGTGGTGAAGAGGATACACGCGGAACGATTAGCGGCTAGTGGTGCTACGAGGATAGCTTCGTACCCACCAACCCCAACCCGCTAAGAGGAAGCGAAAGCTGGAGGAGTAAAGATCACTCGTCTATCATCCAAAGGTATGGCCCTCTCTCGACTCGACCACTACATCTGACGACACCCTATTGGTTTGGTGAGTACCCCCCCCCATGACCTCTCGCATTAAAAAGAAGAATTTCTATTTTCTAATGCGCTCGCTCTAGACTCTCTGAGGAGCTCCTCAGCAACCCCATGGAGGCACCCCCTATTGTTGTGGCACAACCAGCCTTCACAAGGTTCGACAACATACACCATACGTTCTCGTTGCCCTATGTGGAGGGTGTCACCGACTTGCACAAGATCAAGAACACGATCCTCTCGAAGGAACCCAAGCGGGTCAGCAAGGTGGCGCACGAGATAGACATCATCCTTGTGGGACGCTTGAGGCCGTTGGAGACGCCTCCCACCGTGCAGGTGTACATCCGCTTCAAAAAGAAGGTGGCGGTGCACACCCGAGGACACTATGACCCGTTCTTCGATGGCCCCGTGACGGACTTGCGTTCCGGCGCCAAGGACTTCAAGCGCTTCCTTGCGGTCCATGCCAAAGGCCGTGGACAGGACTTCGTCGCCCATGGGCACAATTTTCGCGACTTCGGCATGGAGACAGGCGCCACCACGGGCTCTATCCTAGGGAAGAGGAAGAAGATCACACCGAAGCTGAGGGACATGGCCGCCTTCACGCGGGAGCTTCGGGACAACACGCGCGCCCTCGAGGAGATGTTGGACGATGACGACGACTGTGGCTTTGCCAACATCCACTACACCACTCTCAGGAGAACCGAGGAGCGCTACCAGCGGAGGCGTGACCTCGAGTTCCGCTCGGACAAGACGGGGTTGCTGATCTACAAGATCCCTACGGGCGAAGGGTACCTCCACGAGAAGACTTTCAAGTGGGAAAACACCATCACCAAGGATTTCGGCGACGAAGGCTACGCTGAAGAGCTTGCGCTGATCAACCACAAGACGCTCACGGTCTTCAGGATCCCCATCGGGCTCAACCTTTCGATCCGAACGCCGCACATCTGGATATGGGGCGACACCAACAAGGGCAAGAGCCACTTCTGGCTGGATCCTGAGGAAGGATTCTCGGTCGATGATCCCGAGAGGAAGGCGAGGTCCCCGTATGGCGGAGAGCCGCAACCGCTCCCCGGTTTCCACATCTACTCTTGCGATAGCGAGGAGGGATGGCTGAAGGACTACACCGATTCGGCGCACATCGTCGTGATGAACGAGTTGACCGAGGGCAGGATGAAGCCTCCGCAGCTCAAGGCTTTTCTCGAGGGGATCCCCCTGACGAAGCTTCCTGCGAAGCACAGCCATGTCGAGAAGAAGGCGAACCACCCGTGCATCATCATCACACAGCATCACCCGAGGGTCATCTATGAAAAGATGAAGCAGGAGGACTACGATGCTCTCATGAGCCGGGTCTACGTTGTCTATCAGCAGTACGAGGCCGACTTCGAGTGGATCCCGAAACCCATCACCGAACTCGAGCGAAGGATCAAGATGGAGGTTCTCCCGAGGACATTCGAAGGCAAGGTCCCTCCGGAGAAGAACGTGCCGGATGTGGTGACACTACCTCCTGAGGGTTGGAGACCACACACTCCTCCGACTCTTCGGAAGATGAGAGCGAAGAAGAGGCAAAAAACTTGCGCGGTGGTGCTAGAAGAAAACACTCCACAGGAGGACCCACTCGTTGCCGAAATCCGTGAGGAGCAAGAGAAGGCGCGCCAACAGGAAGCCCATCCCGCTCAAGTGTATCCTATCCTCGCATAAATATATCAAAATTTCTTTTTCTAATGCGCTGGCTTGGCACTGTCGCGAAAAGACCAAAAGTTCTCTCGAAAAAAATTCTTCCACTTTTGCTTTCCTATTCACCAAGGCATTGCCAAACAGCGAGCATGCCATGTAGAAGACGCCTACGCACTGGCATTTCTTTTAACGGTTTACGGCAGGCAAAGTAACTCAGGAAATTCCGTTATCATAGCAATCGTATCTATAAGAGGGTGATCGGCCTCCTCAGTCTCAGTAAAGTATGTGTGCAAGGCAGTTCTATCCGGGTCATGATTCGAGACACGAGTGGTGGGATCATGCCGACATCGAGGACAACGACGGTCACGTATCACCTTTCCAGTTGGACACCATGCTGGAGTTTCGGAACACTCACTTTTCCAACGAGACCCGAACCATGAAGGTCACCTGCAAGGTGGAGCACTTCGACATAGGCCCACACACAGATCGGAAGAGCGTCGTGTAGGGAA
>ERZ778026.3931-NODE-3931-length-12260-cov-8.174928_pt1 | contig 12260 bp, 11 predicted proteins | sample MGYA00375756_ERZ778026 | MGnify/ENA primary metagenome ERZ778026 (study PRJEB29350, sample SAMN05389820) | bioreactor metagenome | isolation source: Ammonium sulfate bioreactor | place: South Africa: University of Cape Town | collected 2014-02-18 ... | reverse complement strand
CGTCGTCGTCGTCGTCGTCTCCGTGGCTGATCGGAAACCTCGGCAAGCGTTCATTCGATGATTTGTCGTCACAGCAAGACGCGACATCAACCAAGCGCCACCGCGCTGCCAGCAGTAGCACCAGCGACCACGACGACGACCGAGACCTGAGCACAATCGTCGACGACATCGACTCGCGCATCAGCGCTGCGTCAGCCGTTCCCGTCAAGAAGAAGACCACCAACTCCACCATCAGCAGCAGCAGCAGCACGAGTGCTACCTCGGCGCGCAGGTCCACTGCCAAGCCAGAGGCCGCAGCTGCTTTCCACACGAGCAAGCCGCAGCTGCCGAAGCTGCCATCGCTCGAGCCGCTGTCATCGTTCGAGCCGGCGCCGCCTCCAGCGACACGTCAACCCAACTCTCCTTTGCCGCTTGCTACTGCTGCTGCTGCTGCAGCACGGGACACCACCAGCACGACCAGCGCCAAGAGGCTGCCAGGAGCGGCGCCATCAGCTCGTACAAGGACTGCCACGAGCGAGCCATCCAAGCTCACTGACGCCTCGCCTGCATTCCTTGCTGCTGTCGCCGCGGCTGCAACGGCTGCCGCCAAGCGCGCTGGTGTACGCGTACGTCTCGAATCGAATCGAATCGAATCGAATCGAATCGAATCAGTACTAATCAGCATCAATCTCATGATATGGAAGCAGCCTGCTGCTGCTGTAGCTACGCCTGCCAAACCTACGCCAGCAGCTCGTCCGCCACCGCCACCGGCGCTCCTGATGAACCGCTTGAACAGAATGCGCAAGCCCATTGCGCCCACACCCAAGGTGCGCCTTGCCGACGAGATCGAGTACAATCAGGCGTACGCTCGCAACTTGGCCGCCTCTGCTGCTGCTTCGAGCACAACGGCAACAACAGCTGCAAAGGTGTGGGTGAGCTCGATGCCTGGCAGCCCGTTGTCGATTGCCTCTCGGCAGCAGGTGTTCGAGCGCTTGCGGGAGCTCTACATGGCGCGAGACTCGAAGCTCTCGTTCAACGACGCACAGGAGCAGGTACGCCTGCTGCGCCGCGGCTCGTCGGTCAGTCGCGTGAGCTGACTCAAGATACAGGCGCTCGTCGAGGAACAGCGGATCGCGTCGCAGTCCGACAGCAAAAGCCTGTACCGCAACCTGTGCGCCCACGTGTTCAAGCAGCTGCGCACGGCCGCGCCTCCTGCCTCGGACCTGGCACCTGGCGACTCTCCCACTCCCGCTCCCGCTCCCTCGTCGGCGGATGCCAAGCCCACGTGATCTTCTCCTTGGTCTTGAGTTCATACACATACACACACACTTTGTAACACATCGTGACAGCTCGCGCGCCGCTACTGAGTTCGGCACACGTCAGCACCCTCGCGCATCATGGCCTCTTGCTCCTCGGCGGTCGGCACGTAGTTTGGCGGTACCACCACGCCGTTCGGGAGAGTGAAACCACCGCCTGCCGACGGAGTGACGCCACCAACTGCGTGCGTTGGTGCGGGTTGCTGTTGCTGTTGCTGCTGCGTATCGTGGAAGAACGGGTCGGCTGCAATGAAGCCACGCGCCCAGTCGTCCGCCACATGGCGAGGCTCCGAGTGCGCCACTGTTCCACTTGATGGATAGGGAGGAACTGTCGGCCACCATTGATGGGTTGCATTAGGTTTGCGCTCGACAAAGCATGCGAGAGATCATGCGGGAGAGAACAGCGCGTACCTGCTGGCGAATAGTACGACGACGACGCAGCACTGTTGGGCACTTCCGTGGACGGCATCGAGCTCGAGTATGCATACGGTGGAGACCCGAACACCGCACCTACTGCAACCGGCTCTCCTCCTCCTCCGCTGCCATCGAGCGGTGGTGGCGGAGCACTTGGCAGCGGCGGAACATGTTGTTCGTCTGCCTCCTGCTCGCTCACCGACGGCAGGTCGAGTTCACTCATGTAATCGAGTGGTTTGAGTTCGATCGCATGCGGTGCGAGTGAGTGCACGAGATCCACGAGCTGCTTGTACTCGGCCAGCAATCGAACCACAAGGTGTGGCGCAAGGAGGTTGGCGTGTTCGACCTCGGAGAAGTGACACTCGAGTGCTGGTGGTGCTGCTTGAGGTACTGCTGTTGATGCTGCTTGTTGAGCAACCTCGACGCTCGAGACGCTCGAGACGCTAGAGTCGGTGCTGGTGTTGGTGCAGGCGCTCTCCCTGATTGACTCGAACAGCGACGGAATCGGCATAGGATGCGAGGACCCGAGCTCTGGAACTTCGCTAGACTCTTCGACACCGTCGTCCACGAGTCTCGTTGGGACAGCTGCAGCGGTGGCGGTGGTGGTGGCGGTAGTGGTGCTGTCTGTTGGTGTTGTTGCTGCTGCTGCTGTTGCCGTTTCACTCACCGCGCCAGATCCATCATCAGAAGGTTGCTCTGCGGCCGCTGGTGCATCTTTCGATTTCTTTTGTGGTCGCGCTGGAATCGGTATCAAATCGCGCTGTTCCGGCGTGATCTCGCCTCGCATCAACCTACTCGCGCAACAACCTGTGTGAGTCAGGCTTGCTGCTGCAACAGCACCGGACGCACCCTCGGCGACGCACTTGTCGAACAGCGCCTGGTCGAGATTCAGCGCCTCGGGCGTGACGTTCTCGAGAAAGTACACGGCCGACTCGAGCATCGTCAGGTAGTAGAACGCCTCCGAGAGGTCTTCGGTCCGCTCGCAGAAGCGCTTAATGTACTCAATGTTCGAGTGCACGTTGGCCGGGTTGGCGTGCAACACCGCGTAAATAAAGTGCGGCAAAAAGTCATCTGCCGACGACACGGCGCCTTTGCTGCTGAGCAAGACTGAGTTGGTGTGAATGTGTGTCGAGCGGCACAATCAGCCATCACCGCCGTCATCATTATCATCATCATCATCCACAACAGAGCAAGTTGCGTACAAATGATCGCCTTGCAGCACGTGAGCAGGCTCTCGAGCTTGGCACGAGGATACTTGCGTTGGTTCATGGCATTCAATTCTGCTCGGCACCATTCACTCAACAATGGGTTCTGGAGAGAGAGCAACAGTAAATCGACATACCATCCTTGGTGGCAGCCCACACCGAATCTTCCCAGCCGTCGGAAAACACATCGAGGTGCTCGGGTCGCACAAACCACAGCTTCGCAAGCTTGGTAGCACACTCTCGATCGGCTTGCTTGTCGCATGGCAGGCCAAAAATGCTGTATCAATCAGGGTATGAGTGGATCTCACGGTGACCGTACGTGACACTCGTACAACTGCCAGACTCCAACGACGACGCACTGGTTGTGTATCGAGCCAAGCACGAATTCGACCAAGCACTCACGCGCCACCGTCACCTCGTCCTTGGGAGCGCTCTTCCACAGCTCGTGGCGCATCATGTTGGTCGTAGTCTGCATGGATGCGAGAGTGAGACAGCAGCGCGCTCAGACTCCTGCTGAGCTCCTGCGCGTACCGATGAGATGAACATGTTCACCGTACGCTCACACTCGAGTGGATCAGTCACCGGTGCCTTGGTGAAACGCTTAATGAAGCGCAGCAGGCTCATGCGCAGATCCTTAGACTTGGGGCCGTTCATCTTCTTTTCGAAGAGCTCGCGTAGGTGCTGCCGGTTGCTCGTCTGCAATGCCAAGGAGTTAGCAACAGAGTGGATCGCGGTGCGGTCGGTGCGATGCGGTCGGTACGATGCGATCGTGCTGTGGCACGTGTCTTCATACCGATATCTCAGGGTCTTGCTCGTCGGCATTGCTCGACGAGACGAGCGTATCGTCGGAGGGTGCCTTGCGATCGGTCTCCGACAGCCACAGGTAGTCGCTGATGAACAGCAGGCAGATGCTGGGTCGATTGCCGAGCCTCACCTGGCCTTCGCGTAGGATGTGTATCTTCTTTTGTTGCGCGTTGTTGGCGACCGTACTATCGGTCGGTTGAGACAACGCACTCGGGTCACCACTGGCATGCTCATCTCCAGCTACTGCGCTCGGTGATGCCGATGCCGAGGCATTATGCTCCGAGTCATTGCCACTCTCGGGCTCGGGCTCGACATAGTAGGGATTGTAGATCAAGGTCAACGTGTCGTGGTTGCGTGCAAAGCGCCCAATGATACCGTTGAGCGACTCAAACACTCGACGATTCGGTGCCACCAGCTGTGCGAGCGTCGGCGTCGACGACGACGGAAGCGCGACATCAGCAAGCAGCAGCGACGACGACGAGGACGAGGACGCCAGCGGGCGGGGAGAAGTCGGTGGCGAGAGCGGAATGGAGCCAGCCCATGCAGTGTCGAGGCCGTCGTCGTGCGGATCCTTGAGTACCACCAGATGCGTGCTGATGAACGCGTCGGTGATGATGCAAGTCGCGAGTGCCACGTCTTGCGGCACGAGCAGAATCGCCTGCTGCGCCACGGCCGAGTCGAGCAGCGAGGCCAGCTCGTCGATGCGCTTGTCGATGGCCTTGAGCATGCGGTTGTTCTCGAGCTCGTAGGCGAAGAAGCCGCGCGACGTGCCATCGCTGCACGCTGCCTCGACATTGCGCAAGGCGCCCTTGCTACTGACGACTTGCGGCACGATTGCCGGCTGCGACACCGAGTTGCGTTGCGCGCGCTCTCTCGGCGACGTGATGCCACCAGCACCATTGCTGCTTCCGCCGTCGCCTGGAGCGTTCGGTGCGTTGGTGGCACTCGCCGCACTGCCGCCGGCCCAGCTGGGTAGCCGCTCGAGCAGGAAGTTGCTCAGCGACAAGGACGGTCGCCGCGTATGCGAAGCCGAAGAGGATGGCGCCGAAGCTGCAGACGACGGCGTCGAATGTGGTGTGGCGGTGGTGGCAGCATTGGGCGAATGCGGTGGCGCGGCGGCGGCGGCGGTGGTGGTTGCGGCTGTCGGCGGCGGTTGCACGCCACTCGAGGCGGCGATGGTTCGCGGCCTCGATGGAATGTTGGTGCTGTACAAGGTGCCCGATGGTGCACTTGACAAGGATGCCACTGGCGACGCAATCATCGATGACGGCAACGATGACGATGTCGATGATGAAGACGACATCGAGGCGGCCGACGACGAGAACTGCTTCTGCACGATCGTGGCACCACCGGTGGCAGGCGCAGGAGCGAGCCCGTGCTGCACCAGCGACCGTGGTTGTAGGCCCGAGATTGGCACCGTCTGCCGAACACCGCCCATGCCACCGACGCTGCCGCTACTACTCGGCGGTGCAAAGGACCCCGACACCGAGAGCGGTGAAGCACCGCCGCCGCCGCCGCCGCCGCTGGGAGTACCGGGCGTGACGTACACGGGGCGCGCTGCCAGCACCGAGGCGTACGCAGCCGGCGAGTACTGCTTGACCGAGAGCGGCGTCGAAGCTGCGGCGGAGGCCGGAGAGAAGCTGCCGTACGGTTGTTGGAGCTGCGGTTGCATCGGTGAGGCTTGTGCTTGCGAGAGCTGCATCTGCTGCAGCAGCTGGTGGTGTTGCTGCTGTTGTTGCAGCAGTTGCTGGTGCTGCAGATAGCGCGTCAACGAGTCCTGCGACGTCGGGGGAGGCGCCGCAAAGCCACCCGATGTCGTCGCCATCATGTGCGCCATGGGCATCGAGCCAGGCGGGGCGGCAGTGGGTGACGGAGTGCCCATACTCACGTACGGCATGGTGCCGGGAGGTGGGGCTCGCGTGCCGCCAGCCAGCGAGCTCGCGTACGGCGTCGGAGGCGCAATCGAGACTCCTCCTCCTCCTCCTCCTCCTCCAGAGCCAGACTGGTGATAGTTGAAGGCTGCCGGAGGATGCTGGGGTGTGTAGGGAGGCGGGAGATCAGCCATCACAGCGTGAAGGAACGACGCAGCAGAGCGCGCTACCTGGTGCGCGAGAGCAAGCGAGCGACCAAATGATGAACGAGCAACTCGCACCACGCGCCAGCATCGCATCTCACCATCAAATATCATCATCAGCATCAGCGTATTGTGTTGCTTTAAGAAATCTGAACTACATGTACAAACACAAGTATATCTACACTACACGCGGTCGCTGCGGCAGCCACTATACTCCTCTCGTATGCTCGTCGGGGGGCTGCTCAACGCCGCCTTTCTGCGGCAGCCGATGCTTCTGCCGCGGCGGAGGTGGTCCAGCTAGGTAGCTTTGGCGACAGGCGTGTTCTCTTCAGCCTCACGCACGTCACCGTCCTGCTCTCCTCCGTCTTCTTGATGGTTGTCGTCGTCATCGTCGTCATCGTCATCGTCGTCATCCTGGTCGGCCACGTCCCGCTCGATCGTGCTGTCGGTGTGCGCCGTAAGCGCTGTCGTTGCTGCCACGGCGTTGGCGCTGTCCAGGACTGCTGCCGCAACCGTCGGCGTCATCGCCGCTGACGAGGTCGATGCCACGGACGACAGCGACGACGACGACGAGGAGGACGATGAGGACGACCACGACTCGTTGGTTGGCGACACTAGTTCGACATCACCGGTCGAGATCGAGAGCGCGAGGTGCACGCTCGAGCTCTCGAGCGACCGGCTCGGCATGACGGCCAAGCGCTGTGACGAGGAACGCTCACCACTGCCGGCTCCGTCGGCTTCGGCAGCGCCTCGTGCACCACCGACGTCCTCCTCGCCATCGGCTGGCAACGAGCGGCTGAAGAGCTCGGGCGCCGAGGTCGAAGACGGAATCACGACCACGGCCACGGTCGGCGTGTCGATCGACGTGATGGCCGCCGCGCCTGCCAGATGCATCTGAAGCAAGTCATCGGCCTCGTCGGTCGTGGTGGCGACACTCGCCGCTGGCGCGCTGATGGTCGGCATCACGTTGGCGGCCGAGGAATCGGGGCCTGCTGACGCGCTCGCCGACGCGGTCGGAATCGAGGCGTGCGCTGCGTCACCGCTAGCGGCTGCCGTGGCACCACCAGGCGTACTCGATGACGATGCGACGGCGCGTACCGGCTTGGGCGGGATCGGCGGTGGCGTTGCTTTGGTGACTTCGCCGCCCGCTGCTGCCGCTGCCGCTGCCGCCGCTGCTGCTGTGCTCGAGATCACACTCATCGGCGTCGATGGCGGCGGCGGAATAGGCGGCGGGCTGGTGGCTACAGTGACGGGCGCAGGCGAGGCGTCCTTCTTTCGCTGGCTGGGCTTGAAGATCTTGTTCAGCGTCTTGGGTAGGCCCTTGCGCTTCTTCTTATCGCCAGTGAGCGACGATGGGCTGCCGGCGGTATTGGCCGCTGCATTGGAAGCAGGAGCAAGCGACGCTGGCGAACTGGTGCCACTCGTAGTTGCCACGGGACTCGTACTGTTGGCGGCGGCGGCGGCGGCGGTGGTGGCAGGTGCAGCCGCGGTGCCGCTCGTGCCACCGCTGCCGCTGCCGGCTGGCGGTGGCTGTGCTGCCAAGGCTCCGGCCGACAGAGTGGGCGAGCTCGTCGAAGCTGGTGGTCGCGGCGAGATGATGGCGTTGATGGCTGACGAGGTCTGCGGTGAGGTCGACAGCAAACTCGAGGTCGAGCTCGAGCTCGAGCTTGCCATTGAGGTTTTGGCACGTTGCCGCAGCGCTGACGAACTGCCTTCGTCATCATCGTCGAGGAGGTGTAGTGCGTCGAACTCGGCAGCGTCCATGTGGCCGTGGTGGTGATGGTGGTGATGGTGGTGTTTCGAAGGAGCCGAGAGATTGATGGTAGCGCGCGAGCTCTTGCTGCGGCCTCCAGCTTGTTGCTGTTTGCCATCACCGCTACCGCCGCCGCTACCGCCACCACCGCCACTGCTGATGGTGCTGCTGCTGGAGCTACCTCCTCCTGATCGAAGGCCACTGTTACGCTCGGCCGATTCGATGAGTAAGCTCTCGAGCGAGCGCTTGCTCTGCGACGTTGTCGGCGCTACAGCTGTTGGTGTCGCCGTCGTCGGAGTGGTCGACGCCGACGTACCACTGGCCGCCAGGTCACCGACGACCGCCTTGACGATCGTTGCTGCATCGCCAGGCGTGGTGGCGGCGACAGCGCCGGCGGCTACCACTCCAGCCGGGTCGGATGTCGATCTCGTGCGCAGACACTGCTCGCCTGCCGTTGCTGCAGGCTCGGGCGTGACTGCATGTCGCGATGCGTCTGCGGCGCCGGGTGCATCGAGCTGCTCATCTCCTTGACCGGCGGGCTCGGTACTCAGGTTGGCTGCTTTGGTCGGTGAGCCGTCAAGCAGCGACGATGCTGTGGAAGCAGTCGTAACAGGAGCAGGCGACGCCAACGGCGGTGGCACGTATGGCGACGGCGGCGGCTGCTGGGGCAGCAAGACCGACGAAGGTGGCGATGAGGAGGCCGATGACGACGACGGCGACGGTGGCGGCGATACTGAAGGCGACAACGGCGGAGAGGTGACGACGATGGTAGCGCCCGAGGCCGGGCCGGACAGGTCGGCGGCGGCATCGTTGCTCAAACCGGAGAACATCAACGAGGAGGTTGAAGTGCTGATGGCTTGGGTGGTTGCGGGACCGTCCGCGAGCTCAATATCGTCGTCAGCGAGCTCGGCCACCACGCCCACCACCGTAGTTGCGTCGACGGCCGGTAACAGATCGTCTTCGAGCAGCAGCACGGCTTCATCAGGGCAGCAGGTGCGCAACAGCACATCGATCGAGCCGTCGTCCTTGGCTCGAGCGCCGCCACTCAACAGTGCCACGCACGCCTCGGAGTTGCGCCGCAAGGCGACATCGAGCGGCGAATCTCCGAGCAGGTCGAGCAACTCGGTCGGGTTGGCGTCCTTCTCGCACGCCTTGAGCAGAATCGACAAGCTGCGCTGGTGATTGAAGAAGGCCGCGTAGTGGTACGCGGTCCACGACTGCAGGTCCGAGAGGTACAGGTTGGCGCCGTTGAGCACCAGCGCTTGCACGTACAGGTGCCGATCGGCGATCGTGGCTGCGTGTAGCGCCGTCTGATAGCTGTGCGAGCGGAACTGGTAGTTGGGGTTGGCACCGTAGAACAACAGCCGCACCAGCTGCACCACGTCGACCTCGGCATTGGTGTCGGAGATGAGGCTCCACAGTTTCTGTGGTGGCAGTGAGTCGAGAGGTTTGTTTGGTACCGTCAGCTCAACGTTGATCGGGCAAGCGAGCGAGCGAGCGAGATGCTGTTGCTACGTACGTCGGTCACCTTAAAGTGTCGAGAAACCGGAGGAGTAAACTCACGCAGTTGATACTTGGCCTTGATCCAGTTCTCGCGCTCGGCACGCGATGAGCTTGGGGTCGGTTTCTCATAACCGGGTTTCAATACTCGCTCGATCGCTTGGTTGATTCGTTCATTGCCCAAGCAAAGCATATACTAAACACGAACGTACCAACAAGCGAGAGAGAGAGAGAGAGAGCTCTTGTGAGTAGCAGTACGTGAACAACCGTACGCCGCAGCGTGTCGCGTACCTCGAGCAATCGCGAATCCCAATTATCGAGCGTAAGCGAACGAACTTTGGTAATGTGGCTGCCGAGACTGCGATGAACTCCAGAGCATTCAAGGCACAACAGGATACCGAGATTGATCGAGGCCCATGTCGGGTCGGCATCGCTACAGTCGGCGCACTTGGTATTGCCTGGAACCGAGTACAGAATACGCAGCACCTTCTCGTTTTGCTTACGCGTCTCAATGGTCTGCTCGAGAGCACACTGGTAAGCTCAAGGAACAAATGCGAGAGAGAGAGAGAGAGAGCGCGCACGCGTGGGGCAAAACATACAGCTTGCTTTGTGAGGTCGGAGCATTGCTCGTTGAGCGAAACGCCAATGGCCTCGTTCAAGGCCGATAGCCACAGATCGAGATCGGTCTCATTCTCGGCCTGAAGAACCAGAGGCTTCTTTTGACCTGTGTGACACGTCGGTGTAGCACCACAAGCGTCAGTCAGTAAGTCAGGTCGTGTATCGGCTGGGTGTAGCGATCAACCACACGTACTCGGCGTGAGGATCTCGAATAGCAGGCGTTTCTTGAGCGATGGGCGCACGTGGCACAGAGACAAGACGATGGCCGTGTCTGGATCGTAGTCTTTGTCGGACTTGTAACTGTGGAGCGTGTGCTCCGACAGCACGAACCACTCCTTGCTCCAGCCGTTCGAGCGCTTGACGTAGAGATGGCCCTCCTTGGCGTAGGGGCAAGCGAGTTTCTGCAAGGTTTCGATTTTCTGCTCGATGGTGATGGCCGTGTGCGTATGCGTTAGGGTTAGGGCCGAGAATTGGAATGCAAGAGATAGAGAGCGAGCTTGCGCGTGTACCATCTCGACATTTTCGATCTGGGGCAGCACCTCCACCATTGCGTGGTAGGCCTTGCCAAAGTACGAGAAGCTTGCGCGCATCGATGAGACCAAGTAGTTGAGCACCTTAGTCTGCTTCTTCTGCTCGAGAATCTCGCGTGCGTTCTGGAACGCAACCATGCCGTCGACCACCTTCTGGAGAAGCCGAAATCGCCGCGTGTGCGTGTTCGAGGTGAGCACAAGGCACGTACAAAAGGCGGTTCGAGACACGCCGAAAGCTCTCACGTACCGGTGGCAGCTTTTGATTGGGTGGCTTGCCGATCGCGGCAGCATCGCCCTTGGCTGGTGTTTCCAGCATGCTCTCGTACTCCCGCACGGCACGTTGCAAGCGCTGTCGTGCGTACTGGAGCATGAAAAACACACACGCACACACACGTGATTGTGAGTGTACAACGATCGAACGATCGATGGCAAGAAAGGAGAGTGACTGGTTGGCTGGGTAGGGTTGGTGGTGGGGCGCATCACGTACGATCGATTCAGCAAAGTCATACTCGACAAAGTTGGCTAGCGGTTTCGAGAAATCGCGCCCAAACTGATACAACTGTGTAGCGAGCAAGCACTAAGCACGTGGAACGCTCGAGACAACGAAGAGCACAGTCTGGAGACGCTCTCGAGACGTACCATTCGTTTCTGCAAAAAGGCAATGGTCTTGAAGGCCTTGCCAAAGACCTGCGCAAACTCGGCGAGCGACTCGTCTGCGCCGGCGAGCGGTGCGACGCTGGTGATGGCATCGGCAAGAGCCAATCCAGCCGAGGTGAACTCTGCAACCACCAAGTCGTTGTAGCCGTGTATCAGGTAGAGGATCAAGGAGAGAGCGCGCACGCCTACAACAGAGCCAGAGCGAGAGCGAGAGAGTATCGAGGTGCACACGACGCACCAGTGCCACTCTCCAGCCACTTTTGCGATAGCTTCGTAACGACCGATACCGACTCTCGGAACTTCTTATCATGCTGTACGAGGAAGTACGCAGCCATCGAGCAACAAGGTACCGAGTGCGAGCGCCCGCGTCGACATGGAGCTGCGTGAGTGTCGAGGCCCAAGCAATGCCGCTCGCACTGCACCACCACCACGCGGCGCGCGCGCGTACGTACATCGTAAATCTTGGCTGCCTTGTCGAGCAGTGTAGCGCACGAGTCGTCAGCCGAGAAGGCAGGTGGTGCCGTCGGCGCCGCCATGCTCGGACGCCGCGGTGTGCTCGGCTTCTTGCGCCGGAGGTGGCGGTGTTGCTGGTGCTGGTGGTGTTGCTGTTGCTTCTACGAGTGGCGCTGCTCACCACTGCCGCCTCCACCGCCTCCACCAAGCAAGCAGGCGCAATGTGATAGCGTGGCGGCGACAGGAAGCTCGCTGGCGGCGAGGATCGTCGGGCCGGTCGGAAGGCGGGGCTCGAGAGCGGGAGGAACGACGACGACGAGGAGGCAAAGGCGGTAAGGAGGAGGAGAGGCGAAGACACAACAACAACAAGAGGACGACGAGGAGGCTTTGGTGGTGTTGTTGCTCTCTTTCGGCGACAGCGGCTCCTCTGCTTCTTCCGCTCCTCCTGAGGCTTTGCTCTACTGCTGCGAAATATCTGCGCCCGGCTTCGTGGTTGGATTGGATTTTTTGGTTGTGTGCGTGCCAGAGCCAGAGCTGTACTTGAAATAACTGCCTCGAGACAACCTCCCACCTCACGTCCGGATCTGTGTGCCGGCGTCGCGGTGTGAGGCGAGCTCTACCACTACTTCCGCTTCTCCCGCACGCTCATGTGCCACAGCGGTTGCAACCGCGACAACACGGCCAGGTGCAGCGGCAGCGCGCTCTGCCTCTCGGGGAACCGTGGGCTGACGTTCAACCACGACAGTGCATGGTACTGCCACACAATATCGCGGAGCGTCTCGCGGTGCATCGCTCGAGTTCCCGCCGCCGCCGGCGGCAAGGTGGCACTGCTCGCCGCCGCTGCCGCTCCTCCCTCGACCTCCATGGCGTCGTTGCTCAGTGGCGTCGTGGCAACCGTTGCGGCGGTTTTGCGCTTCCATGCGAGATGTAGCGATACCTGTCGAGCAACGCAATCAT
>ERZ778026.3929-NODE-3929-length-12262-cov-9.637012_pt1 | contig 12262 bp, 17 predicted proteins | sample MGYA00375756_ERZ778026 | MGnify/ENA primary metagenome ERZ778026 (study PRJEB29350, sample SAMN05389820) | bioreactor metagenome | isolation source: Ammonium sulfate bioreactor | place: South Africa: University of Cape Town | collected 2014-02-18 ... | reverse complement strand
TGTGGCGCCGAATCCGTGGAGCAGTCGTATGAATCATCCGAGCTTGCATTGTTGCCGCTTCCTCAAGCCTTTGCCGTACGTGAGCCATGCTGATGACCGACACCTCATTCAATTGCTCGTACTCACTCAGTTGCTTCCCTGCTTGATCAATCGGTGTGGCTCCACGCATCTGCAGAACCAGCTGTACGGGCAGCTGTTCACATACCTCGCTGACCAAGACGTGATTCCCATCGGCCTGTACCGCTGTGCCGACGCCAAGCTCTCGACCCGTCCGTTCGTCTTCACCAATCCGCCACCGGCGACGCTGCTCCACAAGGGCGACTTTGTGTTCGTGCTGCCGCCGCCGCAATCCGAGCTGTCGCTCGATCCCGACACCCTCAACTATTTATTCTGCGTGCCGGAGCCGACGCGAATGCCGAGCTCCGACGATGCAGCAGCAGCAGGAGGAGGAGGAGGCCCGGCTCCGAGCTCGCTCACCATCAACTCGAGCATGAGTACCAGCTCGAGCATCAATTCCGTCGAGTCAACGAATGACAGTGGCGTCGAGATTACGATCGAGATTGCACCGGAGAAGCGAGAGTGATGTGTGTGCGAGGCGCGACACTTGCGCGAACTAAACGACCATCGTCAGTCTGCTCGTCCCGCGCTCCCTCTCACACGCCCGCACACAAATGAGCGACGACGATCATAGTGGTAGTGGCAATAGTAGCAGCAATAGTAGCAGCAGCAGCGATACGGAGCAGCCATCGCCACGAGCCGCGGCGGGTATCCACTTGTTCCGAGCAGCGCTGCCACAGTATCGCTCGATCGAGGACGCAGCCGATCTCTTTGAGCAATGCGAGAACATCGTCGTGCTCACGGGGGCTGGAGTATCGGTCTCGTGCGGCATCCCGGACTTTCGCAGTGCAGGTGGAGTCTACGATCAAGTATGTTGGAGCTCCGATGGCGCCAGCTCATGATCGAACGACGCTCACTGCGTTCTCGTTGTCGGGGGCACACGAACGCGAATGGCATCAGATCGCACAGCGACATCAGCTGCCACAACCTGAGTGTCTCTTCGACGTGAACTACTTTCGTATCGATCCGCAACCCTTCTATTCATTCGCCAAGGTGTGCTCAAATCATGGGTGATCGATCAAAAGGGTCGTCGTGAGAGTATCGAGGCTGACGGACCTACGACGACGATCAATGTCGCGTGATGCTGCTGGCGCAAGGAGCTGTACCCTGGCAAGTATCAACCTTCTCTCACACATCGCTTCATACGACTGCTCGAACGCAAGGGCAAGCTGTTGTGCAACTACACGCAAGTATGTCGTTGGCTCACGATCATGCTCGACGAGCCAACGCTACCTACGACTCAATGGGATCGAATGCTTGTGCTCGAGCCACGCAGAACATCGACACTCTCGAGCACGTCGCAGGCATTCGCCGAGTCGTCTACTGCCACGGCTCGTTTGCAACTGCATCATGTATGCGATGCCGCCTACGAGTTGCAGGTTCAGCAATCGAACAAGAGATCAAGAGCTCGGTATGAGTCGATCGATGGCTGTAGCGCTCTCTCTCGAATGCTGATCGGATCTGAGCGAATGGCAGACCGTCCCTTACTGCAAGCGCTGCCGCAAGGGCGTCATGAAGCCAGGTACGCTATCGATCGACGATCGACGGTCTCTCGGTCTCGGGACACCACGGCTCATGAGTCTATCCGCCAATCTTGCGCGTCGTTCGCGCTGTAGACATTGTGTTCTTCCACGAGCCGCTGGACGATGCCTTCTTCGACTATCTGCAGGACGACATCAAGAAGTGCGACTTGCTGCTGGTCATGGGCTCATCGCTCAAAGGTACGCGAGGGCACCGCTATCAGCGAGCAGAATCAATGATCGACCATGGCGATGGCTGGTGTTAGTGCGCCCGGTGTGTCTGGTGCCGTCGATACTCGATCCATCGGTGCCGCAGATCCTGATCAACAAGGAACTCGTTGCTGCCACTCCGTTCCACGAGTTTGGTGCGCTAGCAAGCTCGAAGCGAGTGATCGAGCAGGCGATGATCATTGCTATCAAGTAGGAGCCGATTGGCTGATGTGAGATCGTCGTGTGACAGATATCACACTTCTCGGTGATTGCGATCGGGTCGTCACTCGCATCTGCAAGATGCTTGGTTGGAGCCTGGACGACTCGTGGGAGACCGGGCCTGATGAGCGGTTCAGGCCGTTCCGCGAGAACCTCGTGGAAGCGCCGCAACGATCGTTGCTGCACAGCAGCCAAGCGGAGCTCGATGCCTCGATGGGCGACGATGGCTACTACGATTCGAACGAGTTTGTACCGAGCAGCAGCAGCGACGACGATGACTCGGAGTACTCGGAGGACTGATGCGATCGATCGACAGGCTCAGCTTGTATTGAAAGAAATACACGTATCAGCGCGAGCTCGACGGCCACAGGTAGGTGTGTGGCTGACGTCGTGCTCGCGGCTGATGCTCACTCGAAATGATCGGCTGCGAGTGCGACGGTCGGTCGCGTGCCGAGGGCGAGCTCGAGCTCGCTCAGTAACCGAGTGCCTTCTTGACTCGCTCTGCGTGTAGTCGAGCTTGCTCGTCTTGCTGCTCGCCATCATCCTCACCGTCATCATCGCTGCTTGCAGCGGCGTTGGCGGTGGCTTTGCTCGTGACACTCGGTTCGGTGGAGCTGGAAGATGCCGTAGACGATGCCGGTGGCGTATCGTTGGTTGTCGCAGCCGTCGCAGCCGTGGTGCCCGCGGTAGCAGCAGCTCCGCCTCCACCAGCAGCACCAGCAGCAGCATAATAGGCAGCCCACGCAGCATAGTAGTCATAGCTGGCTTGGTCTCCAGCAGCCGTGGAGCCCTGTGGATACTGCGCATCGGTGTTGGGATACGAGTAGTCGGCCGTGGTTGCCTGGCCGTCCTGGCCCTCTTGCACCCACTTGTAGCCGCCGATCGCCGGCGTCGAGCCGCCGTCGGAGCCGAGTGCTTGCTGTTGATACTCGGGCTTGAGGTGTTCGGATGCAATCTGCAGATACTCTTGTCGATACTGCTGCATGTACCGTAGGTAGTTGGCCATCTGACGAGCGTAGTAGCCACCGGAGCTCGTGCCACCAACGGCTTGTTGGTACTGCTGGAACTCCTCCGAGTACGGATGCGGATAGGGCACGGGATCAGCGGCAGCAGCTGCGACGTCCAATCGAGGTGAGTACTCGATAGGCGCTGCTCGCATCATCTGCACCACCAATGCGATCATCATGGCGTGGTACCTTGCTCAGCGTAGAGATACTCGGGCACTCCCTCCTCGCGAAAGGTCGACGAGATGGCCTCGACGGCCTGCTGTGTGACACGCATCTCGGTCGCGACCTTGGCCGTGGGATTGGGATCGTCGTGCGCCCATCGCACGTTCAACGTCTCGCCATTGCCAATGTCCTGATCGGCGAGCGCCTCCTTGGCGAACTCGGCCGACGATCGCAGCGTGAATCGCACGAAGGCAATCATCTTGCCCCAAATGATGCGAACTGCTCCAACGAGAGACGATGAGCCCGAGCGATGCATCTTGGGATGGCTCTCGCGTCTGTGTACGTACCGTACTCGACAGGTCCGTACTCTTCGCACACCTCCTTGAGCACTCGCTCGAGGTTGCCGCCGCCGGCAGGACGCTTGACTCCGCCGAGATACAGCGTCTTGCTCTCGCGATTGAAGTTGCCCGTGCCGCCCATATCCTCTCGATCGGTGCTGCATTCGATTCGAGAGCGAGGAACGTCAGCCTCAAACACACACACGCACACACACGCACGCACACACGTCGAGGGTAGATAGTCTCCACGCCGGCATTCACATACGCATGGCGATCTCGGCCAAAGATATCATTGGTCAGCGGGAGAGTCTTCTCGTCCTCGGCCGTCGGGATGCGATGGTAGTAGGTACAGTTGGCGCCCTGGATGCACTTGCCTCGAGCAAAGTACAGGCAGATGTACTGGTGCTGCTTGCTCGCCATCAGATCGGCCTTGGTCTCGCCCGAGTCGGTCGAAGGTCGACATCGTGGGTTGCTTCATCGAGTGAGCGAGAGAGATCGAGTTCGAGGTGCACCATGGTCAGCTGATGATAGATATGGCTGGCTCTCTCTCTCACGATCGATATCAACGAGCGCGATCTCATGTATACATACGTTGGCTTCATGCGCTTGTCGGGACGATCGCCGAGGTACTTGCCATACCAGATGTTGTACTCGCGGCCTTCGGTATTGATGAACGGTGTATCGATCTCATCGGCTTGCTTGCGCGCCGGTCGCTTGCGCTTACCGGCCGTGAGTTCGTCTGCCATTGTGCGTGCGTGTGTATCAAGCGCTTGGTGTTCGTGTAGTGACCCGAAAGCTGCGAGCCGATCGAGAGATTGACACGATCGAGCAAGAAGTACGGGGCGAGGGCGAGGTGATGGGCGCGCGAGCGGAGCAGTGAGCAACTGAGAGATGATGCGATCGATCTCTCGATCTCCACATCGCCATCGAGAGATCGAGAGATGGTTGGTTGGAATGCATAGATAGTCACTTTATACTGGAGAGATAGATAGTAAGGTGCTTGCTTTGTGAGGGTGTGTAGGTGTATGCGTGTGTGTAGGGTGTGGTGCTGGGGATCTATGTACACAAGACTCGCCATCGGCACTAGCCGGTAGTCTTGAGTCACCACCAAGGAGTGAGTGTGTTTGTGGGTGCATATGGAATGCAAGAGAGAGCGAGAGATTGATGGCGCGATTGCGCAATCGAGTAAACACAATACGAAATGCTAGAAGAGAGTGAATGAGTGAGCAAGCATGAAAGACTTGGCGTACGGCTGTACGACAGGTTGAGTGGGGCGCGACCCGGTCGGTAGATAGCAATCGAACGAGATCGGCCTCGAGCGGGCGGCGGTAACGGCAGGTTCAAGGGTTTACGACGAGATGGTCTCGAAGCGAGCCTTGACGGCATCGAAGCTCTTGAACGTGTAACCGATGAAGGGGATGTCGATGGCGTTGAGTCGACGCGTCGGTCGGTGGTGCTCGTCGCCCGTGTAGGTGCGATCGAACGACTCAGTGTCGGGCTCGACCTCGGGCTCCTCCTCGTACTCCTCAAAGTGTGCCGTGTCGGTGGGCGAGCTCAGGAATGGCACGACGGGAGCCGGCGAGCGGCGAATCTCGTCCCAGTTGATGCCAGTAAAGAACGGATGGGCCTTGATGTCCTCGACGCTGTTGGCTCCCAAGCGCAAGTGCTGGTCATCGAGCAGTCTGGAGCAGAGAGAAACGGCCACATTGATTAGTACCGGCGCCACGCACTGACGCCATCGGCCGCCACATCGACGCACCTCATGATCAGATCCTGCGCCTCGGGAGACAGCGACGCCTCCTCAGGGAAGCGCAGCGTCTCCTTGAAGTTCATGATCTTTCGGTAGGTCTCCTGCGGAGTCTCCGAGCAGAACGGCGGGTAACCGACGAGCATCTCGTACATGATGACTCCGACCGACCACCAGTCGCACTCGCGACTGTATCCCCGTTGCATAAACACCTCGGGAGCAATGTAGTCGGGCTGTGGGTGCGACAGTAGAGCGAGTGAGTGCGTGAAAGAGAGACTCGCACGTACGGACGCATGCTCGTGCGATAGCAACATACCGTGCCGACGGTCGAGTAGGCCAGAACCTTTCGCTTCTTCTTCCACGACTCGAGTCGCTCCTGACGGCTCTTGTACTCGCGATCACTCTGCTGCAACTCGCGGGATTGGTTGTGCAGCTTCTTGTAGAGTGCCGTGAGTCGGTTGGTCTGCAAGCCGGTGCACAGGCCAAAGTCCGAGAGCTTGATGTGGCCCTCCTTGTCGACCAGCAGATTGTCGGGCTTGATATCACTGTGTGCAATTGACGAGGCATCAGCATCGCAAGCGAACGAGCGAGCGAGCGACGGTGCGAACACGTACCGATGGATATAGTGGAGCGCATGGATCGAGTTGATGGCGAGAATGGTCTCGGCAATGTAGAAGCGCGTCCAGTCCTCGGGGAAGGTGTCGTACTTGATGAGCATGGTCATCATGTCGCCGCCAGGAATGTACTCCATGATCAGGTACAGGAAGTCCTGGTCCTGGAACGAGAAGTACAAGTTGACGACCCACGGATTGTAGTTGTAGACCGAGTTGTTGTCGGCCAACAGGTCGCGCTCGGCGCGCACGTGTGTGATCTGTGTGCGTGTGTGAGAGTGAGATAGATGCGCGCGCGCGCACATAACGGAACGGCAACGGCAAGCGGGTCAGCGAGAGGCCCAACGCGACCAGGCGGCCTCGCGGCGATGCGCTCGCGCTCGTCGTACTTGGTCCTTGCGGATCATCTCGGACTTTTTGAGCTTCTTCATGGCAAAGAGATCGCCCGACGAGATGAGGCGCACGAGGCGCACCTCGCCGAACGCGCCACGGCCAATGATCTTGATCGACTCGAAGGCCTTGCCAGAGAGTCGCACACGGCGCAATCGCATGTACTCGGACTCCTTCTGGTGCAATCGCTTGCGATAGCGCTCCTGCTCCTCCTCGACGAGTCCGCGCTCGGCCATTTGAAGCTCGAGCTTGCGACGGCTAAAACCGGCACACAGCACAAGCACATCGATGGCGATGAGCCACGAGCGAGCGAGAGAGCGAGCGAGGGAGATGGCACACAATACCGCTCAGATCGTTGATGCAGGGTCTTGAAGAGGTCCTCGTAGCACTGCTCGATGTAGAACTTGGCGGCGGCCGCGCGCTCCTGCGTAGCCTTGGAGAACTGCGCCGACGCGTCCTCGCCGCTGCTGCCGTCGTCCTCGTGGAACGCGGCGCTGGTGCTAGCCACCGTACTGGTCATGGCGCCTTCGTCGGGCGTGCCGCTCCTCGTCAATGAAACAAACTTGTTGCGCTATGTGGTTGTCTGTGTGGCTGTCGGTATACAGGGTTGTGGGGGCGGCTCAGTGCGTGTGTGCCTCTCTATCTCGCTCTGTCGCGACAACGATCCTCCTGACACCCGACCGCGCAAAGGCACGAGCGAAGCAGACACACGAAAAAACACACGTGGAGATCGTAGAAAATAGCGAGCAAGGCACGCAAGGATGCACAATCGGAACAACAACAACTACAACAACAATAACCACAACCACAATCACAACAACTACAAGGGAGTCGACGAGGGAGTGTAGACAGGCAAAGCTAACGATAGCGACGAACGAGCGAGCAGAGACGCGAGCGCAGCAGCGACAACAAACAACAGCAGCGGCAGCAGAACGAGAACGAACACCACCACAGCCTCTGCTCTCACTCTCTGAGCCTCGAGATATTATCGACCATCACCATTGGCTGAGGCACTTGGGCTCTCTCGTTGGTTCCGGAACTCCTCGTCCTCTCTCACATCCCTTGCTCTTGTTCAGCATATGGCGTCGCTCTCCTCTATATTCTGGAGATGGCGCGACGAAGGCACTCAATTGCCAACAACATCGCAAGACCATTCATTCGTTTCGTCGTTTGATCTGACCGGCTCAAACCAGCTGAACAGCGAGCTAACGATCGAGGCAAGGTCTAGTAGCAGCCACCGACACGGTCGCGAGGGATCAGCTTGAGCTCGCTGCCGTGCTTGAGGAAGATGGTGCCAGCCGTCTGGTTCGGTGACACGCCGACGCCATCGTTTGTCAGAATAGCGCTCGTGGCCGACGGCACACGGAACTACACGAGCGATGGCAGAGATACTCATCAGTATGGTGTGATAGGGAGCGGTTCAATTGATTGACCGATCGATTGATTGATTGATTGATTGATACCTCGTCAGCAGCGAACTTGAGCACAGCAGTGAAGGGTGCAGACTCGGGTACGCTCACACTAAGCACGATCGCGGCCAGTCAATCGATCGGATGATATGAACGAGAAGGAGGGAGGGAGTATCATCGACACGTACACGCGGTACGGCAGCTTGGGATCAGACGCGAGCGTGATCTTGAACGTGACCTTTTGTACATCAGCCCTACGTGACAGTGGATACGATCGATGAGCGCGAGTGACACGAGATATCTCGTGTACTCTCTGTCGAGTGTGTTAGTGTGGGTGCGTACATGATATCTCAATCTATCTATCTCTCTCTTCTTGAATACAATCCACAGCAACCCCAAACCAGCAACAACCGCTATCACTCAATGAATCGATCGATCGATGAACGATGATGAGATGTGAGCGCGAGGCAGCCACGAGCGAAAGAGATCGAGATCGCGAGATCGATGTCGACGTCATCACTCGCATCGCTGCCAGCTCGCGCACGCACACTCGCTCCCCAGCCAACGACCCAAACCACTCCTGACCTGGAATCGCATCATGGCACACGAGTTCGACTTTGAGAGCTACATCCAGAGCTACAGCGGCCACACCAAGATCGATCGATTGGTGTTCATCGCTGACTCGATCGAGGAGCTGCGACGCGAGGCGCTCCTGGCTGCCGTGGCGCTCGTCAAGCAGACGCCGAACACCACGGCGTACCAGCGCATCATGGAGAAGCTAGCACACTGTCCGAGCGATGATGGCGGAGGCTCGCCGCTGGCACAGGTCGATCATGATTGGATGGTCGAGAAGAATCGGCTCGCTGCTCAAGAGCGCGAGAAGCTCGAGGCCGAGCTCACGGCATACCAGTCGAACCATATCCGCGAGAGCATTCGAGTATGTCGATGCTGACGACGACGGCAACAACGAGGATGATGATAGATAGATTGATTAGAGTGATATGAGAGACTGCAGCACATCACATCTGACGGGCCTTTGGTGGGTCATCTGGTCTAGATGGCATTCTGCGATCTGGCGATGTTCCACTACGAGCGAGGCGACCTCGAGAACGCGCTCAAGTCGTTCGTACGAGCGCGAGACTACTGCGCCACCGTGCGACATACCACCGATCTCTGCCTCAACGTCATTCGAGTCAGCCTCGAGATGAGAAAGTACAGCAACATCACCGTATGGTCCAACATTGCGCTCAAGTACGCGCGTCAGAACACCGATCCTCTCGTGCTCTCCAAGGTATCCACACACTGCCTGACTGGCAGGCAGGCAGGCATCAATCAACCACTGGCTACAAGCAAGCTGATCGTCGCACGTTCGTTCGAGTAGCTTAACTGTACGGTAGCACTGGCACGGCTCGATGCTTCTCAATATCAAGTGGCGGCCGAGAGGCTGATCACTTGCGACCCTCAACTCGGCAACTCCTTCAACGAGGTACCATCGAGAGCGAGCGAGTGAGCGAGAGCTTTCTACTAACTCATGCCATGAACGAGCAGGTCATCTCGGCACAAGACATTGCGACCTACGGCGGCCTGTGTGCTCTCGCTACCTTTGATCGCAAGCGCCTGAAAGCCGAGGTTCGTTCGTTCGTTCGACAGCACACTCGCTGCATTTGCTGTGCCACGCGTAATCTCAACCGTCCGTGCGGCATAGGTACTTGGCTCGACATCGTTCTGCGAGTTCCTCGAGCTCACGCCTCGAGTGCGCGAGTTGCTCAACGACTTTATGGATTCACGATTCTCCGAGTGTCTACGAACGCTGGACGAGCTGCGTGTACGTCATTCGCTGGCTCGCGAGCACGCGACTTGCGCACTAACGAGCCGACCGCACAGCCTGAGCTGCTGCTCGACATTCATCTACACTCGCATGTCGAGCGACTCTACTCGATGATCCACAAGAAGGCGCTCCTGCAGTACTGCTCGCCATTCCTCACGGTGCAGCTCGATACCATGGCCAAGGCCTTCAACTGCCCGATCGCCACCATAGAAGCCAACGTCATCGAGCTGATTCGCGAGCGGCAGCTCTCGGCCCGTATCAACCGTACCGAACAGGTACGCCGCCGTGGTGCTCGCGGCTCAGCTGTGCCTCGCTGACACGCACATTGCGCCGCTTCCAGACGCTGTGTACCGTGATTCCAAATGACCAAACTGAGACCTACGAGACGGTACTGCGCCTCGCCCAAACCTACCAATCCAGCGCCACAGCCTTGTTGCTTCGAGTCGGACTGCTGCGCGCCGATCTGGTCGTACGCGAGCCACCAACGAACGAACAAGCCGCCACCACCTCGAGCTCGGCCGATCAGCTCGCCATCGCCATGGAGGAGACGCAGTAGGAGGAGGAGATGCGCGCTGTGTCGAGAGCGGTTCCGCCACTCCCAATCTCTCTACTGCAAGAACTCAAGAATCAGTCGACTGCGCCCAAATTTTGATCGTCCGAGCCGAGATTCGTGACATTGTAATAACACGACAGCATGATTGATTGCTGGATTTCAAGAGATATGAGTTTGTCGATATGATATTGATAGTGATTGCTTGATAGCTTGCTTGCACGCGAGCGCCATTCACTCATTCATTCGCTGCTGTCGCTGCCGCTGCTGCCACCTCCACCGCCTGCTGCTGCTACCGCTCCCGCTCCTCCTCCTCTGATGTCGCTGGCTGTGCGTGTGGTCTAGACGCCACACAATATGTCACTACCGACGGCTGCTGTGTCAGATCATGATGCAGCAGTGATGGTGGCCACCATCGATGCGACGCCGCCAGCACCGATGGCGCGCGAGAGCCCGACCTCGTCGCCGTTGGAGGCGTTGATGGTGCCGACGTCGAGCGCCTTGACCGCTCGTTCGACGGTGCTGGAGCCGTCGTCCGACCCCCTCACGGCCTTCCTGCATGAGTACGATGACGTCGAGCTCTTGTCTCGGTGGTCCAATGCTGCGCCGCCGCCGTCGTATCCTGCGCCGCCGCCGCCCGTGTCGATCGCGCCATCGCGGCCCACCAATGTCGCTGCTGCTCCAACGGCCTCGGCCTCGATCTCCTCGACGACTGGCGGCTCCTCGACCGACACCGATGAGTACCAACCAGCCATCCTATCTGCAGCGATGAATCTGCTTCGCTCGAACGGCGCCAGCACCGCGGCTGCGATCGTACCGCAAGCACGCAAGCGCACCTCAGCTCCGCCGCTCGACTCGAGCTTGCTCGCCGATCGCTCGTCGGCCGACTCGAGCGACGCCACCCAGCCGACCGATAGCTTCGAGATGAACTCGATGGTCGGCACCACTCATACGTCGTCTCGACTCAAGTCGTTCGACGTGGCGTCCTTGAGTCGGACGCCCGAGTTCATCGACGACGACGACGACGATGAAGACGACGACGACGCCGCCGCCGTGCTGCCTTATGCACGAGCCAAGGTCCCTCCCGCTGCCATCCAACACACAGACCGTGGGATAGCGTGGCTGACGATGATGATGATCGTGTGGCTGCAGGACTTTGTGTGGGGCGAGGAGAAGCCGTACTGGGTGCCGGACGACGAGGCTCCGACCTGCTTCGGATGCCGCCTCAGGTTCAAGCTGCTGCGCCGCAAGGTACACCCGCACACCCGCGCACCCACACCCGCCGCCCGATCAAATCGAACCTTGGTTCAATATCGTTGCGCGCACACATCCGCACCATGTCTGACGATTGCTGGATTGATCGGCTGCTGTGGTGTAGCATCACTGCCGGTACACGTCGTCCATGCTCTCGCACGATTCCCGCCTGCCAACCAACCAACCAACCGTACTAACTCGAGCGACGGTGTTCGTTCGTTGCTGGCTGCTAGCATGTGTGGCGGAGTGTTCTGTCGAGCATGCAGTAAGAGTCGCATCGTACACAAGCTCTACAACAAGCCGCAGCTTTGCTGCAAGCCGTGTCTGCAGCGCGCAGAGGCCGCCGCGGTCGCAGAGGCCGCCGCTCAACGGCCTGCGGTTCCCGGCATCTCGAACGCCATCATCAGGTCACGGCAGGCGAGCTTGCAAGTGCCGATCGCTGGCATGGGTGCTGCCAACGTCTCGGGCCACGATCCGATCCACTTTGAGCCCGAGGGACTGATCCAGCTCGGCGCCATCGCTGCCTCGTTCCAGCCACTGAATCTGCGCAACAACAACGAATCGGTCGTGAGGGCTTCGGCGTTGACTGGCATCTACCGGCAGCTCGAGCCCACGACCAGCAGCACGACTGGCGCCACCAAAGGCTCCTCCAACGCTGATCGGTCCAAGGCATCCGGAGCCTCAAGGACTGGAGGCACCAACTCCGGGAGCTCTGCCAATGGTAATGGTGCCGCGTCGAATGGCCTGGCGTACAATGGTGGCACTAGCGTCGCTTCGTCTCTCGTATCCACGTCTTCGGGCGGGCTTTCGAGCGCCAAGCGTGCAAGCTTACAACCAAACGACCCGACACGAGAGTGCCCTCTTTCGTGGCTCGACCAACGTCTCATCTTGTACATTCTG
>ERZ778026.3920-NODE-3920-length-12284-cov-6.051844_pt1 | contig 12284 bp, 9 predicted proteins | sample MGYA00375756_ERZ778026 | MGnify/ENA primary metagenome ERZ778026 (study PRJEB29350, sample SAMN05389820) | bioreactor metagenome | isolation source: Ammonium sulfate bioreactor | place: South Africa: University of Cape Town | collected 2014-02-18 ... | reverse complement strand
ATCTTGCCGTCTCGTCGTCGCCCGAACGCCGCACGACCAGCATCAGCGCCTTGCCGCCAAGCCAGGGGACCGAACGCAGGATAGCCTCGATCGGAAACTCCTGGCCGTCCCTTGCCCGCATGTGCAGAGCGTGGTCGGTACCGTCAGAGGCCTCGTCATCGGCGTACGGGTCGGCAAAGAGCGCGCCGATGCCGCCTGCCTCCGCAAGCTCCGCCAGCGTGTCGTAGCCGGTCAGCGCGAGAAACTCCTCATTGGCGTAGTGAAGTGCGTCGCCGGAATGGATGAGCAACGGTACCGGCAGCTTGCTGAGGATGGACGTGTCGGGAGCAGTGGCCTCGGCGGACGAAAAGGCCGACGGCAGGAAGCCGTCGGTCTTCGGCGCCGGCGCGGGCTGGGATATGTGCGCAGCGGCGAGTATCTCGGCCTTGCCGGTATCCTTGTCGGCGGGCGCGCCGTCGTCGGGCTGCGCCCATTCCTCGTTGTCCTCCGCGTCGCGGAAGTCATCGGCGGTCATGCTGTCGTCATTGGCCGCGACGGGCTCGTCCTGCCCGGAGGGGGCGGCTGTCTCAGCAGCCAGCGTGCCGGAACCGGCCACGCCAGGCCTTGCCTCGGGGGTCGGGGAAGCGGCCTGCTCCGGCGGTTTCTCCGTGGAGCCATCCGGCCGTGCTTCGGACGAGGCCGGCGGCACGGGCTCTCCGGCCTGGGGCGGTGATGGCTCGGCAGGGTGTGTGGGTGTCTCGTGGGGCGCGGATGCAGCCGTGCGTGCCGGCGCTCCCTCCGCCGGAAGCTGCTTGTCCGCCGCGCCTGCCTCGGCGGCGCTGGAACTGTCCTTCCGCAACCGCTCGCCGATCTCCCGGAAGGCGCTGCGCTCGACGACGGACAATTCCCTGTCGATGGAGCCCTTCGCGCCCTTGTCGTTGCCTGGCTGCCGGTGCTCGGCGAGGCGGATGACCTTGTCGGCAAAGCGCCGCTCCGGCTTTGGCACGATCGTCAGCGCCGGCACCTCGCCTTTGAAGGGGTCGCTCGGCGGCGGTTCCTCGCTGATCGTGGCCTCAGGTGCGGTTGGGGCAGGGGGCTGGCCATTGGGCACCAGCGCCATGCCGATGGCTTCGGGGTCGATCATGGCGTCGCCAGTGCGCGCGACACCGAACCCGCGAAAGCCCTTGAATTCCCTGTTGCGGCCATAGACGGGCAGCGCCGCCAGATCGACCGGGATCTTGAGGTCGGTCCCGGCCACCGGCCACTGCACGGAGCGTCCCGACCAGGTGTCGCGCCGCTCCAGCAGCCCCGCGATCTCGCCGGACGGGTCAAGGCCGAATGTGGTGGCGACGTCCCGGAACCGCCTGCCGATGACGTCGGCCGCGGCCTTGCCGACGATTGCGGTGAATTCGGGCGAGAGCGAGCTGAACCGCCCTTCCTCATCGGTCAGCCAGACGAATCGGATCGGCGCTGCCTGGCGGTCGATTGGCCTCGGCGCGCTCGCGGCCGGTTGCCGAGGCGGATGATCCGCCGGAGGCGGCGGGGTCACGGTCTGGGCCGCCACGAGCGGGGCGGTTTCTCGCGGCTGGTCGGCGTCGTCGCCAGCGTTGAAATACCAGTGATCATGCTGCGCGGAACCGTTTGTGGTTCCGTCTCCCTCCGTCGCGGCGGGCGCCTGGACGGTAGGCATGTCGGCGGTGGTCGTGCGTGCCTCGTCGCCGCTATGGCCCTGCGGTGCTTCGGTAGCCTCCGCCGTGGGCGCTGTCTCGGCGGGAAACTTCAGTGGTTCCGATTCGCCTGCGGCGTCCTCGACGATAGTGGGCTTGTCGGCTGTCGTGGCTGCTTCCCTAGCCGGTTCCTCGGCCAGGTCCTCATCGATCACCATGAGCAGGTGGCGCTGCTCTGTCAGGCGGGCGAGCCCGGCCGGATACGCGGCCTTGCCGCTGACGATGCGCCTGACGATCCGATGAGGATCGGTCGCCACTTCGGCGACGAGCGCGGCCAGTGTTTCGCGTGTGATGCCAAGGGCCGAGAAGCCGCTCGACGATGCCTCGATTTCACCCCGGGCGTCGACGAAGGCAATATGGTGGCCGTCCTCGGTGAAGCCGCTGATGGCGCGGCCGGCTATTTCGGCGGCGCTACGCGACCCGGCTTGCGGCGCCGGCAAGGCAAGCATGATCGCGCTTTCGCCGTCGGGCATGGTCAAGGCGGTCGCCAGGAAGCCGATCGCGCGACTGGTCAGGCCGCTCGCCAGCCTGACGGTAATGGCCCGGTCGCGACCGATGGCTGGAAAGCCGCTCGTCGCCATGATCTGGCGCCGGGCGATCAGTGGCAGGCGCGCAGACGCCCCGATGATCGCCTCGATGTCTGAGTAGCCGAACAGGGCGGCCCCTGGCCCGTTCGCCCATATCACCTGCTCGAGGTCCGCCGCCAATATGGCGATCGCGTCGCCGGCGGCAAAGCGCTGCCGCACCGTGTCCAGCACGGCGACATCGAGGAAGGAATAGGTCTCGGACGGCATGCGCTTGGCGATCCCCACGGACTTCGGGCAGCTTGCGGTTAACGCTTTGTTAATAAAAGCGGACGGCGCGAAGGTCCACAATCCATAGCGTGCGATGGCCGAATTCTGGCCTCTTGGTTAACGGCGGGAGCCTGTATTCATGTTGCATCGCAACAAAGATGTTGCATTGCACAAAAAATCCTCTATATCTCTTTCCATACATGCACGAGACGGCTTTTCGCAAAAGCCGCTGCCCCGAAAAGGATGGAAAATGTCCAAGACCAAGACCGCCGAGACCATCGAGGGCGTCGAGTTTCCGAGCTTTGACGCTTCCAAGGCTACCGATCAGTTCCGCACCTTCGCCGAAAAGGGTGTCGAGCAGTCGAAAGAGGCCTATGCCAAGCTGAAGACCGGCGCCGAAGAGACCCAGAAGGTTCTGGAATCGACCTACGAGACCGCCAAGACGGTTTCCGGCGACCTCTCGCTCAAGACCATTGCCGCGCTGCGCGCCAACGCCGAAGCCAGCTTCTCGCATATCGAGGCGCTGATCGGTGCCAAGACCCTTTCGGAAGTCGTCGAGCTGCAGACCTCGTTCCTCCGCAAGCGCGTCGAGGCCGGTGTCGAGCAGGCCAAGGATTTCCAGGCCGTCGCCTCCAAGGCGGTCGAGGACGTCTCCAAGCCGATCAAGGTTGCCTTCGAGAAGGCGTTCAAGGACGTCAAGGCTGCCTAATTTTTGCGCATGATATGAAGATGCAACAAAAGGTCGCATTTTCTTCGAGACGATCATGTGTAAGATGGCAATCATAGAATACCCGGTGGGTGGAACCTCCTCCCTCTGCTCGCCGGGGTGACCAGCCAGCTCCTCCTCCCGCTGGCTCGTAACAGGAAAAGGCCGGCACCTCCTCCCGCCGGCCTTTTTCTTTGCCCGCAGCATGACGCGGATGTGGGCAAAAGTGCTTTGCGTCGCAAAAGCCTTGAATTAAAATTCAATAGCCCGTATGGACGCATCGCCGAACGACGGAGCGGGTCCCGGAGAATGAGTTTTTCACTTGGAGCCCGCCCAGGCAGACGTGCCGTTGTAGCTCAGCTGGTTAGAGCGCCGGATTGTGGATCCGGAGGTCGCTGGTTCGATCCCAGCCAACGGTACCAATTCCCCCTATGATTGGAAGAATGCTCTCCTTGAACCTGGTAATTCCTTCGGCCTTGTGGGTCCCGTGCGGGATCGGCTTGCTGGGTGGTGGCGACTCGGTTCGAATGGACATGCATCGCTCGCGGGGGCTGGACGTTATGATTACCAACCGGGTTGGAGCGCCTGGTGTCCGCGGGACGGACAAGGGACGCGCCAACAACCTAAGTTCACGCATCGTGCCTCGCGACAGTCGGAAGCGATTCTGGGGCCGGTGCGGTGGCCGTAAGGGAACAGCAGCATGAGTGAACACGCGATCGAGTTCTTGCGGGAATGGATCGGCGAAAAGGTCCACTGCCAGTCTTCGGCCCATATCGGCAAGCAGGCTGAAACCCTTGCCAAGGAATGCGCGGCCAAGGCGGCCGAGGCCGGCATCGCGCTGGAAGATATCCAGGAAGAGGTCGGCGACATCCAGGAATTGATCGCGTCACGGCTGGAGGAAGCCGCCGAAGCGGAAGAAGGCAAGTCCGACAAGGCGTCTGGCTAGAGCATTTTGCAGCCAAATGGAAACATTTGGCGTCGCATAAATGCGGCAAAAACAAATAGATAGAGCGGTTCCGACGGTTCCATTTCAACCGGAAACGCTCTAGGCAGGACGGGTTACCCGCCCCTTTAGGCGGTCCGCCGCCGCTGCCCCTTTTCGGCGGCTCTGCCGCCGTCTTGTTTTCAAAGTTTTCCGAATTGAGCCGCTAGCCAGCTTTTCGGCAGCGCCGGCACGAAGTTGCCGTCGCGGCCGGTCATGTCTTCATTGGCGATCATGGCGTTGAGGATGGCTTCCTCGACGCCCTGCACGACGGCGTCGAAGAATGGGTCGATGTCGGTGTCGGGGATGAAATCGGCGCTGGCGAGTCGGCCGGAAGGCGCCTTCGCCGCTCCCGGATTGGCGGTCGAGAAGGCAAGGAAGATGTCGCCGGAACTGTGGTAGGCGAAGCCGCCCGTCATCGCGATGCCCAGCGGTATCCGGCGCGCCAGGCGCTTCATCTGATGCGGCAGGAGCGGTGCGTCGGTGGCGACGACCGCGATGATCGATCCCTTCTCCGCGCGCGGCGTGCCTTCGCGGATCGCCGGCTCGGCAAGTTCCTTGCCGACGCGGCGCCCACGTATGGTGAAGTTGTGCCGCTTGCCGAAATTGGCCTGCACGAAGACGCCGAGCACGTGGTCGCGACCCTGCCACGCCACGATGCGCGAGGCGGTGCCTGATCCGGCCTTGAAGCCGAAAGTGATCATACCCGTACCGCCGCCGACGCTGCCTTCCTCGATGGCGCCGCTGGTGGCATTGTCGAGCGCGGCCGAGACATGTTCGAAGGTCAGGTGGTGGCCGTTGATGTCGTTGAGGAAGCCGTCATAGGTTTCTCCCGCGACCGGCAGGCCCCAGGCGCTGTCCAGCGCCGCCGGCAGCACCTTGTGCATCCAGCGCAGCGTTCCGTCGCGCGACACGCCGCAGGAATGCGTGTTGGTGATGGTGATCGGGAAATTGAAGGCGCCGGTCTCCTCGATGATGTGGGACCCGCTCAGCTCGCCATTGCCGTTCTGGCTGAATATCCCCGCGAACACCGGCGTTGCAAGCTCGGCGACCGGCCTGGGCAGAATGGCCGTGACACCCGTGCGCACCGGCCCCTTGCCGACGGAAAGCGCGCCTTCGCCTTCGATCAGCGTCGTGTAGCCGACGCTCACGCCGGCGACATCCGTGATGGCGTTGAACGGCCCGGGCTTGCCGTCGAAGGCGATGCCGAAACTTCGCGCGCGCGGCTTGCCCGAGGGCGTGGTCAGATGCGGATCGTTGCTCATGTCCGGAAGCTCAAAACAGCGATCCCTGGTTGCCGCCTTCCTTGTCCCTGGCCGGCTGGGATTTACCGGCAGGCCTGGCGGTGGTCTTCGGCCGTGCCGGGCCGCTGGTGGCGACCGCGTCGGCGGTGCCGTCGGCGAACTCCAGCGACAACCCCATGCCGGGCGCGAGTTCCGCCGCCTGCTTGATGACGGCGCCGTCGGCGCCTTTCACCAGGGCGAAGCCGCGCGCCAGCACGGCCTTGTGCGACAGTGTCGCCAGCAGGCGCTCGGCCTGGGTCAGGCTGCCGCGCAGCCGGTCCAGGCGCCGCGACATGGCCTGGTCCTGCCGGCGCGCCAGCCCCGTCAGCGCGTCGGCCTGTAATTTCTGCCGCCGGGCGATCGGCGCCGGCGTCAACCGTGTCGAGGCGCGCAGGAAGCGCGCCCGGCGTTCGCGCGCGATGGCGAAGAACGCTGCCTGCGCCCGGGCGATGTCGCGGCCCGTCAGCAGGCGTGCCTCGTTGATGCGCCGAGCCAGCGTCGCCGGCGTCAGCCTTTGTCGTTCCAGCTTCGCGCGTTTGCGCTCGACGCCGACCGTCAGCGCGCGGCCGAGCCGGCTCGTCGCCTCGTCGAGGCGGCGGCGCGGCAGCGCCAGCAACTGGTCGGGCGAGGGAAGTGCCCTGGCGGCGGCGCGCACGGCCTGCCGCTTACGCTCGAAATTGCGCGAGGCCGCCGTTCTCAACCGAGCGGAAAGGCCAGCCAGGACCGCCTCCAGATCCGCCTTGACCGGCACCGCCATCTCGGCCGCGCCGGTGGGCGTCGGCGCGCGTCGGTCCGAAACGAAGTCGACCAGCGTCCAGTCGGTCTCGTGGCCGACCGCCGATATGACGGGAATGGCCGAGGCCGCGACCGCGCGGGCCAGCGCCTCGTCGTTGAACCCCCAGAGATCCTCCAGGCTGCCGCCGCCGCGCGCCACGATCAGCACGTCCGGCCTGGGAACCGGGCCTTCCCAGGGCAGGGCGTTGAAGCCGGCAACCGCCGCCGTCACCTCCGCGCCAGCGGTCTCGCCCTGCACGCGGACGGGCCACAACAGCACATGCAGCGGGAACCGGTCCTTGACCCGATGGATGATGTCGCGGATCACCGCTCCGGTGGGCGAGGTGATGACGCCGATGACGCAAGGCATGAACGGCAACGGCCGTTTGCGCCCGGTGTCGAACAGGCCTTCGGCCTGCAGTCGGCGCTTGCGCTCCTCCAGCAGCGCCATCAGCGCGCCGGCGCCCGCCGGCTCCAGATTGTCGATGACGATCTGGTAGTTCGATTTCCCTGGATAGGTGGTGAGCTTGCCGGTGGCGATGACCTCCATCCCCTCCTCGGGGCGGAATTTCAGCCGGCTCATCGTGCCTTTCCACACCACCGCGTCGAGGCGCGCGCGGTCGTCCTTCAGCGTGAAATAGGCGTGGCCGGATGAATGCGGTCCGCGATAGCCCGATATTTCGCCGCGCACCCGCACATTGCCGAAGGCATCCTCGACGGTGCGTTTCAGCGCGCCCGAAATCTCGCTCACCGTGTATTCGGTGGCATTGGTGCGTGATTCGTTTGCCGGATCGCTCATGCGCCGATTGGCGCGCGCCGCATCGCCCGCGTCAAGACGTGTTGGCCGCTGTCCGCGTCTTCCGTCGGGACTACCAGCCCGGCAGGATCTGGTTCGGCTTCGTGCGCTTCATCTTGGCGAAGGCAAGCGCGGCGAAGTCGAAGCTTCCGGCTTCCTCGGCGACGGGCACGGAGATGTTGTCGAGGCTTTCCGAGATGTGGCGGGCCAGCGCGTCGACGATCTCCGGCCGCGTCGTCTGGCCGCGCATGATGCCGATGCGGCAATCGGGCAGGGCGCCGAAGCCGTCCGCCTCGCCGAGCACGCGCATGCCGGGGCGAAGCGCGCATTCGGGCAGCACCGAGATCGCGAGGCCGGAAAGAACCGCGGCGGTGATCACCGTCGCCGAGAAGCTGGTGAACAGGATGCGGTAGTCGCGGCGCTGGCGGTCGAGCACGTCGACGGCGGCGCGGCGCCAGATACAGTTCGGCCGCCCGAAGGCCATCGGCAGGACTTCCTGCTCATGCGTGGCGTGGTTGACCGAGGTGACCCACAGCAGCGGCTCGCGCCGAACGACCTCCGACTGGGCGCGCGCATCGTTGTGGGTAACGAGGGCGAGGTCGAGATTGCCGCGCTTGAGGTGTTCGACGAGGCCCGGCGTTGGCTCGCAGATCACGGTGAGCTCGACGCGCGGATTGGAGCGGGCGAAACGCGCCATGATCTCGGGCAGGAAACGGTCGGCATAGTCGTCGGGCGTGCCGATGCGGATGGTGCCCTCGAGCCGCTGGTCGTCGAAGGCCGCGAGCCGCTACTGGTTCAGGTAGAGCAGCCGACTTGCGTGGGACAGCAGCCTGTAGCCCTCTTCCGTGAGCTTGTTGGTGCGGCCGTCCTTTTCGAAACGCGGCTTGCCGATCCGCTCCTCCAGCCGGCGCATCTGCATCGACACCGCGGACTGGGTCCGGTGAACCTCCTCCGCGGCGCGCGTGAAGCTGCCGGAATCGGCGATCGAGACGAATGTCTGCAACTGATCCAGGTCGAGCGGCGCCTTCATCGGTCCAATCCATCATTGTTCTTGATGTTAAAGATTAGAAACATTCGTTGGATTAATCAATGCGCCGATGGCACATAGGGATTGTCCACATCAAAGGCATGTGAATCGGGCCGGCGGCGATCGTCGTTGCCGATGATTGCTCATGGCCTGTCCGATTGTGAAGGAGATCGAAATGACCACGTATGACTTCGCCGCCGATAGCTCGCGCATCTCGTCGCGTCCGGCCGTTGCGATGCGCGTGGCCAATACCGTCTTCAATTTCTATCGCGCATGGAAAAATCGCCGCGCCTTCTACCGGCTTGGCGAGATGTCCGACGCCGAGCTCGCCGATATCGGGCTGACACGCGCCGACCTGCATGTCGCGATCGACGTGCCCTTCGGCAGCGATCCCACCGCGAGGCTGCGCACGATCGCCACCGATCGCGTCGAGACCATCGAGGATCACGCCCGCAAGGTTGCGTGACCGCGCCTGAAATTCAGCTCGCCCTGAACCTTTTGCCGGTTCGTCGCGACGCAAAGTTCTGCAGGCTCCCACTCCCTGCCGGTATCCCCACCGGCCCGCCTGCACCCTTGCCCGGTCCTCCCAGGATCGGGCATTTTCTTTTGTACGTCCGGAAAATGTCGAGCCGCTCTAGCGCCGGTCCATGCCGCGCTTGAACTGATCGAAAATCGATTCCACGCCCTTCTGGTATTCGTCGCGCTGCTGCGCGCCGGTCTCGAACATCTTGCCGAAGACGTCGTCGAACGGATTCCTCGGCCTGCCGCTCGGGTTGGTCTGCTGTGCCTGTGGCTGTTGCGGTGAAGCCTGCGTCTGTTGCCCGCCACCCAGCATGTCCTGCAGCACCTTGCCGAGCGGATTGTTGCCGAAGGGGTCCGGCGCCTGCTGCGGCTGACCTTGCGGCTGTTGCGCACCGCCGCCGAACATGTCCTGCAGCACCTTGCCGAGCGGATTGCTGCCAGAGGTGTCGGGTGTCTGCTGCGGCTGGCCTTGCGGCTGTTGCGCGCCGCCGCCGAACATGTCCTGCAGGACCTTGCCAAGCGGATTGTTGCCAAAGGGGTCTGGTGCCTGCTGGGGCCGGCCTTGCGGCTGTTGTGCGCCACCGCCGAACATGTCCTGCAGAACCTTGCCGAGCGGATTCTCACCATAGGGGCTCGATGGCTGTTGCTGCTGTGAAGGTTGTGCAACGCCTCCTTGCCGCATCATCTGCTCGATGATCTCACCAAGGGGATTGCCCCCAGCGCCGAACCCGCCGGCTCCTTGCATCTGGTTGTTCGTCTGCTTGAAAAGGCCCCCCATCATCATGGAGGCCATGGACGGCAGCATCTGCTGCAGAACCTGCTGGCTCAGGCCGGTCGCTTGCGCCGCCTGCGCGGCCACGGCGCGTGAAAGATCCTTCGAGCCGAACAGGTGGCCAAGGATGCCATTGCCCTCGTCGATGCCCTGCGGCGAGAAGGCCCGGCTCGCGTCGTCGAAATACTTGGCGTGCTGGCCGCTTGCCATCGCCGTCATGAAGGCGCCGAGGCCATAGGGATCGGCCGTGTTGCGCTGCAGCCCTTGCGAGAACGCCGGCAGCAGGGCCTGCACCGCCGCCTGGGTCTGCTGCATCGAAAGCCCGTATTGCTGGGCAAGCGCCTGCATGCCGTTGCCGTTCTGGGCTTGCGCGAAAATATCGAACAGGGAAGGCATCGGATCTCCTCCGCAACAATGTCACGGAGAGCCTAGCGCATGACCCCAAGAATCGGAATCGATTTTCGGAAGGGGATCATGCGCCAAGCAAAACATGACCCCAAAATCGGAATCGTGCCTTAGCCGCGCGACCTTTCAGCTTCCGAAGGGCAGCCTTCAACGGCTAGTAGGCATATTCCATGAATACCGGCTCGATCGAGCCGCCCCAGCGGGTGTGGTAGGCCGACAGCATCTCCTCGGCGCTGGTCGTGCCGCGCGCCACGACCTCGTCGAGCGTGTTGAGGAAAGAGGTCTCGTCGTAGCCGTCGCGGTTCTTCCGGGCGCGGTTCTTCAGCCCCGTGCGCGAGATGGCGAGCACGTCGCGGGCGATCTCGCGCAAGGTGGTGTTGCGGAACGGGGCAGAGATGCCTTGCTCCGGCACCTCGTTGCGCATCGCCAGGGCTTCCGCGTAGGTCCAGCTCGAGGTCAGCGTCTCGGCCGCGTCCAGCGCCTGCTCGTCATAGAGCAGCCCGACCCAGAAGGCGGGCAGGGCGCAGATGCGCCGCCAGGGCCCGCCGTCGGCGCCCCGCATTTCCAGGAAGCGCTTCAGCCGCACGTCGGGGAACAGCGTCGACAGGTGGTTGGCCCAGTCGCCCATGGTCGGCAGCCCGTCGGGCACTTCGTTGCGGGCGGCGCCGGCCATGAACTGGCGGAAGGTGTAGCGCGTCATGTCGTGATACTGGCCGTCGCGGATGACGAAATACATCGGCACGTCGAGCGCCCACTCGACATAGTCGGCAAAGCCGAACTCCGGCGAGAAGCAGAATTCGAGCATGCCCGACCGCTGGTTGTCGGTGTCGCGCCAGATGTCGCCGCGCCAGCTCTGAAGCCCGTTCGGCCGGCTCTCGGTGAAGGGCGAGTTCGCGAACAGCGCCGTCGAAAGTGGTTGCAGCTTCAGCGACACCTGCATCTTGCGGCGCATGTCGGCCTCGCTCTCGAAGTCGAGATTCACCTGGATCGTGCAGGTGCGGTACATCATGTCGAGGCCCTTGGTGCCGACCTTCGGCATGTAGCGCGTCATGATGTCGTAGCGCGATTTCGGCATTCTGGGCGTCTCGGCCAACGACCATTTCGGGCTGCCGCCGAGACCGAGGAAGCGGATGCCGAGGGGCTCTGCGATCTCGCGCACCTGCGCCAGATGCGCGTTGCCCTCGCGACAGGTCTGGTGGATCGTCTCCAGCGGCGCGCCCGAGAGCTCGAATTGCCCGCCGGGTTCCAGCGAGATCGCGCCCTGGCCGGTCGGTTCGACAAGACCGATGATGCGGCCGTCATCGATGATCGGGTCCCATCCCAGCTTATGCTGCATGCCTTCCAGGATGGCGCGGATACCGCGCTCGCCGCCATAGGGGACGGGGCTGTTGCCGTCGACATAGAAGGGGAATTTCTCGTGCTCGGTGCCGATGCGCCATTTGTCGCGCGGCTTGTTGCCCGCGGCCAGATAGTCGACGAGTTCGTCGACGCCTTCGATCGGTCGGGAATCGGTTGTGTCGCGCGCCATCAAGCCCCTCCTGGCGGATGACCGGCGTCGATTGTTGCCGGGATCATGCGCAAGATAAAACTGCTACAGCGTTCCTTGCGCGTCCGGAAGGGGCGTGCGGTGCTGCAGGCGGCCGGACGACCGCCGCGCTAGATGGACGAAATGCCGCCGGCCGATCAAGCGAAAAATCCTGAGCCACGGCTCAACAGGATTTGATGATCGAAGCGATTCCGGCAAAAGTGCACAGCGGTTTTGCCGGGAAAAGCGCGCAACGCTTTCCCATGGGAACTGCGGAAGGAAGAAGCAATTCCCGCAAAACGGGGCCGCTGGGCCGAAGCTACCAGTCGCCGATCGTCGCCTGCATCACGGCGAGCGCCGCCACGGCGGCCGTATCGGCGCGCAGGATACGCGGACCGAGCGGAATGGCGGTGACGAAGGGCAGGGCGCGCAGCATTCGGCGCTCCTCGTCGGAAAAGCCACCCTCCGGACCGACCAGCAGGGCGAGCTTCTTCTCCTTTACGGCCTGCAGCGCCGGCAGCGGATTGTTGGTCGAGGCATCCTCGTCGCAGAAGACCAGTCGCCGTTCCTTGTCCCAGCTGGACAGAAGCCGCTCGAATTTCTCCGCCGCGCGCACCTCGGGCACGGCGAGGATTCCGCACTGCTCGGCAGCCTCCACCACATTGGCGCGCAGCCGCTCGATCCCTGGCTTGGCCACCTGCGTGTGCTGTGTGATGACGGGCTGCAGGACGCCGGCGCCCATTTCGACCGCCTTCTGGACGAGATAGTCGAGCCGCCCCTGCTTCAACGGCGCGAAGCAGTAGACGAGATCTGGAAGGGTGGGCTGCGGACGCTGTTCGTCCAGCACCTTCAGGCGAACCGCCTTCTTGGACTTCGCCGCGATCGCCGCCGACCATTCGCCGTGGCGTCCGTTGAAGAGCAGGATCTCCGCGCCTTCGGAAAGCCGCAGCACAAGCGTCAGGCAATGGGTCTGCTGTGGCCCCGCGTCCAGC